>Ga0302250_1001257_pt1 | contig 19874 bp, 16 predicted proteins | sample AAG_RA_Asp_MG_FD_193536 | JGI IMG/M metagenome (GOLD analysis project Ga0302250, IMG submission 193536) | Enriched activated sludge microbial communities from anaerobic digester in WTTP, New Holstein, Wisconsin, United States - AAG_RA_Asp | ecosystem: Engineered > Bioreactor > Anaerobic >... | reverse complement strand
TGTGCGACGGAGGGCCGGAAGCTCGACAACCTCGCGGCGAATTCCGCCGTGTCGTTTTGCGTGGTCGGCCATACCAGAACGCTGCCGCGCGAGTTCGCTACCGAGTACGAAAGCGCGATTGCTTCCGGCAACGCAAGCCCCGTGTTCGGCGAGGAAAAACGCGAGGCCCTCGTCGGGATTCTGGAAAAATACTCGCCCGACTTCATGGCCTCCGGACTCAAATACCTTGCCGCGAAACTGGAACAGGTCACGGTCATCCGGATCGACGTTGATTACCTCAGCGGCAAGGCAAGACGGTCGTAACGAGCCGTTGCTTCGGACTTGACGATGGACCACCGCCGCACAGCAAGGATTCGTCATTCCGGCGCAGGCCGGAATCCAGAAAGTCAACGAACTGGACCCCGGCCTTCGCCGGGGTGACGGCTATTTCAGCGTGATGCGGCTGTCCGTGAATCACCCCCGCAGTCGCCGCTCGACCTGTTTCGCGCTCACCGGTTCGATCGACCCGTCGGCATTTTGTCGTTCGAGGCGGACGGTGAAGCCCCACAGGCTGGCGATGTGGTCGAGGACGGCGTCGAGGCTGTCGTGCAGCGGTCGGCGGTCATGCACAAAGTGGCGCAGCGTCAGGGAGCGGTCGCCGCGCAGGTCGACGTTCCAGACCTGGATGTTCGGCTCGCGGCTGCCGAGGTCGTATTGCTGCGCGAGTTGCTGGCGCAGGATGCGGTAGCCCGGGTCGTCGTGGATGGCGCCGATGCGCAGCTTGAGGCGGGTATCGTCGTCGACCACCGAGAAAAATCGGAATTCGCGCATCAGGCGGGGCGACAGATACTGCGCGACGAAACTCTCGTCCTTGAAGTTTTGCATGGCGAATTCGAAGGTCTCGCGCCAGTCCGAGCCGGCGATGTCGGGGAACCACTCGCGGTCCTCGTCGCCGGGCGATTCGCAGATGCGCCGGATGTCCCGCCACATGGCGAAGCCGAGGGCGTAAGGGTTGATGCCGGAGTAGTACGGGCTGTTGTACGGCGGCTGATAGACGACGTTGGTGTGCGACTGGAGAAATTCGAGCATGAAGCCGTCCGACACGCCGCCGCGATCGTAGAGGGTGTTGAGCAGGGTGTAGTGCCAGAAGGTGGCCCAGCCTTCGTTCATCACCTGCGTCTGTCGCTGCGGGTAGAAGTACTGGCCGATCTTGCGCACGATGCGCACGATTTCGCGCTGCCAGGGCTCCAGCAACGGCGCGTTCTTCTCGATGAAGTACAGCAGGTTTTCTTCCGGCTCCTCGGGGAAGCGTTGTTCGGCGACTATCTGCTCAGCCTCCTGGCGCTGGGGCAGGGTGCGCCACAGGTCATTGACCTGCGCCTGCATGTATTCCTCGCGTTCCTTCAGGCGCAGTTTTTCCTTCTCCAGGGATTGCTTCGGCGCGCGCTTGTAGCGGTCGACGCCGACGTTGAGCAGCGCGTGGCAGGCGTCGAGCAGCTGCTCCACGGCATCGACGCCGTGGCGCTCTTCGCATTCGGCGATGTAGTTTCGCGCGAAGACGAGGTAGTCGATGATCGCGTCGGCGCTGGTCCACTGCTTGAACAGGTGGTTGCCCTTGAAGAACGAGTTGTGGCCGTAGGCCGCGTGGGCGATCACCAGCGCCTGCATCGGCAGGGTGTTTTCGTCCATCAGGTAGGCGATGCACGGATCGGAGTTGATCACGATCTCGTAGGCGAGGCCCATCTGGCCGCGTTTGTAGCGGTTGGCGGTGGCCAGGAAGTGCTTGCCGAACGACCAGTGATGGTAATAGACCGGCATGCCGATCGACGCGTAGGCGTCCATCATCTGCTCGGCGCTGATGATCTCCAGCACGTGCGGATAGCAGTCGAGCGCGTAGTCGCGCGCCACCCGGCCGATCGCCTCGTCGTAGGCCTCGATGGCCGGGAAGGTCCATTCCGAGCCGGTCGGCAGGGCCGTGCCGGTTTTCTCGATGACATTGCTGGCCGGGGTGCTCATGCGGAGCCTCGTCTGGGGTCGTTGTTCAATCGGCCGGATGGAGCGGCACCGCCGCGCCGCTTGCCGCGCTACGGGCAAGCGCTTCGAGGGTCTCGGCGATGTCGATGCTGGCGGCCGCTGCGGCTTCGAAGGCGGCGACATCCCGTTCCCGGACCGTTTTTGCGAAGGCCTCCGCCGCGAACAGGAAGCCGCTGCCCGACGTCGCGTGAATGTCCTCGAACGGGACGTTTTGCGCGATGCCGCGCCGGATGCGTAACTGGCTGGGCAGGTAGCCGTAAGAGTTGTCGCCGGGGGCGTCGGCGGTGTGGTTGAGGTACTCCGTGTCGATGGTGCCTTGCGTTCCGATGATCGTGGCGCGCCGGTGGTTGGCGACATTCATGCCGCAGGAAATCTGCGCGACCCGGCCGTGGGTGAAGAAGAGCGTGGCGACGGTGCTGATGTCGACACCGGTTTCGGCGCGCACAGATTCTGCGATGACCTTGATCGGCGCCTCGCCCATTGCCCGGCGCACCAGGCTGACCGGGTAGCTGCCGGCGTCGAGCAGGGCGCCGCCGCCCATTTCCGGCTGCATGCGGATGTTGCCGGCAGGCGTCAGCAACGTGAATCCGAAACAGGCCTGGATGGCGCGGATTTCGCCGATCACGCCGCTTCGCAGAAGGGACAGCAGTTCTGCGAATTGCGGCTGGAAGGCATAGGGGTAGGCTTCGAACAGAAGCACGCCGTTTTGCCGCGCCGCCTCGAACATTGACTGGGCTTGCGCGCGGCCAAGCGCCAGCGGCTTTTCGCACAGGACGTGCTTGCCGGCCTGGGCGGCCTTGATCGCCCATTCGGCGTGCAGGCTGTTGGGCAGCGGGATGTAGACGGCCTCGATCGAAGTGTCTTCCAGCAGCGCCTCGTAGCTGCCGAGGTGGCGCGGGAGCGAAAACGACCTGGCGAATTCCTCAGCCTTGGCGGTGTCGCGGCTGGCGACCGCGGCGATCCGCACCGACGGGCTGGCGGCGACATCGCGCACGAACTGCTTGGCGATGTTGGCGCAGCCAAGAATGCCGAGCGTGAGCGGGGTATTTTGCGTGGTGGCGGGCATGGTTCCTCTGTCTGTTGAAGGTTGTTGAAAGGGGAGAAGGAAAAAAGTCAGTCCTGACGCTTGAACAATTCACGGAACACCGGATAGATGTCGCCGGCCTCGGCGATGCGCTGCATGGCGAAGTGGCCGGGATGCGTGCCCTGCAACTTCTCGTACTCCTGCCACAGGTTCTGCGGCGGGCCGTCGGTGATCTCGATGTAGGCGAAATACTGGCACAAGGGCAGCAGCGAACTCGAGAGGATTTCGCGGCAGATCGGCGAATCGTTGTACCAGTTGTCTCCGTCGGAGGCCTGCGCGCCGTAGATGTTCCAGGCGCCGGTCGAATAGCGCGTGCGGGCGATCTCGTGCATCAGCGTCAGCGCGCTGGAAACGACCGTGCCGCCGGTCTCGCGCGAGGTGAAGAAGTCGTTTTCCTCGACTTCGGTGGCGACCGTGTGGTGGCGGATGAAGACGACGTCGATGTGCTCGTAGTTCCGCGTCAGGAACAGGTAGAGCAGCATGAAGAAACGCTTGGCGATGTTCTTGCGGTTCTCGTCCATCGAACCGGAGACGTCGAGCAGGCAGAACATCACGGCTTGCGTGGTCGGCTGCGGCACGCGGACGCGGTTGCTGTAGCGCAGGTCGAACGGGTCGATGAACGGCAGGTTCTCGACGCGCATCCGCAACCGGGCGATCTCGCGGCGCAGGCGTTCGATCTCGGCGCTGTCGTCGTCGCCATCGCTTTGCCGGTCGAGCAAGTCCTGCAGTTCTGCTTCGAGGGCACGCAGGCGTTTCTGGTACGGTCCGCCGATGGCGATGCGCCGGCCGGCAGCGCCGCGCATCGTTCGCGGCAGGTTGATGTTGGTCGGCACGCCCGAACTGGAGTAGCCGGCGCGCACGCTGCGGTACTGCTCGATGCGGGCCAGTTGCTTCTTGACAAGGTTCGGCAGGGCCAATTCGTCGAAGAAGATGTCGAGGAACTCGTCGCGCGAGAGGGTGAAGACGAACTCATCCAGCCCTTCGCCATCCTGGCTGGCCTGCCCGCTGCCCGAGCCTCCGCCGCCGCCGCTTTCCGGCCGGTCGATCAGGTCGCCGCCGGAAAAGCGGTCGTTGCCGGGATGCACGGTTTCGCGGTGGCCGCCCTGGCCGAGGGTGAATTGCGGTTCGGTGATGTCCTTGCCGGAAATGCTGATCTTTTCGCCGTTTTCCAGGTCGCGCACACCCCGGCGATTGATCGAGTCGCCCACCGCCTTGCGAATCTGCCCCTTGAACCGCCGGAGAAAGCGCGTGCGGTTGACCGAGCTCTTGTTCCTGCTGTCGAACCGGCGATCGACGATGCGCACGGTCATGAAATTCCCCTTCGTGCAATAGGCGACAATGGGCGATAACACCCGGCGCCGAGCCGGGTGCTACAGCCTGTCTACGACGACTTCCTGACGCGCAGATACCACTCGCAGAGCAACCGCACCTGCTTCTCGGTGTAACCCTTGGCGGTCATGCGCTCGACGAAGTCCTTGTGCTTCTTCTGCTCGTCGCTGCTCGACTTGGTGTTGAACGAGATGACCGGCAGCAGATCCTCGGTGTTCGAGAACATCTTCTTCTCGATCACCGCGCGCAGCTTTTCGTACGATGTCCATACCGGGTTTTTGCCGCTGTTCTTGGCGCGGGCGCGCAGCACGAAGTTGACCACCTCGTTGCGGAAGTCCTTCGGATTGGAGATGCCGGCCGGCTTCTCGATTTTCTCCAGTTCCTCGTTGAGCGCCGTGCGGTCGAGCATTTCGCCGGTGTTCGGGTCGCGGAATTCCTGGTCCTGGATCCAGAAGTCGGCGTAGAGCACGTAGCGGTCGAAGATGTTCTGGCCGTACTCGGAATAACTCTCCAGATAGGCCGTCTGAATCTCCTTTCCGATGAATTCGGCATAGCGTGGCGACAGGTATTCCTTGATGTAGCGCAGGTACAGTTCCTCGGTTTCGGGCGGGAATTGCTCCTGCTCGATCTGCTGTTCGAGGACATACATCAGGTGCACCGGGTTGGCCGCCACCTCGCGGTGGTCGAAGTTGAAGACGCGCGAGAGGATCTTGAAGGCGAAGCGGGTTGAAAGCCCGGTCATGCCCTCGTCGACGCCGGCGAAGTCGCGGTATTCCTGATAGCTCTTGGCCTTCGGATCGGTGTCCTTGAGGTTTTCCCCGTCGTAGATGCGCATCTTCGAGTAGATGCTCGAATTCTCCGGCTCCTTCAGGCGCGAGAGGACGGTGAACTGGGCGAGCATGCGCAGCGTGTCGGGCGCGCACGGCGCCTCGCTGAGCGAAGAATTGACCAGCAGTTTCTCGTAGATATGGATTTCGTCGGTGACGCGCAACGAGTAGGGAACCTTGACGATGTAGATGCGGTCGAGGAAGGCCTCGTTGTTGCGGTTGTTCTTGAACGACAGCCATTCGGCCTCGTTCGAGTGCGCAAGGATCAGCCCGTCGAACGGAATCGCACCGAAGCCCTCGGTACCCTTGTAGTTCTGCTCCTGCGTGGCCGTGAGCAAGGGGTGTAGCACCTTGATCGGCGCCTTGAACATCTCGACGAATTCCAGTACGCCGCGGTTGGCCAGGCACAGGCCACCGGAATAGGAGTAGGCGTCCGGGTCGTTCTGCGAGTAGGTCTCCAGCTTGCGGATGTCGATCTTGCCGACCAGCGAGGAGATGTCCTGATTGTTTTCGTCGCCCGGTTCGGTCTTCGACACGGCGATCTGCGAGAGAACCGACGGGCGCAGCTTGACCACGCGGAACTTCGTGATGTCGCCGCCGTACTCGTGCAGGCGCTTCACTGCCCACGGGCTCATGATCGTGTCAATGTAGCGGCGCGGAATCCCGTAATCCTCCTCGAGCAGTTGTCCATCCTCGACCGGATTGAACAACCCGAGCGGCGACTCATGCACCGGCGAACCCTTGAGCGCATAGAACGGCACCTTCTCGATCAGGTGCTTCAACGTCTCCGCGAGTGTCGACTTGCCGCCGCCGACCGGGCCGAGCAGGTAGAGTATCTGCTTCTTCTCCTCCAGACCCTGCGCTGCGTGGCGAAAGTACGAAACGATGTGCTCGATGACCTCTTCCATCCCGTAAAGATCTCGGAATGCGGGATAGCGGCGCAGCATCTTGTTGGCGAAGATCCTGGACAGGCGCGGGTCGGAGCGCGTGTCCACCAGTTCCGGTTCGCCGATGGCCTGGAGCATCCGTTCGGCGACGCTGGCATACGCCGAGGGATCGCGCTTGCATAAGTCCAGATACTCCTGAACCGACATTTCCTCTTCCTGCGCCGCCTCGAAACGGCTCTGGTAGCGGGCGAAGATCGACATGGCATGCCTCCTTGCGATTGACGTCTCGTCGAATTTTTAGAATAGCGATTCGCGAAAAGGTTTATGTTTTTTTTTGGAACAGCGAGGACGGGAGAAATCGACTCTCCAGCGTGCAATCTCTCTGGCGACCACACGCGAGTTCACGGAGTCGACAACAAGGGGATCCCTCAGGCAAGGTTTTTCCGTTCCTGGAAGAAACAGTATTGACTTCGAAAAGATGTCTATGTAACGTTGCATGGCGCTGTGCAACGTTACATTAAAAAATAAAGCGCCGCGATCAACGAACAAAATCGGAGACAGGACGAAAGCCTGTCCCAAGGAGGGCGTCAAGGTCATGAAAGCCATATTCAGGCTGGACAAGGAGATCAGCATCCTTTGTCTGTCGGTGATGCTGATTACGGTCATCCTGCAAGTGGTAATGCGTGAACTGTTCGACTTGCCGTTGGTTGGCGCCGAGGAGTTTGTTCGTTACCTGATGATCTGGATTGTCCTCTTTCCGTTGGCCTTTACCCTGCGAGAAGGAGGGCACATCGCGATGGTTGAGCTGCGCGACATGCTGCCGAAGCCCTTGCGCGAGGGGTTGTCTCTCGTTAGTGACGTATGTTCGCTCGTCGTCTTCGCCATCGTCTCCTGGTCGTCGATGTCCGTGATCATAGACAACCCGAATAACACCACGGCGACCCTGCAAATTCCTTTCTGGGTTTTCTTTCTGCCCAACCTGCTCGGATTTGCGCTACTGACAGTGGGGTACTTGCTGATCCTCATGAAGCGGATTGGTCGTTCAGAAAACTCACTCGGAAACTGAGGGCTTGCAATGGGGACAACCATCTTGATCATGTTCGCGGCGCTGTTTCTTCTCGGGTTTCCCGTCGCGACATCGATATTGATACCGAGCATTTTTTATATCGTCGTCAAGGACCTGCCGCTTGACCTCCTGGCGCAGCGAATGCAGTACTCCCTGGATTCCTACACGCTGTGCGCTGTGCCTCTGTTCATCCTCGTCGGCAACCTGATGAATAGCTCCGGTGTCACCGCACGAATCTTCCACTTTGCCGATGTGGTAACGGGGCGTCTCCCGGGTGGGCTTGCGCAGGTCAATATTTTCTCCAGTCTGGTGTTTTCGGGGATGTCGGGGGCCGCCCTGGCCGATGTTGGCGGTCTCGGGCAGATCGAGATCAAGGCCATGAAAGAGAAGGGATTCACCGTTCCCTACTCGGCGGCTGTTACGGTGGCGTCAGCGACTGTTGGGCCGATCTTTCCGCCGAGCATCCCGCTGGTGATTTACGGCGCCGCTGCGGGCGTCTCGATCGTGAAACTGCTGGTGGGCGGCATTGGTCCGGCGCTCCTCGCGGTCGCGGCGATGATGGCGCTGACAGCCATTCTGGCCAAACGGCGAAATTTTCCGCGCGCGCCGCGCTGGCCCACCTGGCGTGAAACCTGGAGCGCGTTTATCCCCGCATTCCCCGCACTCATGACGCCAGTATTGCTGATCATCGGCATGCTGACCGGCATCTTTACGCCGACAGAAGCTTCGGCTCTAACGGTCGGTTACGTCTTGTTCATCAGCAAGTTCGTCTATCGCGAACTGACCTGGAAAAGCCTCCCTCACGCGCTTTACGAGACGATCAAATCCACCTGCTGTGTTCTTATCATTGTGGCAGCCGCGGCCATCTTCGGGTGGATCCTGGCAGCGGAGCAGATTCCGCAGATTTTCTCGCACTGGTTTACCTCGATTTCGAAAAATCCGCTGGTTCTCCTCTTTCTTCTCAATATTCTTCTCTTTGTCGTTGGCATGTTCCTGGACAGCACCACTGCCATCCTGTTGTTCGTTCCGATCATCGTTCCCCCCATGGTTCAGGCCGGCGTTGATCCGATCCACCTCGGGCTTGTGTTCGTTTTCAACATCATGTGTGGCCTGATTACGCCACCGATGGGTCTCTCGCTCTTCATGGTCAGCAAGGTCGGACAGATCCCGATCAAGGATGTCGTTCGGGAAATCACGCCGTATTACATCCCGCTCGGGATCACGTTGCTCCTGATTACGTACGTCCCACAGATCGTTCTGTGGATTCCCAACCAGCTGATCAAGTGATCAGCGCCCGCCTGAGAGGTTTCCCATGAAATGCTTTCGCTATACCAACCAGAATCTCTTTTTTGTCCGGCTCAATCCCGAGGAAGACATTCTTTTGACCTTGCGTAAGGCGGTGGAAGAGAACGGCATCCAGAATGCCGTGATCCTGACGGGTATTGGTTCGGTGAAAAGCTATCACTTCCACGTCGTAGACAGCATGGTAAACCCGCCGCACGAAGCCTACCCCAAGGGAGAGCAGGGCTGCGATATCGTCAATATCAACGGCATGGTGATTGCGGGGCGCGTTCACGCGCACATTACCTTCTCCGACTCGAAAGTGGCGTTCGGTGGCCATCTGGAAGAAGGCTGCAAGGTGCTGACGTTCTCCGTGATCGTGCTGACCGAAATGACCGACGCCGATTTCACCCGGTGGGATGCCATCGGTGATCTTTGATCGTCAGGAATTAATCTGTTGTCAGGCCGCCGGCCCGGCAGGTTCGGCGTTTTGGGTGTTGCTGGATGAGGTGAAGTCTATTTCTTATATGGGGGTCTCATGAAAAAGCTTTTGTCGCTTCTCTGCCTGAGCATCGCGTTCGGATCGGCTGCATACGCGCAAAACAAGCCGGTTGTCATCAAGTATGCCCACGTCGGCATGGCCAACGAGTCGCAAACCCGCTATGCCGCTGAGCTTGCTGACTTGATCAAGGAAAAAACCAAAGGCGAAGTCACCCTGCAAATCTTCCCCAACTCCCAACTTGGCGGCGTCGCCGAGATGGTCGACGGCATCAAGATGGGGGCCATTGGCATGGGGCATCACGATTTCGCGTCGCTAGGCAAGTTCCTGCCGGACATGTCGGTGTTCAACGCGCCGTACATTTACCGTGATGGCCACCATGCCGTCCTGGCCACTTCGCCAAAAACGTCACCCGTTCTGCGCGAGTTGAACGAAAAGCTTGTGAAGTCGGCAAACATGCGTGTTCTGGGTACCTTCTATCGGGGCGCCCGGCAGATGTCGACCAATTTTCCGGTTTATTCCCCTGCTGATCTGAAAGGCAAGAAGATACGTGCAGTGCCGCTGCAACTGTGGCAGACGATGATTCAGGGCATGGGCGCGATTCCAACCCCGGTTGAAATCACCGAGTTGTATACGGCCCTTATGTCAGGGATGGTCAGCGGCCAGGAAAATCCGCTGACGAACATCTTCGCCCTGAAATTCTACGAGGTGCAGACGCACGTCATCATGACCGGACACATGCAGTCGGTACTTTCCACGTTCATCAACGAAAAGGTCTGGAATTCCTTGTCCGAGACGAATCGTTCGCTGATCGATGAAGCCATGGTCGAGATGGCCAATCGCAGCCTGCAATGGGCTGTTGGTGACGAAAAGGAGGCACGCGCCAAGATTGAAGAGAAGGGCGTAAAATTCATCGACGAGAGCAATGGCCTGAACAACAAGGCGTTCAGGGAAGCGGTCAATGCCAAGCTGGCCCAGGATTTCCCGCACTGGAAAGACTATATCGCCCGCATTGAGCAGATCAAGTAAGTACCGCGGCCTGGTCTGAGCAGATGGCAGCGATGTCTGCTCAGCCCACCCCTCAAAATCAATAGAAGACCATGGTTCGATTACGAGATGTCGCAGAGCGGGCGGGCGTTTCCGTCAGTACGGTTTCCAACGTCGTTAATGGACGGACGCAAACCGTCAATGCGGATATTCTCCGCCGTGTTCAGGATGCGATCGCCGACCTCGGGTATCAACCCAACCGCGCGGCGCGTTTCCTGAAAACCGGGCACACACCGCTGATCGGCCTGCTGGTTCCGTCGGTGGCGACGCCGACCTGGGGACTGTTGGCGCGCGAAGTCGAGATCGCGGCGCAAAGCCAGTTCGGGTATCGCATCCTGGTCGGGAATACCGACCGTGATCCCGAAAAGGAAATGTCCTTTCTCCTGGATCTCTGGTCGCATGGAATTCGGGGCGTCATCATCGTCTCGCCCCTGCTCCAGCAGAGCCATTTCCGCGATTCGATCAAGCGTGGACTGGTTGCCGTGTGCCACGATCAAAGGCCGCTTCCGGGAAGTCCGCTGAATGCGGATTACGTCTCCATCGATCACATCAGGGCCATCACGCTAGCGGTTAACCATCTCATTGGGCGAGGCCATCGGCGCCTGGCGTTCGCCACTGCGTCGGGCAAAAGTGTCAGCCGGTCGGACAAGATCGAAGGTTTTCTCGCAGCGACAAAGGCCGCTGGACTCGCAGAAGCGTCGGAAATCATCGAGGGAAAGGCCACGACGAACTACGGCGACGACGAAATGCTCCAGCTTGGGCGAATCATCGCTGAGCAGATCGTGGAGAAGAAGGAGCGTCCGACGGGGGTCGTTGCGCTCAACGACATGCTCGCCACCGGGCTGATTCTGGGCTTTCAGAACTTCGGCTTGCGTGTTCCCGACGATATTTCGGTCGTCGGCATGGACGATCTGCCGATCGCCGCTTTCATCCCGCCGGGCATTACTTCCGTTCGCCCGCCAATGAGTGAAATGGCGCGGAAGATGGTTGCGCGAATTGTGCACCGGCTGAGTCATCCCGAAGAGAAAGTGGATAAATACATATTCGCTCCGGAACTCGTCGTGCGAGGGTCCGTTGCAGACTTGGCTTCAAGCGGTCAATCCGCCTGATCCACGCAAAATGCCTTGCCTGGGTTGCGAATATTAGACGATCGGTCTAATATTCGCGCCGCCATGAATATCGAACACGATTCCTTCCCCGTTCGCCGTCGCGGACGGCCGTGCAAGCACGCTGCCGATCTCGGGGAAACGCGCGAATTGCTCTTGCGCACCGGCGTCGAACTGCTCACCGAGCAGGGCTTTTCGGCGACCGGGATCGATCAGATCCTGCGCCGCGTCGGCGTGCCGAAGGGGTCGTTCTACAACTACTTCAAGAGCAAGGAAGCGTTTGGCGCGGAGTTGATCGAACGCTACCGGGTCTATTTCCTGCGCAAGCTGGAACGGCATCTGGGCAACGCGGCGCTCTCGCCACTGGCGCGGCTCCGCGCGTTCATCGCCGACGCGCAACACGGCATGCAGAAGTTTGATTTTTCGCGCGGTTGCCTGGCCGGGAATCTCGGGCAGGAAATGGGAACGCTGCCCGAAACCTTCCGGGCGCAGCTCAACGCGGTGTTTGCTGATTGGCAGGATCGTCTGGCGAGGAACTTCGAGGTGGCGAGGGCGGTTGGCGAGATTGCCGAGAATGCCGATTGCCTGCGCTTGGCCGCGTTCTTCTGGATTGGCTGGGAAGGCGCGGTGATGCGTGCCAAGTTGGAGAAAAGCGTGGCTCCGCTGGAAATTTTCGCGGACGGTTTTTTTGCAAGCGTCGCCAGACGCTGATTTTTTTGCGTTTTTTTAGACGATCGGTCTAATTTTCAGGAGAAACAAATGTTCAAGGGCATCGTTATTGAAAAGGATGAGGCAGGCTACCGCGCCGCCGTGAATGACATCGACGCGGCACAACTGCCGGAGGGCGATGTCACCGTCGCGGTGGACTATTCGACCCTGAACTACAAGGACGGGTTGGCGATCACCGGCAAGGGACCGGTCGTGCGCAAGTTCCCGATGGTGCCCGGCATCGATCTCGTGGGCACGGTGGAGGCGAGCGATTCCGCTGAATGGAAAGTCGGCGACAAGGTCATTCTCAACGGCTGGGGCGTGGGCGAAACGCACTGGGGCGGACTGGCGCAGAAGGCACGGCTCAAGGGCGAGTGGCTGGTGCCGCTGCCGGCAGCGTTGTCGCCGCGGCAGGCGATGGCCATCGGCACGGCGGGCTACACCGCCATGCTTTGTGTCATGGCGCTCGAACGGCATGGCGTCACGCCGGCCAAGGGTGAGGTCGTAGTGACCGGCGCCGCGGGCGGCGTCGGCAGCGTTGCAGTCGCGCTGCTGGCGAAGTTGGGCTACACGGTTGTCGCGGTCAGCGGCCGGCCGGAAGAAGCGGAGTACCTGAAAGGGCTGGGCGCCGCCGAGGTGATGGAGCGCGCCGCGTTCGCCGCGCCGGGCAAGCCGCTGGCCCGTGAGCGCTGGGCGGGGGGGGTAGATGTCGTCGGGAGCCACGTGCTGGCGAATCTATGCGCGTCGATGAAGTACGGCGGCGTGGTCGCAGCGTGCGGCCTGGCCGGGGGGATGGATCTGCCGGCCACCGTCGCGCCGTTCATCCTGCGTGGCGTGACACTGGCCGGCATCGACGGCGTCATGGCCCCGCGCGAGGTGCGGATCGAAGCCTGGCGGCGGCTGGCGACCGACCTCGATCTTTCCCGGCTGGCGGTGATGACGAAGGAAGTCGGCCTAGCCGAGGCGATTCCGCTGGCGGCCCAGTTGCTGGAAGGGAAGGTGCGCGGTCGGTTGGTGGTGGATGTGAACGTCTGATCCGTCGGCCAAGTCACAGATCGGCGAGAGGAATCCCCTCGCCTTTCGTTTCGAGCGTTTCCATTTGCTCGAGCAGCAGCTGCAGGTCACCATGCAGTTCGGCCAGCGTGTTCGCCGGCAGTTTCTGCAAGGCATCCGGCAGCAGGCCGCGCAACGGGCCCGGCGCCTGTGCGAGGCGAGAGCGGCCGGTGTCGGTGATGAACAATCCGGCGATGCGGTTGTCGCGCGTGTTGCGCTCCTTGCGCACGAGTTCGAGCTCGATCAGCCGGGCGAGGAGATTGCTCGCCGTCGACTGATGGACCGACATTGCGCTGGCAAGCTGGGTCAGGCTGATGCCCGGTTTCTCGGCGATTGCCGAAAGGGCCCATAGCAGCGAGCCGCGCAGTCCGACGCGGCTTTCGACCGCCTGGAAGTGTTTGCGGACGGACCGGAAGATGATCCGGAACTGCCGCAGCACTTCCATGTCGAGCGAGGCAACCGGCGGTGGGTGACTCATTTTTCCGCTTTGGCGATGTGCAGCGTCTGCGTCGGGAAGGCGAACTCGATGCCCTCTGCGGCCAAACGTTCGATCAGGGTCAGGTTGATCTCCTGCTGGGTGTCCATGTATTGGGCATAGTCCGGCGAGAGTACGAAATAGACGACTTCGAAATCAAGGCTGCTGGCGCCTATGGCCTTGAAATGAGCGCGGTCGAGGCGGACATTCGGCTGCGAGCGGACAGTATCGGCGATGATTTCGTTGGCCTTGCGCAGTTTCTCCGGGGAGGTGCCGAAGACCAGGCCGATCTGGAAGACGATGCGGCGTTCCTCCATGCGCTTCATGTTGCGGATGCGGCTTTTCAGCAGGTCGGCGTTGGACAGGATCAGTTCTTCGCCGGTGAGGCTCTGGATGCGGGTGGTCTTCAGGCCAACCTGTTTTACGGTGCCCATCGCCGTATCGATGATGATGAAGTCACCGGCGACGAAGGGTTTGTCTAGGGCGATCGAGAGCGAGGCGAACAGGTCGCCGAGGATGTTCTGTACCGCCAGGGCCACCGCGATACCGCCGATCCCCAGGCTGGCGACCAGCGTGGTGATGTTGACGCCGAGGTTGTCGAGGATCATCAGGACCAGGACGATCCACAGCGCCATTTCGCCAAGGAAGGCGATCACCCCGTAGTTCATCGCCGCGGCGCCGTTTTCCGACTCCTGCGAACGGCGTATCTGCAGCGTGCGCCAGCCGCGGATCGCGCGGTGTCCCCAGAAGCCGACCTGGGAGATGAGGATCAGCGTGAAGCCGTGGGAAATGATCTGCTCTAGCTTGGTCGGCAGGGTGAGGTTGTGCAGGCCGATCAGCAGGGAGATACCGGCCAGCATCAGGTTGTGCGTGGCACCGATGACATCGGCGAGCAGGTCGTCCCACTGTGTGCTGCTGCGCTGCGCCCATTGGGCGAGCTTGCGGGTCAGCAGCGCCCTGGCCAGGTAAAGGATGATGAATGCGCCGACGGCCAGCGCGAGAGCCGTCAATAATTGTTCGGTACTGTTCTGCTCGATGAAGCGCTGCAGGTATTTCATCATGCGGTCTCCTTGCGTTGGGCGCGGATCATGCTGTCGATCCGCTGGATCAGTGAAGCCATTTCGTTTTGCGAATTCAGACAATAGGCCGCAGCCGACGGGGCGTCGTGGCCGACGCGGATGGTCAGCCAGTCGGGCAGTGCGCGGCGGAAAACGCTCTCGTCGGTTTCGTCGTCGCCGATGAACAAGGCGTTTCTGGCGCCGTCATGACGTTGCAGGGCGAGCAGCGCATCGAACTTGTCGGAAGCGTTGGCCGGGAGCAGATTCACCACGCATTTGCCGCCGATTACCCGCGGCCTTGGCGAGAGCGTCTGCACCAGCGCATCGATAGCCTGTTTCGCCGCTTCACGGTTGGAGGCGGTGCGATAGTGCAGCGACAGCGAATGGCCCTTGTCCTCAAGGAAGATGCCCGGCGGCAGACGGTCGCGGGCGGTGTCGACCTGGCGTGTCCAGGCTTCGACGTCGGGGCGCGGTTCGTCCGTGCCTGCAGATCCGGGCAGTCCCTCGGCACCGTGGTTGCCGACGATGTACTTTGGCGTGAAATCGAGCCGCTCGCGGATGTCGGCGACCGAGCGGCCGGTGATGACCGCGACGTTGGCGATTTCGCACAAGCGTCGCATGGCCAGGCAGATCGCCGTCGGCGTGCGCGCGGCGTCGGGCAAAGGCACGATAGGGGCGAGCGTGCCGTCGAAATCGAAGGCCAGCAGGGTGTCCTTGCGGATGAAGCGGGCCATCGCGGCCTCGCCGTAAGGAGAAAAGATGTAGCGCATCAGCGGTTCTCCGTATGCGTCAGCAGGCGGGCCTCGATCCGCTCGCGCCGGCGGATGCGCGCGGCGTCGAGCAGCATGAAGCCGGCCCAGCGGTAGACGTTGCGTTCGCGCACCGTGGCGCGCAGGGTGCGCATCCGGTCGCGCTGCTCGGCTTCGGGCATGGTCAGCGCGCGGTAGAGCGCATCGGCGGTTTCCTCGACATGGTACGGGTTGACGATCAAGGCCTCCGGGAGTTCGCCGGCGGCTCCGGCGAACTGGCTGAGGATCAGCACGCCCTGCTCGTCGTTGCGGCTGGCGATGAACTCCTTGCTGACGAGGTTCATCCCGTCGTGCAGGCTGGTGACGACGCAGACGTCGGCGCCGCGGTAGTAGCGGTGGACGGTTTCGCTGTCCTGGTGCTGCGCCAGCAGGATGAACGGCCAGTAGTCCGGGCCGCCGAAGCGCTCGTTGATCTCGGCTTCGCGCCGCGCCAGCCGCTCCTGGAAGTAACGGTATTCGTCGAGCTCGCTGCGTGACGGTGCGGCGACCTGGATCAGGGTGAACTTGCCGATCAGTTCCGGGTGTTTTTCCAGCAGGCGTTCCACCGCGTTGGCGCGCTCCAGGATGCCCTTGGTGTAGTCGAAACGGTCAACACCGATGGCGATCATCCGGTCCTCGGGGAGGTCGAAGCGCGCGCGCAACTCCTTGCGGCACGCCGCGATCGATGGCCAGGCGGCTTCTTCCGCCGGCTCCGGCCAGTTGATCGAGATCGGATAGCTCTTGACCAGCGTTTCCTGTCCGTCGAGGGTGATGACCGAGTGCTCGTGCTCGATGCGGGTTTCCAGGAAGCGGTCGACGGTCTCGATGAAGTTCTTGCAGTGGTAGCGCGTGTGGAAGCCGAGGATGCTGCTGCCGAGCATGCCGCGCAGGATTTCCTTGCGCCACGGGCAGATGCCGAACGATTCCGGGTTCGGCCAGGGGATGTGCCAGAAGGTGATGATCGTCGCGCGCGGCAGGCGCTCGCGGATCAGCTGCGGCAGCAGGGCGAAGTGGTAGTCCTGGACGAGGATCACCGGATCGTCGGTGCGGGCGGAAGCGACGACCTTGTCGGCGAAACGCTGGTTGACGGCCTTGTAGTACTCCCAGTCGGAAACGCGGAACACCGGACGCACGTGTGCGATGTGGCAGAGCGGCCAGAGCCCTTCGTTGGCGAAACCGAAGTAATAACCTTCCTCCTCCTCGCGGGTCAGCCAGACTCGCTTGAGCGAGTAGGCGGGGCGTTCGGGCGGGACGCGGACGATGTCGTGCTCGTCGACGGATTCCTTGTCGCCCGAGCCGCTGCCGTGGGCGATCCAGGTGCCGGAACAGGCGCGCATGACCGGTTCGACGGCCGTGACCAGCCCGCTGGCCGGGCGTTTGACGACGATACCGTCCGGGGTCTTCTCGTGGATGTACGGTTCGCGGTTGGAGACGACCAGGACCTCGTCGCCGCGCAGGTCGGCGTGCAGCAGATCGCGCAGCTTGTCCGGCGTCCACAGATCCGGCGGGTTTTCACGGGCGCGGCGTTCGTCTTCCATTTCGCGCAGCAGCGCGCGCAATTCGTGGGCGAGTGGTTGCAGTTCCGACGTCGGGTTTTCAAACGCCTTGAGTGGATTGCCGCCGCGCAGGAGTTCGCGTACGCCGGTAACCCAGCCGCGCAGGCTGAGATGGGCGGTGATCACGGTGATCAGGGCGATCACCGCGCCGAGGATCACGAAGAACAGGATCAGGTAGCGGCGGGTATCTTCGCCGCGTTTTTCCGCAAAGCTCAGGTCATGCACGAGCACGAGTTCGCCGAGGTTCAGGGGCGGGCGGGAGAGCGGTTCGACGGCGATATGCACCGAACCGCGGGGGAGTTTCAGCGTCGGCGAACTTTGTGCCACGACCTGGTCGGCGATAGGGCAGGTGATGCCGTCCGGGAAGCCGCTCGTCCTCTCGCGCAGGTTGCCTTCGTGATCGCACAAGCCGACACCCAGCATGCGTTCGTTGGCGATCAGGCGGTTGAACAGGGCTTCCAGGCGGACGTGGTCGAAACTGATGATGCTGTCGATGACGTTTTCGCTGATCGTGTTGGCGACCAGTTCCGCCCGGCTGTTCAGGTCGCGGACCGTCCAGCGCAGCGAGAACTGGTCGACCAGCGGCACAGTCAGGTAGGCCGTGAGGGCGATGACCAGAAACAGTGGTGCAATGAAACGGAACTGCAGGCGAAAAGCGTTCATGGCGGTATCTCCGTTGCGAACATGGCAGAGCAGGGGCAGCGTTAACCTCGGGGCGAGGTTCATGGCTCAGTGGGTGAAGCCGTCAATCCGGACAGCGCCGGTCCCGCAAGTTCATTGATCCGGTTCGGATCGTTCGTTGTGTGCGGGGTGCTGCTGAGTGCTGAAGGAGCCGCAGTTTCGAGAAACGCGGTCCGGCTGCCGTTGAAAATCCAGAAAATCCGGCGTCGATTATATTTGTGCAAATCCATTTTGTCACCCGCTGTGCAAGAATGCGGGCTGATCGATGCAAATGTCTACACGAAAGGAGCGGGCAATGGCCAACCTGAATCTGGGGTTGATCGGCAATGGGGCGATCAGCGCACTGGTCGACGAGCACGGGCGGATCGTCTGGAGTTGTTTTCCGCATTTCGACGGCGATCCGGTCTTCTGCCACCTGCTGCAGCCGGAAGGTCACGCGGCCGGCCGGGGCGCCTTCGGCATCGAGCTCGTGGATTTCTCCTACGCCGAGCAGCACTACGAAACCAATACCGCCATCCTCGTAACGACCCTCCACGACAGTCAGGGCGGCTGCGTCGAAGTGACCGATTTTGCGCCGCGCTTCCACCTGTTCGGGCGGATGTTCCACCCGATGATGCTGGTCCGGCGGGTGCGCCGCGTCGCCGGGACGCCGCGGGCGACGATCAACCTGCAGCCGCTGGCGAGTTACGGCGAACGGGCGCCCGAACTGACCTTCGGCAGCCACCACATCCGTTACGTCGGGCCGGAGCCGACCTTGCGCCTGACGACCGATGCGTCGATCAGCGCGATCATGGAGCGCCGGCCGGTGTTCGTCGATGACACGTTGACCTTCGTGCTCGGCGGCGATGAAACCCTGCACGAATCCGTCGAAATGGTCGGACGGCGTTTCCTCGAAGAAACCCGCGGCTACTGGCACGGCTGGGTGCGCAGCCTGTTCGTGCCGGTCGAATGGCAGGATGAAGTGATCCGCGCGGCGATCACCCTGCAGCTGAACGCCTGCGAGGATACCGGCGCGATCGTCGCGGCGATGACGACCTCGATCCCGGAGCATGCCGACTCAGGGCGGAACTGGGATTACCGCTATTGCTGGCTGCGCGACGGCTATTTCGTGGTCAACGCGCTCAACCGGCTGGGCGCGACCAGCACCATGGAGAAGTATCTCGGCTACATCCTGAACGTGGCCGCAGGCGAGGAGCACGGCGTGTTGCAGCCGGTGTATGGCATCAGCGGCGAAGAGCACCTGCATGAAGCCGTCGCCCCGGCGCTGGCCGGCTACCGCGGGATGGGGCCGGTGCGCGTCGGCAACCTGGCCTATGAACAGATCCAGCACGACGTCTATGGTTCGGCGATTCTCTCGGCGACCCACATGTTCTTCGACCATCGCCTGTTCCGTCGCGGCGATGCAGACCTCTTTCGCCGCCTTGAACCGTTAGGGATCAAGGCGCAGGCGAATTTCGACCAGCCGGATGCCGGCATCTGGGAACTGCGCGGCCGCACCCGCGTGCACACCTATTCAAGCGTGACCTGCTGGGCCGCCTGCGATCGCCTTTCGCGTATCGCTCGCCAGTTGAATCTGACGGAGCGCGAGACCTACTGGCGGGAGGAAGCCAACCGGATGCACCGCATCATTTGCAAGGAGGCCTGGAACGAGAAGAAGCAGGCCTTCGTCGCCGCCTGGGGCGACGACGCGCTGGATGCCAGCATGTTGCTGTTGCACGAGTTCGGCTTTCTCTCCGCGTGCGACCCGCGTTTTGTTTCCACCGTCGCCGCCATCGAAAGCGAACTCAAGCACGGCGACTTCATCTACCGCTACGTCGAGCAGGACGATTTCGGCACGCCCGACAACGCCTTTCTCGTCTGCACGTTCTGGTACGTCTACGCCTTGCAGGGCTTAGGGCGCAAGGACGAGGCACGCCAGATCTTCGAGACGCTGCTCAGCCGCTGCAACCCGCTTGGCTTGCTGGCAGAGGATTATTGCAGCCGGACGGGCGAACTGTGGGGCAACTTCGTGCAGACCTACAGCATGGTCGGCCTGATCAACTGCGCCCTGCGCCTCTCCCGGCGCTGGGACCAGGCGTATTGAACTACCTTTTCGGGCCGTGCAGCGGAATCGTCCGCTTCTGCTTCATGCGCCCGACGACGTGCATTTCGCAGCGCTTGCAGTCGAAGCGCAAGGTCAGTTTGTCGTTGCCGTTTTCCAGAACCAGCGGGTCCGGGCGGATGCCTTTGACTTGCTTCGGGCAGAGGTCGAAGGAAAAGCGCAGGCAGTGTTTCGTGATCATCAGCGAAACCTCGCCGCGTTCCTGGCCGCATTCGAAGGCCGGTGCGATGACCTTGACGCCATGGCGTTCGTAGAAGGCGCGCGCCTTGCGGTTGTAGACGTTGCCGAGGTAGCTCAGGGTGTCGTCGGGGTAGG
>Ga0302250_1001256_pt1 | contig 19879 bp, 18 predicted proteins | sample AAG_RA_Asp_MG_FD_193536 | JGI IMG/M metagenome (GOLD analysis project Ga0302250, IMG submission 193536) | Enriched activated sludge microbial communities from anaerobic digester in WTTP, New Holstein, Wisconsin, United States - AAG_RA_Asp | ecosystem: Engineered > Bioreactor > Anaerobic >... | reverse complement strand
GCAATCCTGCCAGCTTTGTGGAACTGGGGTCGCCGTATGAGGGTGGCAAAATTGCAGAATTTACTACTTCTGGAAATGAAATATATATTATCGCGAGAAAGTTTGAACATGCTGGAATATTCGGCTCATTCAGGGGTTCTACCGCTATTAATTTTGGTGATATTGATATTTTGCCGACATATAATGAAAAACAGAATATTATTACAAATACAACAAAAACAATCAGTATCAAAGAAAAGGATTACGGCACACTAACTTTGCCGGCGGGGAGGTATTGGTTGTGGTCAAGCTCCGGCGGGGATATTGTGATTTACAGCTGTGAGGAGGGCGGGGTGAGCGATCCCAAGCCGGTGTGGCGCTGATGCGGATTGGATATTTTTCAGAGGGTTAGACCCTCTGAATTTTAGGCAATAACATATGTAAGGACATGTGTAATGACACAAGCAATCGCATAAGTAACGGCATAGGCGGGTGCGGTATGTGAAGCGTTGAGGAGATACGCAATAGTTTTGGCGATAGTATCGCCGTGCGCCGCTCCGGCGGTTGTGGGACCGATTGGCGCAAATGGCGGGGCGTGTTAGAATGAGAAAATGGGAAGATGGGAAGATGGAGCGTGGCGGTTATGCGCCGATTAAAGCAAAAAAATGAGAACATTAAACGAGGGTGATTTCAAAAACAAAAAAACGCTGGTGCGGGTTGATTTCAATGTCGCGCTTGGCCCGAAGGGGGAAGTGGCCGACGATTTCCGCATCGCCAAGACTCTGCCAACGATAAAATTCTTGGCGGAAAGCGGCGCGATCGTGGTGCTGATGAGCCATTTGGAGACTGAAGACGGGCCGGCGAGTTTGCGACCGGTATCGCGCTGTTTGGCGGAAATGCTGGACCGGCCGGTGAAATTTTTGCGGGATTGCGTCGGCGAAAAAACACGCGAAGCAATTTCCGGCGCCAGTGCGGGAGAAATCATTCTGCTGGAAAATCTTCGCTTTCACGAGGGCGAAAAGCGAAACGATGCGGAATTTGCCGCCGAGCTTGCCAAAAACGGCGATTGTTACGTCAACGAAGCGTTTTCCTGTTGCCATCGCGCGCACGCGTCGATCGCGGGCGTGCCGCGGCTTTTGCCGTCGTACGGGGGAATGCTTTTATCCGAAGAAATTGGCAGTCTGCGAAAAATTGTCAAGAATCCCGCGCGCCCGCTGGTGGCGATCATCGGCGGCGTGAAAATGGATACCAAGGCGAAGGTTATCGCCGCTATCGCCGCCATCGCCGACCATGTTCTGATCGGATCAAAGATCGGCGCCGAAATTTTGGCACACAAACAACAAATTGCGGGCAGGGAGGTTTTTAAATTTGATCCTCAGACCGCGGCGATTGATCTCACGTCGCCTAAAATTCATTTGCCGATTGACGCGGTGATGGCGCTCAAAGACGCCAGCGAAGGATATTCCCGGGTTGCCGGACCCGGAATGATGCGCGGCGAAGAAAACATTTACGACATTGGGCCGGAAACCGCGAAATTTTTTGCCGAAATCATCAAAGACGCTAAGACGATTTTCTTCAACGGCCCGATGGGATGGTTTGAAAGGCAGGAATTTTCCGGCGGTACCCGCGCGGTGGTTGAAGCGATCTCGCGAACTCACGGCGCATGGCGCGCCGCGGGCGGCGGCCAAACTTTGGAGGCAATTGCCAAATTCAAGGCGGAAGAAAATTTCAATTTTCTCTCCACGGGCGGCGGCGCAATGCTGGAATATCTGGCCGGCAATGTTTTGCCGGGAATCGCGGCGCTCTCGGATTCGCCTTTCGGCGAAAACGAAAAGCCGGCGATTCCGATGCCTTTGCCTGCCGGAGGTTTATCCGGCCATAAGAAAAAAAATGAAAGAAACAAAGATTAAAAATTTGGACGCGGCGGCAAAAAGAATCAAGACCGCGATCGCCGGCGGCGAAAACATCATTGTTTACGGCGATACCGATTTGGACGGCGTCTGCGCGGCGATAATGGTCGGAGAAATGATCAAAAATGCCGGCGGCGAAACCGCCGCTTATTATTTCCCCGATCGCGAGAAAGAAGGTTACGGCATCACCGAGACCGCGCTGGAAAAGCTGGCGCGATTTTCACCGGCGCTTTTGGTGGCTGTTGATCTGGGGATCGGTAATTTTGAGGAAGTGAAACTGGCCCGCCGGGCGGGATTTTCCGTGATCATCGTTGACCATCATGAAATTTTGGGCGGCGTTCCCGAAGCTGACATCGTGATTGATCCCAAACAGCCAGGAGATGATTATCCGTTCAAATTTTTGGCCGCTTCCGGATTGGTTTTCCGGCTGGCAGAAGAATTTTTTGGTGCCGAATTCCACGGCAATTTGCGGCAGAGCTTTGCCGAAATGGCGGCGCTGGCGACAATCGCCGATATGATGCCGCGCCGGGATGACAATGTGGAAATCATCAATGAAGGGCTGGCCGCGCTGAAAAGGTCTTTCCGCCCCGGCCTGCGCGCTTTTTTTGACACCGATGCGTTTTTTGAAAATGATTCCCGGAATTTCAAAAGCCGCCTCAACAAAATCATTGCCGTCCTCAATGTCCGCGATATCCGCAATGGTCTGCCGGCGGCGTTTGACCTGCTTACCACCGACTCGCTGGAAAAATCCAAAAAACTGATCCGCGAATTTTTGGAAATCAACAAATTGCGGCGGGAAAAAATCAATGTCGCCGTGGCCGAAATTGAAACGCAAATTGATAAAAGCGCGCCGCTGATTTTTTGCGGCCGCCGCGATTGGGATCTCAATCTGCTGGGGACCATCGCTTCCATTTTGGCGATAAATTACAACAAACCAGTCTTTGTTTATAAAATTTTGAACGGCCAGGTACAGGGAGCGGCGCGAAGCATTGACGGCGTTGACAGCGTGGCACTGATGAAAAAATGCCCGGAATTGCTGATGACTTTCGGCGGACATCCCAAAGCCAGCGGCTTTCGCGCCAAAACCGAAAATATGGAGAAGTTCAAGGAGTGCCTGACGAAAAATCTTGACAAATTGTAATTTTGTTTGTTAAAATAGGGGCAGACGAAAAACCCAAGCCGGCAAGACGATTGCCGAGCGCGTTGTTTATGGCGTGCTCGGAGGAAAGTCCGAACTTCCATTTGCCGCAAGGTATCTAAAAAAGTAGAGGGCAATACCCTTCGGCCGCGAGGCTCGAGGTGCGAACAGTGACGCGCCAAGGTGAAAACCGAGGCGGTCCCGATTCCGAGCGCAAGCAAGGAAGAGGGAATATACCTATGGCAACATAGGGGTGAAACGGCTAAATCCTTACCGGATGCAAGGTTAAACAGAGTTTTCTGAATGCATGAGAAAACTTTGAAAAGTAAACCGCTTGAGGCCGCAGAGTAATTTACGGTCCAGATAAATAATCGTCTCGCCCCGCCGAGTCCGGCGGGATTAGACAGAATTCGGCTTATTGCCGGCTTGGGTTTTTCGTTTTCCAAGGTTTAACCTTCGCGCAATCGCGAAGGTTAGACCTTGGAAAAATACTATGCCTTTTCATTTTTTCGGCAACGGGTTGTTAAACATTGAGAGCAAGGGGATCGCGGTGCCGGCGTTGATTTTGGCAGTGTCTTCCGTTGCCAGCCGGGCGCTGGGAATTCTGCGCGACTGGCTTTTGGCGGAACGCTTCGGTGCGGGCCCGGATCTGGATGTTTATTATGCGGCGTTCCGCGCGCCGGATTTTGTTTACAACCTGCTGGTTTTTGGCGGGATTACGGTGGCGTTTTTACCGCTGTTTTCGGATTATTTTCAAAAAAACAAAGACGAAGCGTGGCGTTTTGCCGCCAACCTTCTTAACGTTTTCGCGTTTTTTTTGATTTTGGCCGGGGCCGCCGGTTTTGTTTTTGCGCCGGCATTGGCGGCGGCCGTGGCGCCGGGATTTTCGCCGGCGCAACTGGAACAGACCGCCGCGCTGATGCGCGTGATGTTTTTGAGTCCGGTCATTTTCGGCGCGGCATCGGTGTTTTCGGGAATTTTGCAATATTTCAAAAGATTTCTGGCTTATAGCCTGGCCGCCCCGCTTTATAATTTGGGAATTATCGCGGGCATAATTTTTTTGGCGCCGTCAATGGGAATTATGGGCGTCGCCGCGGGCGTGATCGCCGGCGCGCTGGCCTATTTGCTGGTGCAAATCGCGCCGGCGGTCAAATCGGGATTTGCCTGGCGGCCGGTTTTTGATTTCAAAGATCCGGCGCTGGCGCGCGCCGCGGCGCTAATATTGCCGCGAATGGCGGGAATCGCCGCCAATCAGATCAATTTAATCGCGCCCGTCGTGATCGCTTCGTCGCTGGCCGCCGGGTCAATCGCGGTGTTCAACCTTGCCAACAATATCTTTTCTTTGCCGGCGGGAATCATCGGCGTTTCCTATGCCACGGCGGCGTTCGCCCTCTTTTCCAAATACGCCGCTGAAGGCAGAGACGCGGATTTGGCGCAAAAATTTTCCCAAACGATGCGCCAGATCGGATTTTTTGCCATGCCGTCGGCAATCTTGATTTTTTTGGTTCGCGAACCGCTGGTATGCTTTTTATACCAGCGCGGCGAATTTACTGCCGAAGCCGCGTCGCTTACCGCCGCCGCGCTGGGGATTTTTTGTTTGGGAATTTATTTTTCGTCCGCTCTGCCGCTGATGTTCCGCTTGTTTTTCGCCTTGCGCGACACATTATTGCCGACCTTGTCCACGATCATCGCGGTGGCGGCCAATTTGGCGATGAACGTTTGGTTTGTTTTTGCCTTGCGGCAGGAATTCTGGGGCGATTTTGTCCGCCGATGGTTTGATCTGCCGGCCGGCGACATTGCGGTTTTGGGATTGCCGCTGGCATACGGGCTGGCCAATGTGTTGCAGTTTTTCATTCTTTGGTTTTTTCTTTTCAAAAAGAATCGGGCGCTGGGCGTGAGCGGAGAAATTGCCGCGTCTTTGGGCAGAGTCGCGCTGGCGGGAATTTTTATGGGAATTGTGGTATATTGGACGATTGAAATCGTTGGGGGAATCGCCGTACAAAGCAATTTGACGGTTTTGGCGGCGGCGGGGATGGCGGCGGCCATTGCCTACGCGGCGGCGGCGGCGGGGATAAAAATTCCGGAGGCGGCGATGTTTTGGCGGGTTTTGAATATAAAAAAACAATGAACGGAGAAAATAATAATGGCGTGAATTTGGAAAAGATCCGCAATTTTGTGATTATTTCCCACGTTGACCACGGCAAATCAACTTTGGCCGACCGGTTTTTGGAATTGACTGGCACGGTCAAAAAAGAAAAACTGGAAGCCCAATATCTGGACGGCATGGACTTGGAAAAAGAGCGGGGGATTACCATCAAAATGACGCCGGTGCGGATGGAATACAAAGGGCACATTCTCAATCTGATTGACACTCCCGGCCATGTGGACTTCGGCTATGAAGTGAGCCGGAGCTTGGAGGCGGTGGAGGGAGCCATCCTTTTGGTGGACGTGATGCAGGGGATACAGGCGCAAACTTTGGCCAATCTTGATCTGGCGCGCAAGCAAAATCTAAAAATTATTCCGGCCATCAACAAAATTGATCTGCCCGGCGCGGCGGTGGATGACGCCCGCCTTGATCTGGCGGGATTGCTGGGAATTTCCCCCGATGAGGTTTTCGCGATTTCCGCAAAGTCCGGCGCCAACGCGGAGGCTCTGCTTGACGCGGTGATTGCCCAGGTGCCGCCGCCGCAAGGCGATCCGCAAAAACCTTTGCGCGCGCTGGTGTTTGATTCCCAATATGATTCCTATCAGGGAGTGATTGCCTACGTGCGCCTGTTTGACGGGCGGGTAGCCGCCGGCGACAAGTTGTTTTTGATCCAGAACAAAGTTGATGGGCTGGCCAAAGAAACCGGCTGTTTTTTGCCGCAAATGTCAAAAACGGATTCTTTGGAATGCGGCCAGATCGGTTATATTGCCACCGGCGTCAAGGACCCGGAGAAAGTGCGGGTGGGGGAAACCATCACGCAATCTTGGGCCTATAATGAAAAAACAAAAACCTATTCGGTGGGCGCCCTGCCCGGCTATGACGAGCCCAAGCCGATGATCTTTGCATCGGTCTATCCGGCGGTTCCCGACGATTTTGACGCGCTCAAGGCCGCACTGGCAAAGCTCAAGCTCAGCGATCCGGCGTTCGTTTTTGAACCGGAAATGAAAGAATTTTTGGGGCGCGGCTATCGTTGCGGATTTTTGGGCACTCTGCATGCCGAAATCGTTTGTGAGCGGCTGTTCCGCGAATTCGGACTGGATTTGATCATTTCTTCGCCGTCGGTGATCTACAAAATCACCGATAATCGCGGTGCGGAAAAAACGATCTATACCACCGGCGACTGGCCCGATCCGGCGGGGATCAAAGACGCCCGGGAGCCGTGGGTGAAATTGGAAATCGTCACGCCGATTGATTATTTGGGGCCGATCTCGGATCTGGCCAAGGAATATGCGGCAATTTACACCAACACCGATTATGTCGGCAACGAAAAGCTTCTGCTGGTCTATGAAATTCCCCTGCGCAAGATTGTCAGCGGATTTTATGACGCGCTGAAGGGCGTCAGCCAAGGGTACGCATCAATGAGTTACGATGCGATCGGTTACCGGCCGGCGGAATTGATCAAGCTGGAAGTATTGATCAACGGCGAGAAGGAAGAAGCGTTTGCCAAGATCGTTCCCGAAGCCGAGGCCGCCCGCGAAGGGCGCAAAATCGTTTCCAAATTGAAAGAAAAATTGCCGCCGCAAATGTTTGCCTTGCCGATCCAGGCGGCGATTGGCGGCAAGATCGTCGCGCGCGAGACTTTGGGCGCCCGCCGGCGGGACGTGACCGCCCCGTTATACGGGGGCGATGTGACGCGGAAAAACAAACTTTTGAAAAAACAAAAAGAAGGCAAAAAAAAGCTGGCCGGGCGGGGACAGATGCGGATTCCATCGGAAGTGTTTATGTCGATGTTCAAAAACAATTAAAAAAGCCGGACATGCGTCCGGCTTTTTTTAAAATCCCATGGCCATCATGGAAAGCACCATACTCAGGGCGATCACCACCACCATCGCTTTCCAGACGGTCTTCATTATTTTTCTTGATTTCATTTTCAATTTGTTTTGAGGTAAAATAAACGATCGGCGCCGGTGCTTTCTTTATCGTTTATTTTCGCGTTTTCGTCAAGCCGATGAAAAAAATCCGAAATCCGAAACAAATTTGAACTTTTAATACTGTCAATACCGTGGCGGTTAAAATTCCCAAAATCAAAAAGAGAAAATCGTTCGGCGCCCGTTTGGCGGGGGCGGCGATGGGGCTGGCCGCGCTGGCGATCATCGCGTTTTTGGCGTTTTCCAATTGGCGGATATGGAACAACCGCCGCGATCTGGATGCCAGCATCAAAGATCTGCAAAATCAGGTTCAGGTTTTGGAGGAGCATCGCCGGACGCTTCAGGCCGGGCTGGAAGCCGTGCAGGGGGAAAGCTTTCAGGAAGAACGCCTGCGCGAGCAGGGTTACAAAAAACCCGGCGAAGAGGTGATTGCCATCTTGCGCGACCCGGCGACTTCTGCTACAAAGCAAGAAGGCGGCGTTTCCGCCGCCGACAGCTTTTGGGCCGACCTCTGGAAAAAAATCAAAAACATCAAATAAATATTCGAAATCCGAATATTTGAATATCCGAAACGATTTTCAAATTTTTGAATGTTAAATGAGCCAAACAAATTCAAAACAATGCGACTATGATTTGGAGGACAGAACTTTTGAATTCGCCCGCAGGGTTAGGTTGTTGGTCAAACAGTTGGTGAAAACAGCCGCGAACATTGAAGACGGAAAGCAGTTGATAAGATCGTCGGGTTCGGTGGGCGCCAATTATATTGAGGCAAACGGAAGCTTCAGCAGAAAGGATTTTTTTATGAGAATTAAGATTTGTCGAAAAGAGGCCAAAGAATCAAATTATTGGTTGCGCTTGCTTGAAATGCAAAGTGCCGAAAAAGATTATTTAACAAACGAAGCGAATGAATTGACCAACATATTTGGCGCAATAATTCGCAATGCCAAATTTTGAGTTTCTGTATTTATTCCGAACATTCGGGTTTTGGATATTAGAACATTGCCGCCGAAGGCGGCCTGCGGGTGTCGTATAACGGCTATTATGCAACCTTCCCAAGGTTGAAACGAGGGTCCGACTCCCTTCACCCGCTCAAATTAAAAAAAGCTCCAAAAAGAGCTTTTTTAATTTGAGCGGTCCATAATAGCGGCTTTTTTAAAAAAAAGACGGGTTGATCTTCCTCGCTCTATTTCTTTTCTTCTTTTCGAGCAAGAATAACATCAATATCCGTATTAACGATTAATACTTTGAGTTTGGGTCCATGCTTCCACCTAGCCCATTGGGCGTGCGGCCTGTTTTCCCAATCTCCTCTACAATCAAAGATTTCTACTGTGGAGCTTTTTGTTCGTTCAGGCCTGATTTCAATCGTTGCTTGGCAGTCATTGTGGTCAATTACTATGGCTTTTAGCTCGTAGCCGATTGGTTTTCCGTCAGCGTCCAATAATATCTTTTCATCAATTTCTTCCTTGGGCATAGTCCAACCTCCTTAGTTTCTAGTATGTGCTATCGTTGTTAATAGTGAAAATAGCACAAAAATTTTTTTTGTAAAGATTCAGTATCTAAGAGCTGCGCTTCAATGGATAGGACTTGTTTATCCTCAACGTCCGTAGATTTGCGACAGTAAAGGAAGTAATTCATATTGCCATTATAGCACATAACCTATGAAAAGCTATGAATATTCTTAAAAAGCTTGACAGGGGAATGGCACCTATGATAACATATGAAATATGGATAAAACATCAAAAGATAGCTCTCTCCTCTCAATCGGCGAAGTTGCCAAGATTTTTGGCATAAACAAAGATACTCTTCGAAACTGGGAGAAGAAAGGCCTTATTACCCCTCTCCGGGTAGGCCCCCGCAAAGATCGTAAATATAAACCGGAAGACATTGAACGTATTGCCGATGATAAAAGCATCGTCAAAGACCTTGGCGTTCCGCTCACGGACGATGAGGGGAAGATGACTCTCACTCAGCTCAAGCAATTTCTTTGGAGAAGTGCCGACATTTTGCGCGGTAAGATAGATAGTTCTGATTATAAGAAATATATCTTCGGTCTTCTTTTTTACAAGCGTATCAGTGATGTGTGGGACGAAGAGTATAAAAAAGTTTTAGAGGAATATCACGACGAGGAAATTGCCAAAGCTGATCATAATCATCGTTTTCAGGTCCCGCGAGATTGTCGATGGGACGTAATTCAAAAAGAAGCCACTGGTATCGGGCAGAAGCTCAACGAAATTTTTGATAAACTCGCCAATGCGAACAGCCCGAAGCTCGACAAGATTTTTGACGATCTTGATTTTGCAAACAAAGATAAATTTCCCAACGAGACGCTCCAGCGTCTTATAAACCATTTTTCGCAGCACAATTTTGGTGACAATTATATAAACTCCGACCTTCTTGGTGATGCCTACGAATACTTAATCGAGCAATTCGCGGCAGACGCAGGGAAAAAAGGTGGGGAATTTTATAGTCCGCGAGAAGTTGAGCGCGTCATTATCCAGATCCTAAAACCGCACGAAAAGGATCATATCTATGATATGGCCGTCGGCTCCGGCGGTTTCCTCTTGGAAGCATACCATCATCTTAAAAACGAAGCGGGAGAAAAGAAAGCCCGTTCACTTTATTTATATGGGCAGGAAATAAACATCGGTACATACGCGATTGCCAAGATTAATATGTTTTTACATGGGCTCGATGCGGCGGATATTCAGCGCGGAGATACACTTGCTGATCCGAAGTTTTTGAATCCAGACGGTTCTCTTAAGACATTCGATATCTGCGTGGCGAACCCACCCTACTCCATAAGCGAATGGGAGTATGAAATTTTCAAGCATGATAAATACGGTCGTGTGGCTGGTTACGAAATGCCTCCAGCCAAAAAGGCGGATTACGCCTTCGTTCTCCATATGGTGCGGTCAATGAATGAAAACGGACGTGCTGGTATTGTTTTACCGCACGGTGTACTGTTTCGCGGTGGTGCTGAAGGCCGCATTCGCGAGCAGCTTATAAAAAATGATCTTATCGAGGCCATCATCGCCTTACCTGCAAAGCTTTTCTATGGCACCGGCATTCCGGCCGCGATTGTAATATTCAATAAGAATAAGCCCGAGAACCACAAGCACAAAATTATCATCGTTAATGCAGAAAAGGATTACGAAGAGGGTAAAAACCAAAACCGCTTGCGCAAGAAGGATATCGAGAAAATAGTTGCGGTGTTTGAAGACTGCCGGGACATTGAAAAATTTGCCCGCGTTGTCGACATCAAAGAATTAGAAGAAAACGAATTCAACCTCAACGTGCGCCGTTATGTAGAAAATGGCGATGAGGAAGAAGTGGTAGATGCGAAATCGGTCTGGAGCGAGGTTAAGAATATTGAGAAAGACCGCGAGGCAATCGATAAGAAGGTTGAACACTATTTGAAAGAACTCAAATACTAAAATATATGGCAACAAAAAGACAAGTTTTTTACAGCTTTTATTACAAACCAGATTGTTGGCGCGCTTCTCAAGTACGCAATATAGGTGTGGTTGAAGGAAATAGACCGGCTACAGACAACGATTGGGAGACTATAACAAAAAATGGCGATGATGCCATAAAGAGGTGGATCAAAGAACAAATGGAATACCGTTCTTGCACTCTGGTGCTGGTTGGACAAAATACAGCTGGCCGAAAATGGATTAATTATGAAATTATAGAGTCATGGAAGGCAGGTATGGGTGTCGCAGGTATTTATATACACGGACTTAAAAATAGCGATGGTTATATCGCCAATCAAGGAAATAACCCTTTTGATTGCCTAACTTTTTAAAATGATAAATTTTCTAAGATTGTCAAATGCTATAACCCGGATGGTTCAAATAGCAAAGAAAGATATGACTGGATTTCAAAATATATAGGAGTAATTGCTGATGAGGCCGTAAAAATTAGAGCTGATAACTAAAATAATATGGACGAAAAGAAATTAAAACATTTAGAGCTTATACAGGGCGTTATTTCTCGAATGGCTGGTAATCTTTTTTATTTGCGCGGCTGGGTGGTAACTCTTATTGCAGGTATTCTCGTATTGCTTACGAAAGTCAGCGATGGAAAACTGCCAATCATATTTTTGACGGTTTTAATTTTGATTTTTTGGATTTACGATGGTTATTTTTTTGGGCTCGAGCGAATGTACCGGGATCTGTACAACAAAGTAAGAAAGATGAAAGAGGAGGATATTGATTTCTCGATGGACGTCACCGAATTTAAGAAATATAAAAAGAACTCGATCATATATTGCGTTTTTTCTCCAACATTGAGATACTTTTATGGTTTTCTGTTACTTGCGACCCTGTATGTAATATTTTTCGTTAAATGATATGGCTGAACTAAAAATACAACAGGACATACCAAAGGGATGGGTTGTTAAAAAGATGGATGATTTTATCAACGAGGGAGCTATTTCGCTTGGGCGCGGAGAAGTAATCTCAAAAGAAGATATTAAAAATTTTCCGGGAGAAAACCCGATCTATTCTTCGTCCGTAAAAAATAATGGGCTGTTTGGCCGATATGCAAAAAATATGTTTGACCAGGAGCTTATTACATGGTCTGTTGATGGAGGCGGTGATTTTTTCTATAGACCAAGACATAAGTTTTCAGTAACTAATGTTTCTGGATACATGAACGTTGATGAGAAAGAGTTCGACTACAAATTTCTCGCTTACTATTTACAAGAAGAACACTCCAAGAAATTTTTTGATTATCAACACAAAGCGCACCCTAGCGTAATACGAGAGCTTTACGTTGTGGCAAAGCCCCCAATCAAGGAGCAGCAGAAAATTGCGGAGATTTTGGGGACTGTGGATGAGGAAATTGCGAAAACGCAGGAAGTTATCGAGGCGACAGAAAAGCTCAAGCGCGGACTAATGCAGCAACTCTTTACTCGCGGGATTGGTCATACGAAATTTAAGGAAACTGAATTTGGTCGAATACCAGATGAATGGGAAGTTAAGGAGTTAAAAGATGTAAGTATTAAAATCGGTGACGGGCTACACGGTACTCCGGAGTATTCTGACGGCTCAGAGTATTATTTTATCAATGGAAATAATATTTATGAACGAGGGATAAAAATATATCCAGAAACAAAAAAAATCTCAGTTGAACAACATCAACTCCACAAAAAAGAACTTACAAGCAGATCAATCCTGTTGTCTATTAACGGAACAATAGGGAATATTGGTTTTTATAGAGGGGAAAAAGTTGCGCTTGGGAAAAGTATCGCGTATATAAACTGTGATGATGAAATTAATAAAGAATTTGTTGCATACCAGTTGGAGACACAAAGGATATACAAGTATTTTGCAAAGGAATTGACTGGGACAACGATAAAGAACTTGTCCCTCGGAACAATTCGACAAATGCCAGTTTTTGTCCCCAAAAAAGAGGAACAGCAACGCATTGCAAATATTCTCTCAACCATTGATGAAAAGATCTCGGTCAACAAGAAATTAAAAGAGAAATTTACCCTCCTAAAGAAAGGTTTGATGCAGGATTTATTGAGTGGAAGAGTAAGAGCAAAATTATGAACTGGAGGGATATTAAAAATACAATTTTAGATTATGGGCTAATTGGACTAAAAACATTATTGGCTTTTATTACAGTGCTTTCACAAGCATTGTATCTAGCATATATATACTTTGTTGTTGATCTTATCCAATCTTTTTACCAAAAATATCAAGAAGACGGACGCCAAGATCTCTCTGATGCTAAAATTGACTCTATCGTTAAAACTACCACTAGCGCTAAGGAAGACTTAGATAAGCTTGCAAGAGAGCAGAAGGAATATTACGCAGATAAGGTCGAAAAACAAAAAGCTCTTGGTCTTTTAAATAAGCTGCTTACAGAAAGCGAAGTGCGAGAAAAAGATCTTCTTGCCCTCACAAGTAATTCTGGTTATTACATGCTTTTTATATACAGTGCTTCACTCGGACGATTAGTGAAGTCTCTCGGAATTCCGAATTTTAATATGCAGCCGAATCGAATTTATCCAGTTTTTTTGAAAGAACTTGGTTTTGCTCGTCTAGGTAAAAGCGCAACGTGTTTTCTAATAAACAAAAACAATCTTAAAGAAGAAAAGTTGCGAGACATCAAAAAGTTCAAAAGGTTTTTGATGTATCATTTTGACAAGATCCGCGACAAAGAGTGGAAACAATTTTTGTCCGAGCTTAAAAAGGTTGATAATGAGAAATATGAGCGCCTTAAAGATACCAATTATCGCGAGCGAGGGTACTTGATGATAAATTTTCTTCTAACTCAAACAAACATGAACGTAACCAATATTGGTTTTGTGAGCGGTGATCGGCTTGGTCTTGGGGATGTGAAGAATAGCGAAGGCATAAATAGACAGATTTTTAGTGGGGCATCTATTTCGGAGGAAATAAACGAGGAAGAAATAAAGATTCGTATTAAAAAAGTAATAAGCAAGCAAGATATCACCTTTTTACTTATTGGAGTTTCTCAAGCATCAAAGATCATAATTGCCTCGGAGCAGGACTCCATTAAAGAAAATTTAAGAATTAGAACGGTGCTCGGGTTTGCGAGCGTTAACCAAATTGATTTACAGAACGAATTAATCCGTGTTGGTATTAAAGAAAATGAGGCAGGACCAGTTGCGGCAACAATAATTACTATGTCAAAGGAATATGTGGCAGCACTTACTAATTTACAAATAAATTTGGAATCATGAAATTCAACGAACAAGCAACCGTAGAAAAATATATCATCAAGTTTATTAAGGACAAACTTGGGTTTGAGTATATAAAACCGGAAGAATTTGTAAAACTCCGCGATCTTGAGAGTGAGTATACCATCAAGTCGCAACTTCTAGATGCTATTAAGAGAATCAACCAAGTAGATGACACCGTTGCAAAAAATGTTTTGCGGGAAGTAAACAAGATAGATTCCAATAAGGATTTTCTGGATGCTATTCGTAACGGCATTAATCTTAAAGATCCGGTAACCGGCTTTTTTCGTGACTATAAAATTGTCGATTTTGATACTCCGGAGAGAAATCAATTTGTCGTCACCAATCAATTCTATTTTGAAGGAGATGCCGAGAACATCCGGCCGGATATTGTGATCTTTGTGAATGGCTTGCCGCTCGTAGATATTGAAGCCAAAAGCCCGACCGCTTCGGAAGGCGTGACTTTTGAGAATGGTATTGATCAAATTAAGCGATATGAGAAAGTCGCGCGGAAATTATTTATTCCGAATTGCTTTAATATTGCAAGCGATGGCTTGAAAACCGTCTACGGAACAACCGGTGCACCGAAACAATACTTCTTGCAATGGCGGGATGAGGAATTAGACAAAAAACTTGGCGGGGAACTTGGAATGACGCTTTTTTCTCTTCTTTCCAAAGAAAACTTTTTAGATATCATTCAGAACTTTATCCTTTTTGAAAAGGAGAAAGACAAACTGATTAAGAAAATGGCTCGGTATCAACAAATGCGAGCGACCAATAAAATTGTTGAGCGCGTCGTTACTAAAGAAAAACGGCAAGGACTCATCTGGCACACGCAAGGTTCCGGCAAAACGCTCACGATGTTTTTCGCCGCATGGAAATTGCGCTTCAATAAAGCACTTGCGAATCCGAAGGTATTTATTTTGGTTGATCGCGTCGATTTGGACGACCAGATATTTGAGACCTTTACCAATGCCGGAGGGAAGAATGTGGAGCGGGTCATCTCTCGCAAAGATCTTGAGGAAAAGATTCAATCGCCGATTAGTGGCATATTCATCACTACGATTCAGAAATTTTCGGAACTCGGTAACAAAGTAGAAAACTTGGACGAAAATGTGATCGTTCTTGCCGACGAAGCTCATCGAGGCAATGAGGGTATATCCGGAATTAACATGCGCAATGCATTTAAGAAAGCGTTCTTCTTTGGGTTTACCGGAACGCCGGTTGATAAAACGCACACGAATACCTTCCGAAATTACGAAGGAGAAGGAAAACGATATTTGGACTATTACTCCATTCAGCAATCGATTGATGATGGTGCGACAATTCCGGTGACCTATGAAGCCCGTCTTTCTAAGTTTTCCATTGATGAGCAAAAACTCGATGAAAAATTTGAAGAAATTACCGGAGATTTGTCCGACAAGCAAAAATCTGATCTGGTAAAAAAATATGGCAAAAAAGAAGCGCTTGTGAAATTGCCGAAGCGTATGGAAGCTGTGGCAAGAGATATTGTTGAGCATTACAAGCTTTATGTAGAGCCAAATGGATTTAAAGCGCAGATTGTTTCGTATGACCGTGAAGCCGTAGCGGCATATAAAAAACTGCTCGATAAACTTATTCCGGCTGAATGGTCGGCGGTGGTGTACTCGCCCGGTGATCCGAATAGTGACGCGGATGATTTGAAAGTTTATAACACGAGCAAACGCGAGCGTGAGCAAATCATTGAGAGATTTAAAGATCCAAAGTCGCCGTTAAGGTTTCTCTTGGTGTGTGACATGTTGCTTACCGGTTTTGATGCCCCTATTGAGCAAGTTATGTATCTCGACAAGCCCTTACGCGACCATAACCTTTTGCAGGCGATTGCTCGCACTAATCGCGTATATACGAACAAGGATTACGGGAAAATTATTGATTATTATGGCATTACTAGAAATCTTTACGACGCCCTCGATTTTGACGAAGACATTATCGATTCTGCGATGATCGATATTGAGCGGGTTAAAGAAAGATTTATTGATGTTCTAAACGATGTAATGAAGATGTTTACTGGAGTGAACATCGAAGACCCGTCAATGGATAATCTGCGCCGATGCTTAAAGATTTTCATTGACAATCAAGATAAGCAAAAATACTTCTTAGAGAAATATACGAAGCTTAGAAGTTTGTTTGAGTTTCTTTCACCCGATCCGTTTCTGAAACAATATATCCGCCCCTTTGAATGGATTACTAGTTTCTATCTGGCATTTTTGAAGGAATTTCGTAGCGAGGATGATAGATACTTATTGGAAGAGTATGGAAAGAAAGTTAAAGAGCTCATTCAAAAGAGCAATATCATTGACTACGAAGGAATCACCAAAAACTTCCGAGAACTTCGCGTGAATGATTTATATACGTTGGAGCGGCTAAAGGGAATGGGTGATGAGGAGAAAGCTCTTAATCTTGAGAAAATGCTTAAGCAGGAAATCTCGATCAATCTCGATGAAAATCCTGCATACCAAAAATTTAGCGAACGACTTATCGCGATTCGTCGGGAATTTGAGCAAAACCAAATTGATTTAGCTGAACGAATTCGTCGTTATGAGGAATTGATGAAAGATATTAAGTCGAAAGGCGAAGAGGCAAAAAATTTAGGCCTTGATCTGAAAGAATACGCTCTCTATGTGATATCGCAAGAATTTATTGAGCCCGGGAAAGATGATGCCATAAAGGGGTTTGTAAAGGAATTACGAATACGCATTGAAGATGATCTTGATACGGGATGGCAGGAGTCATCCAAACGAGATGTCTTTATTAAGGAAATTAAACAAACCTTACAGGAACTGATTCTTAAGGACTGCAAGGACCAATTCAAGGTGAATGATTTCCCCAAGTTCTTGAATAGATTGGTCGATATAATCATCAAGAAATTCTAATATGAAAAAACAGATCACATTGCAAAATAAAAAGGTTGCCTATACGCTCCGTAAAAGTAAGCGGGCAAGAAGAATGCGCCTTGCTGTGTATTGTGATGGATCTGTTGTCGTAACTACGCCGTTTCACCTCCAAGAAACAGTTACAGAGCGATTTATTAGGGAAAAAACCGAATGGCTTTTTTCGAAGATCGCGTTTTTTAAGCAATTTAAGGACAAACCAGTTGCTCGATATAGTCACGATGACTATCTTAAATATAAAGAACACGCGTATGCACTTATTGAGAGTAAGGTTAAAACTCTTGCGGATAAACATGGTTATCAATACAACAAATTGACGATTAAGAACCAAAAAACATGTTGGGGTAGCTGTTCTCGCAAGGCCAATCTAAATTTTAACTACAAAGTATTATTTCTTCCGGAAGCGGTGCAGGATTACATCATTGCCCATGAACTGTGCCATCTGAAAGAATTTAATCATTCAAAAAGGTTTTGGAGCTTGGTTTCTAGAATAATCCCTGACTATGCGGTTATGCGGAAAGAATTAAAAAAGAGCGGACTAACATTTGTCTAGATGGACAAGATTCTTGCCGATTTTCCAATTGGAAAAATATAAATTCATAATGCCTACGTTGTCGCAAGAAATTTTGACGGTAGAATTAGTTTTTGCGTTAAAATTAAAGAAGCGGCCAAAAGATGTTTTGCCGCATAAGAAATTATTGCGCGAGGTAAGTACGTATTTAGTATATATTTAAATATATACTTTTGCGGATGGGAAAAATTGCGCGGGAAGTGAAGTCTGCGGGGGAGTCTTGCTCCGGCGGGCTTTCAATCTTCTCCAATCGCCAATCGGGTTGTTTTGGTGTAAACTAAAGGGATATGATTATAGATATTCACACGCACATATACAACGAAGAAGCGCGCAAAACTTATTTTGCCAAAACAAAAAACAAAATATCAAAGGTTTTAGTAATGGCTTGGTGGGAAGATGATCTTAATGATTTATTGAAATTTGTTGCCGCGGAGAATAATTTTTTTCTTGTCGGGGCTGTAGATACGGAAAAGAACATAGCGGATCAATTATCGGCGCTTGAAAAGTTGTTTCAAGAAAAAAGGATAGTGGGAATAAAATTATATCCTGGCTATCAATATTTTTACCCGTCGGATGAAAAAATTTTTCCGATTGCCAAACTTTGCCAAAAGTACGATAAGCCATTGGTTTTTCATTCGGGCACGACTTACAGCGGAAAAGGCGGGGCTTTATTTAAATACGCGCATCCAATATATATCGATGAATTGGCGGTTAAATTCCCGCAATGCAAAATAATTATTTCCCATTTCGGTTTTCCTTATTACATGGAGGCGGCAACGGTAATTTATAAAAATAAAAATGTATTTACGGATATATCCGGGACTATAGAAAAAACCGATTCCAAAAAAAATGCAAAAGATGTTTTAGCCCAATATATTGCAGATTTACGCCGGATATTTTCATATTATCCTCATGTTAAAAGCAAAACCATGTTTGGCACTGATTATAGCGGTGAAAATTTTTCATTATGCGAGATAACGCCTTATGTAAAACTCGTGAAGCAGGTTTTTTCCAAGAAAGAGCAAGATAGCGTATTCCATGGATTGGCCGAGCGGTTATTTTTTAGAACCCAAAAATAAAATTAAAACTATGAGCTACGATCGGGAAAAATATTTGGGGGCGGTGAAAGAGCAGGTGGGGGAGAATAAATATACATTTTTGCATTCGTTGGAGTTGGAGGCTTGCATGGGAGGCATCTACGATTATTTGCAAGAGCAAGGGCAATTGGGAGGCGAGGAGCCGGGGCGGGAGGATTGGCTCTTGGCCGGATTGATTCATGATATTGATTATTGCAAAGGATATGAAGAAACCCATCCGGCCAAAACCCGGGAGGCGCTGGCAAAATATGGTTTGGAAATTTCCGATGCGGTTGACCGGATTATCAAGGCGCACGCGCCGGAGCGCACCGGGATCAGTCCCCGGAACAAGGCGGAATGGGCGCTGTTTTGCGCCGACAGCTTGACCGGGTTGATCAATTGCGTGGCGCTGATTATGCCGTCAAAGAAGATGGCGGAGGTGAAATTATCGTCGGTGGTAAAAAGATTCTTGAAAGAACCGAAGTTTGCCGCGGGCACCCGCCGCAACGAAGTGGCGCAATGCGCCAATCCCGAAGGTCTAAACATCCCTTTGGAAAAATTCATTGAAATTTGTTTGATTTCAATGCAAAAGATTGCGCCGGAAATCGGGCTTTGACCAAAACCTCCTCTTTAGTCCACCCGGCTAAAAACAAAAAATATTCCATTTGGAATATTTTTGATTCTTTGGAATATCATTTGGATGGAGTTGACAGAAAGCTATAAAATGCTTTTTTAGCAAAAGGTTTCAAAAAGCGGGGAAATGGGGTAGATTGGAGGTATGGGGAGCGTTAAATAAAAAATAAAAACAAAAATATGACGGAGTCAAAGCAAATATATAAATGCTTGGTGTGCGGCAATGTGGTGGAGGTCCTGCATACCGGCGCGGGGGAGTTGGTTTGTTGCGGCCAGCCGATGGCGCTGATGGCGCCCAAGGCCGCCGAGGAAGGCAATGAGAAGCATTTGCCCGTGATTGAAGAGCTGGCGGCAAATGTTTGCCGCGGCAAGGACGGAGTGAAAATCAAAGTGGGGGAACAGGCGCATCCGATGACCGAAGAGCATCACATTGAATGGATAGAAATCATCACCGCCGACGGCAAATCCGGCAAAAAGTTTTTGAAACCCGGCGATTTGCCGGAGGCGGATTTCTACACTCGGATGAGTGCTGTCGGCGCGCGCGCCTATTGCAACATCCACGGCTTGTGGGAGGTAAAAATTCCCGCGCAATCATAGCATTCCGCGAAGGTCAGACCTTCGCATTATCCGAAAAGAATTGCAAGCACAAAATTAAAAGGGTCTATCCCTCGTTACTGCGAGGGTTAGACCCTTTTAATTTTAGCCCCAGTGAGTAGTTACTGCCTGTGGTAACTGCTCACAATTTTGAGCGGCGTTGATTGATAAGCGGCAACATGACTCTGAAGAATGATTGGCCGGGATTCTGGCGCAATTGGGTTTCGATCACCGAAGTGTTGACCTCGTGCGCCTTGGC
>Ga0302250_1001255_pt1 | contig 19882 bp, 10 predicted proteins | sample AAG_RA_Asp_MG_FD_193536 | JGI IMG/M metagenome (GOLD analysis project Ga0302250, IMG submission 193536) | Enriched activated sludge microbial communities from anaerobic digester in WTTP, New Holstein, Wisconsin, United States - AAG_RA_Asp | ecosystem: Engineered > Bioreactor > Anaerobic >... | reverse complement strand
TCACTCGGGGCAACGACTAAACGGAGCTGGTTACACGGCGGGGGAGCCGGTAAGGGCCTCCCGCTGCCGCCGGGCCTTTTCCTGGCGGATGCGCTGCAAGGCGCGGAGGTTGATCAGCACGTAGATGAGGGTGTTGCGGTTGGCGATAGCCGGGCCGTTACGCAGTTTGGGGCGTTCGATGCCCAGTTCCACCGCCTGGCTGTTGATGCGCTCGGTGGCGGTGCGCTGCTGGTAGATCTTTTTGTAGGCCGCGTTCTCGCGGTCGAGTTGGTAGCGCAAGCGTGCTCCGGGGCTGGTGGCGAGGGTCGTGGTGCAGCCGCCCTTGGCCGCCTGCTCGTGGTTGCCGGGACAAGGCTGTCCCGTTTCCTCGGGGAAAAACAGTGGGCAGGCGTAGCGGCCGCACTCGTGCTCCACGAGGCCGCTGCGGTTGACGAAGGTGTACTTGAGCGGCATCGGCAACCCGGCCGCGCACAAGGGCCGGCCATCCGCGGCAAAGGCTTTGCGATGGCCCCCGCGCTGGACAAAGGGGACGGCCGCAAAGCCCTCTGCACCGGGCTGATAGAAGTACTCGTAAACGTAGAAGGCGTCGAAGGCGGCGTCAAAGGCGCCGTAGTGCGGGCGAAAGCCCAGCCGGCGCTCGACCTCGCGCAGCAGCGGGAAAAAGTAGGCGACGTCGGGGCGGTCAAAGGGCTGGGTCAGCTCGGCCAGCACGAACTCGCCCCAGCCGGGGACCTTGGTGGCGACAACGCCCGAGGCGTAGCCCCAGTAGAACTCGCCGATGGAGATGGTGTGCGCGGGGCGGGGATTGCGGGTCGGGGTCGGCGGTTCCGCGGCGGCCACGATTTGGTTGTGCCGCCGCTTGCAGCCCAGGCGGCAGTCGGGATCGCCTTTGGGTTGGCGGGTCTTGTCGTAGCGGGCGCTGTTCTTGAGGTAGGCTTTGGGATTGTTCTCCTGCACCCAGGCCAGGATGTGTTTGGTATCCAGCGAGACGCACTGGCCAAAGTCGTCGACCTCGCCGGCGAGTTCGGCCTGCAGCAGGCGGACGGTGTCGTCGAGGAGGAACTGCAGGGCGGCATTGGGACAACAGCGCAGCAGGCGGGTGAAATGGCGGTGGGTCGGTAAACTGGCGGCCCCGGCGAAGCCCTCCGGGGCGTGCCGGTCCGGGACCAGGGGAAAGCGCAATACCCACATGAGCGCGGGGTGTTCTAAAAGCAGTTGGTGCAGTTGGGACATATGGGTGAGTTGTAGGTCCAGTTGGACCAGGCAGGCGGCGGCAAAGGCCGCGTAGGGGATGATGGGGCGGCCTCATTCGGGCTGGAGGTCGCGCTCGGGGAAGCGGTCCCAGGCCAGCGGGCCGAGCAGGTCCAGATAGCGGCGGGCCAGCGCCGATTCGCGCACAAAGCGCGGCCAGGTGGCCGGCTGCTGGGCCAGGTCGTGCAGATTGGTGGGCGGTGGCGGGGTTCTGGGGGCCACCCCAGCGGGAAAAACAGCCGCGAATTGGCCTCGCGGGACCAACCGTGATAGAATAGAGGTGCTCGTCATGGTTTTCTCTCCTCTTTGCGCTAGAGTGACGTCGCTCAACGGCCATTCTACCAGAAGAGAGAAAACCTGACGAGCCCCGCAAAGCGTACCCTGGGTTACGCCCATGCCAGGGCCAGCGTAACCAGGGCGTAACCAGGGGGCCCGCGGACCGGCCAAAAGCGTAACCGACCATAAGCTGGTTACGCCTGGGGGGTGTTCTAAATTGGGGTGGTTACGAGGTGGTTACGAAAAAGCGTAATCGGGGTAGGACCTGGTCCAACCCTCCACTTGTAGGTTCTCACAATAGTTGGCGGCAGCAACGCTGTTTCTGACCCTTTTCTCACAAATCTTGGCGGCAGCAACGCCGTTTTTGACCCTTTTCTCATAAACCTTGGCGGCGGCTTCTCCCGAAAGTTGGCGGCAGCCTACCACTGCATCACAATAGTTGGCGGCAGCCTACAAGTAGCACACAACGCTTCTCACAAATGTTGGCGGTAGCCTAGCGGCCTGTTGGTATCACAAATCTTGGCGGTAGCCTACCAGGTCCCTGCGCTCCGCACGGTGCGGGAGAACCTGGCGCAGTTGCGGGCGGCCCGCCCTGATGAGTAGGCTGCCGCCGAGGTCTGTGAGTAGGCTGCCGCCAACATTTGTGAGAAAATCACCCTCTGTAGGCTGCCGCCAACATTTGTGAGAAAGCTACCGCCAACTATTGTGATTCTACCGCCAAGATTTGTGATTCTGCCGCCAACTATTGTGAGAACCTACATACAACCCACCCGGTTGACAATACGCCGGTAACCGCGTATAATCTATCTCTATGAGGGAATTCTAAGAAATGCATCATAGAGCTGCGAGGTGCCCTATGCCCGCCTTCATTGATCGCCAGCGCGAACTTAGCGAACTCAATGCTTTGTGTCGTATACCGAAGTTATTGAGAATATACCGAATAAATTGAGAATCCGTACCGGATTTCCTGAGAATACTGGCCATCGTGCGCGACGCGGCTATATTTTGCGGCGTTCTGGCCGACCAACGTTAGGATATTCTCAATAACTTCGGTACAGGATTAGGGCATTCTCATTATCTTCGGGACAGTATTCTCAATAACTGTGGTATAGGGCCGTTTCAAGGGCCGCTATTCTCAACAACTTCGGGATACGACACTTTGCTCGAGAACCCCCGCCGGGCCGAGTTCGTGCTGGCCTACGGCCGCCGGCGGGTGGGCAAAACCACCCTCCTCACCCACTGGGCGCAGGCCTCCGGCCGGCCGTTCCTCTATTGGGTGGCCCGCCAGGAGACGGCCGAGGCGACCCGCCAAAGCCTGGCCCGGGCGCTCTGGCGCTGGGCCTACCCCGAGGCCGGGGAGGTCGAGCCGCCGCGCTTTGCGTCGTGGGAGCACCTCTTTGAGCAGCTCGTGCGCATGATCGGCGACGAACCGGTGATCATCGTCCTGGATGAGTTTTCCCACGCCGCCGAAACGGACAAGTCCTTGCCCTCCCACGTGCAGGTACTGTGGGACCAGCACCTCCAGCACCGCGTCGGCACGGTCCTGGTGCTGGCGGGCTCCCACATCGGGATGATGGTCGATCTGCAGGCCCACAACGCCCCCCTCTACGGCCGGTTCACGGCCCAGCTGCCGCTGAACCCGCTGCCGTACGCGGCGTTGACGGCCTTTTTTCCCCAGTACTCGGCCGAAGAACGGGTCTTTGCCTACGCGGTGCTGGGCGGGATCCCGGCCTATCTGCAAGCGTTCGACCCCCACCAGAGTGTCACGCAGAACATTCGCCGCCATCTGTTCCAATCCACAGGGATGTTCCGCAGCGACCCGCTACTCCTGATCAGCGAACTGGTCACCCGGACCAATGTCTACACCACGGTGCTGTCCGCCATCGCCCTGGGCGACCACACCCCCGGCGAGATCGCTACGCGTACCGGGTTGCAGTCCCCCAACCTGGACCCCTATCTCAAGCAGCTGCAAAAACTGGCGTTGATCGAACGGCGTCTACCGGCCCTGGTCCCCCCGGACGAACGCTCGACGACCACGCGCAGCCGGTATCACCTGAGCGACCCCTATCTGCGGTTCTACTTCCGCTTCATCGCGCCGTACCTGGAGTCGATCGAGCTGGATCTGGTCGACGCCCTGTGGGAGGTGCTCCACGACCAGGTGCGCGCCTTCGTTGGGGGCACCGCCTTCGAGGAGTTGTGCCGAGAATGGGTGTTGGCCCAAGCCCGCGCCCGCCGGCTGCCCTTCGCCCCCGAGATTGTCGGCAGCCACTGGTCGGCGAAGGTCCAGCTCGACGTAGTGGCCGTCAACTGGCGCAAAAAGCGGCTGCTGGTGGGCGAGTGCAAATGGGGCCAGGACGGCGTGGACCTGGCGACCATCCGGGAACGGCTGGACAAGGAAGCCGTGATCCGCGAAGAACTACCCGCAGGAGGCCACGACTGGACCCTCCACTATGCCTTCTTCTCGCGCGTCGGCTTCACCGCGGAAGCCCGCGCCCGCGCCGCGGTCGAGCGGGCCATCCTGGTGGACCTGCCCCAACTGGATGCCGACCTCCTCGCGGCCCACCCCGTGGACGGCTAAACCCGCAGGGTTCGGGCAGCTCTAAGCAGCTTATGATAAGCTACTTAGATTCGCAGCTTGTGATGGGCCATAGTAAAACTGGATATTGACGTGGCGCCCCTGTTGTGTTATAATCTAATCTACTTAGGCTAACCAGCTTAGACTACCCTGATTAGAAAAAGGGGGCCTGCGATGAATCGGTTCTTCGGCCGGCAACGCGAACTGGACGTGCTGAACAACATCCTCTCGCGCGAGGGGGCGCAGTTGCTCCTGGTTTACGGCCGGCGGCAGGTGGGCAAGACCACCCTGCTCCTCAACTGGGCCAAGCAGACCGGCCGGCCGCTCATCTACTGGGTCGCCACTCACGACACCCCCGCCCAGGTGCGCCGCGGCTTTACGCAGGCCGTGTGGACCTGGGCCCACCCCGGCAGCCGGGGGGTGCCGCGTTTCGATACCTGGCCGGAAATTTTCGAGGCCGCTGTTGACCTGATTGGCGATCAACCGGTAATCCTGATCATCGACCAATTCTCCTATGCTGCGGAATCCGACTCGTCCCTGCCCTCCAAGCTGCAGGCCGCGTGGGACCAGCATTTCAAGGAACGGAACATCACCCTGGTCCTGGTCGGGTCGCACATCGGCATGATGCTCGACCTGATGGGCTACGAGGCCCCCCTGTATGGGCGCGTGACGGCGCAGATTCCGGTCGACCCGCTGCCCTTTCCCTTCTTGCGGGAGTTTCTGCCGGACTACTCGCCGGAGGATCGGGTGGCGGTCTACGCCGTGACCGGCGGTGTCCCGGCCTACCTGGAGCGCTTCGACGACGCGGAGGATGTGGCCGCCAACGTCCAGCGGCTCTTCATGCGCCGTACCGGGATGTTCCGCAACGAACCGCTGGTCCTGATCAGCGAGGTCATCCGCCGCGAAACGCGCAACTACGAGGCCATCCTCAAGGCCATCGCCTCGGGCAAGCGCACCCCGCAGGAGATCGGGGAGCTGGTCGGTCTGGCCTCCTCGTACCTCAGTCCCTACCTCAAGAGCCTGGAGGACCTGCGCCTGGTAGAGCGGCGCATCCCGGCCACCACCCCCCTGGACCGGCGCCAGGCCAGCCGGGTCAGCCAGTACCACATGGCCGACCCCTACTTGCACTTCTACTTCCGCTTTGTCACCCCCAACCTGGGGCTCGTGGAGCAAGACCAGGCTCAGGTGCTCTGGCGGCGCATTGCGACGCAGTTCGACGCCTTTACCGGCGAGACGGCCTTCCGGACGCTCTGCCGCCAGTGGGTGCTGACCCAGGCCGAGGCGGGGCAGCTCCCCTTCCTGCCCGAGATCGTGGGCGAGCACTGGTCGCCGGAAGAGGAAGTGGATGTCGTGGCCATCAACTGGGAGGAGCAAGCCATCCTCTTAGGGGCATGCCATTGGAGCCCCGATCCGGCCGGCCACGAGGTGGTCCAACTGCTGGTCAACAAAACCTCCCGGGTCGTGCCCGACAAGAAATGGCAGGTCCACTATGTCGTATTCTCCCGGGCGGGCTTCACTGCGCCGGCTATTGAGGTGGCCGGCACACGCAAGGTCCAGCTGGTGGATCTGGCCACGCTGGACATGGATCTGCGCGGTGAAGCCCCAGCGGTGGAAAGCACCAGCGCCCCGGAGTCTCCGGCAGGACAGGAGGGCAGTCCCGCCGCCCCAGTAGAGACAGTCTAAGTAGATTATAATAAGCAGCTTAGTAGGAACTCGAGGCGCCCTTGCCCCCTGCCTACCAAACAGGAGACGAGATTCAGCTCCGTAGCGCATCGCGAGGGCCTTTCAGCGGCAACCCGACAGGGGGGCTCGTGGATCTGGAGACCAATCTGAGGCGCTATCTCGATGGGGTAGCTACGCAAGATGGCCGGAAACCCGACGCACGGTACGCCTCGTTCGATTACTGCTTCAACTACTTCCAGGAATTTCGCGAGTTCGGGCGGATCGGCGAACTGGCGTCCGCCCCGAACATCCAGGTCAGTTGTCTCCAACTCGGTTTCTACCTCGCGAGCTGGGGGATGTTTCGCGGCTCCGCAAAACTGCTCCAGAGGAGCGTGCGGCACTTCATCCCCCTGATCGAGACAATTGCCTCAGCGAACCCCGCTGTGTGGACGATCGACGCTGATGCGTACACTGCGGCAAACATCGAGGCGCTACTTGCGCTCGCGCACGCCCTCCGCCAGTCGCTGGGCGGCATGTCGGACATACTGGTGACCAAGGTGATGTTGGGCGTGTATGGCAACGTTCCCGCGTTCGACACGTACTTCCAGCGGGGGTTCGGCGTCACAAAATTCAACGCCAAGTCATTACGGAAGATCGGTACCTACTACGGGGAAAACGCTGAACTCCTCGATAGGTACCGTGTGCCCACACTTGACTTCATGACTGGGCAATCGACGAAGCGCCGGTATACCAGGGCCAAGGTCATCGACATGGCGTTCTTCATTGCGGGAATGACATAGCGGCATGGGCTGTTTCAAAAAAACCATGCCGGCCTCAGCGGTGGAATGGGCAGTCTACTCAAGTGCCGGCGCGCACCTGGCGCTATGTCACGGTCTGCACATGGCTCTGCTCCCTACCCAGAGATAGAATCAAAGCAGTTTATAATAAGCTGCTTTGATTGACCGCCCGACTATTGAGTACGCCAGAATCTGGGGCCGGCCCTCCCATAGACCAAGGCGGTCTGCGTGGCTAGCGAGCGGGCAGCGCAGAGGTTCTTTCTTCCGCAGCGGCTATTCCCACTGATCTGCGCCCATCCTTTCGCCAAGTCACCATCTTCTTCCGTCAGATGGAGCCGGCGCCCCTATGAAGTCCTTCTTAGAAGAGTTTCATAGAGGTAAGGAGGATGGTCGAGGAACACCCTGGCACCGCGCCGGGTCACTCTTCCCTGCACCGAAACCTACGAGCGGGGCCCGGCCCTCGTCGCCGCCGCTCGTATCTCCACGGACCAGCTGTCTCCCAGTATTTCCTGGACCTCCCGCCGGGTTTTTCGCAGGAAATCTTCCCGTCGGAGCCAGGGGCAAGCTGCAGGTTGGCTGGATACGGTAAGCCGACGCTCCCCCAGGTGCAAGTCTACGCCGCGGCTTTGTTCCACCCAGGTCGCGTATTCGGAGCGCGGGAGCTGCGTGGCCAGACGCTGCTTGACCTTTTCCCAAGCCGCATGGGCCCGTTCCTGCAATTTGTGCAGGTAGCCTACCATGTCGGTATAGCGGCCCACCGCGACCGGGAGGGGAGCGCCCAAGTGGCGGTGCACGGTCTGTACGACGACCTGCCCGATCCCATCCTCCCACAGGTACCTCCCAACCGCGTCGATGTCAACGTCGTCGGGGACCAGCAACCACACCTCGGCCTCCCCTCGGCCGGCCTTCCGGGGACCGTGCACATCGAGCAGGGCCGCCGGCGCCCAATCCGGGGGGGAAATGCCGAGTCGCCGGACCTCCAGGAGAACCTGTTCCCAAGGGGCCAGATCGAGGGACACGCCCAACAACTCCGCGTAGGACGCCCGCGTATCCCGGGGAGCAGCACCCGGATCCTCCACTGGACCGCCGGCAGCCTCCGATCCATCCTCGGCCGCATTATCCCCCAGTAGATCAAACCGCAGTTGGCGAGCCCACGACTCGGGCAAGGGATCCTGCGTCTCTAGCCATCTGACCACTCGCGCCGCCAGGTACTTGTAATCGGGAGTTCCGTGGACGCGCTGCCACACATGCTCGGTGACGGCGCGCACGTAAGCAAAGGGCAGCTCGGCTAGTCCCTTTTTCCTGGCCACGGACGACCGGACGTCCGCTGCGGCCGCTAGGTACGTCAGCACCGCTTCGTCCGGCCCGCGCTGCAGCCAGGTGTGGGCAATTTCACCGCGACTCTCGTAGCCGGGATATCCTGGTTGGATCTCCTCCAGGGCGGCAACCAGTTCTTCAACTTCAGCGGGGGTGGTTACGGGGCAGATCTGGTCGGGGGAGATGGCTATTTCAGCTAGAAGAGCAACAACAACAGCCGGTAGGGCTGTTGTTGTTACTCTTTTGTTTGTATTTCTATGTTCATGTTGTTCCGGTTCGGTAGGTTTTCTCGAGCTGGAAGCCGCCAGCGCGGCCCCCCCAGGCGTGCTTTGGGGATCGGACGGCCCCCCCCCCTTGCTCCCCGTAGCCGGGTTTTCCCGGGGCCCCTTGTTCCCGGGGGGCGGGTTTTTTGACTTTCGGGACCGCCCTTGTTCCCGTTGCGCGGGTTTTCGTGCCCCTTGTTCCGCGGCGCAGGGTTTTTCTAAAGCTGCTGTTAGTGTGCCAGTCCCTGCCGCTTCCGCAATTCGGGGGCCCGGATGGAGTTGCGCCATGGCGGCCTCCCCCGGCGGAGAGAGTTGGGCGCGGATCTCGCCGGCCGCCACCTCGTGGAGGAAGTCGGCCGTGTTTTCACAGGGGTCCCAGAGCAGGAAGCGCAGCGGGACATTGGCCTTGTTGGCGCCGGCTTGGCGCCCACCGCCGATACGCCGGGCCAGTCCGGCGTTTTCCAGAGCGGTCAGCAAGGCTTCGACCGCGGTCCAGCGCAGGTGGAACTGGCGCCGGATTTGGGAGATGCTGACGGTGACCCAGGGCTCGCGCTGCAAGCGCGCCTGATCGGCGCGCTTGCGCAACCACAGGGCTAGGCCAATAGCGGCCAAGCCCAATAGCGGGACCGTGGTGAGGCGGACGACGGCGCGGCCGCGGGTCAGGGGGGGGCCGTTCCAGGGGACGAGGGCGGTGTCGTCTTGATCACCGGGACCGGGAATGTGCACCCATGATTGGCCGTCCCGTTCCTGGATATCCACCAGGTCGCCGAGGTACAGGTCAAAGACGGTGCGCAGGCAAGGCTCCCAGCCGCGCCCGCGGAGGAACGAGCGGGGCTTGAGCACCCGGTAGCTTTCCTGGGCCTGGGTGAAATCGAACGCCGCCAACTCTGCGGGGGGGATATCGACTACCACACGGTCCTGGGCTGGAACGCCAAAACAGCCCTTGGCCGCGGCCAGCCGGAAGTCCGCTTCCAGCAGCGGATCATAGGGGGTCACGCGGCTGCGTTTGCCGCGGCCCTTGCCGGGTTGGATCTCGAGCAGGCCGGCCGCCTGCAGGCGGAAGACGATCGCCTTGGCCGCCTTCTCCCGGGCCGGATCGCCGAACCAGACCCCGGCGAGCTCGGCCCACGTGTACTCGGAGGAGGAGGCCTGGTCCTGGTGGTAGCGGGCGCAGAACCAAAGGTGTGCCGCCACGTCCTCCAATCGTAGGAGTGGCTGCTGGAGTATCCGGTCCGACGTGTACAACCAGTACTCGTTCCAGCAGGGCTCGAACGGGTAGTCAATCCACTTGCCCTTGCGAAAGACTAGTTCGCGTTCCTCGCGGGGGGCCATCGCACTTTCCTTGCCATCTTGACCGTATGCTTTCCCGGGCGGAAACTGCCCTGTCCCATATAAAGATGCCCACCCCGTCGGCGGGAGTGGGCATGTGGCAAGGGACAGAATAAGATTCGCAACCCCAGGATCCTGCTTGACAAGCAGGATCGCAAAGCGTATAATCGAACTGGAGTTAGATCCTTGCCACACGCCCCACCGGCGGCCAACCTGTTGGGGCGTGTTGGTGTTTTAGGTCGCTACTAGTGGTGCAACTCCTCGCCATTGCTGGCGTACGGGGAGATGATTGCTTTCACGCGGCCACCCGTAGTGGCAGCGGAACCATGTTAGAACATCCCTGGCTAGTTGTCAAGGAGCTTTTTTAGCCCCAAATGTTCGCATGCCCGAAATCTAAGTAGCTTATAATAAGGCGTTTTGGTTAGCGGTGCCCTGGTGGAAGGCCCGGAGCGGGGTTGCAGACCCCAGGGGGCTGGGGGAGATAAGGCCCCGGAGCTGTCGCCCGCGGATATATCCCGCTGCAGCCGCTGCGGTCCCGCTTGACAGATACGCAGAGGATACCGGAGAGGGCCCGGATGATCCAAAGCTGATAGCCCCTGGCAAAGTCAAAGCCCGCGCGGTAATTCCGACACCAGCGCCGCACACTACCCTCGCTGGGCTGCTGCACCCAGAAGTCGCGGCCCATCCGCTTGGGAACCCGGCGGATTGCCATCCCATCTTCGTAGCCGGTTGAACCGCGCGCTCCACGACCCGTTGGGTGTAAATGGCGTCGCGGCGCATGAAAGGCGGTTGCGCACGAAAGTAGTGGTGGCAGTCGCCGCAGTAATGCACGCTGACAACAACCTGCAACAGGGCTGGGTGGTCCAGGTGCAGATCAATCGCTACGCGTTCCGTCGTTGCAAAGTAGGGCACCATCTGCTGACACCGGTCACAAGGGGCAGACACCAAGCTGTAGTTCACCTCGGCGATTTGGCAAACAGTTTGATTGATGGGCGCAGTCATTTCGGTCACGGCACGGCACCTCCGGGCAGTTTTCTGTCCGGCTCATTATGCCGTGCTGCTCGCGCCTGTCTACTTCTGGCCCGAGTGCCAACGTCAAGTACGCACTCTCCACATAGGTGGTACACCGCGGGCGACTATTGACAGTTAGCCGGCCGGCTGCAGGCGCAGGACAGGGCTAATATCGTGTCAGCGGCCCCAAAAACGTCCGCAAACCCGACATCTCCCCCCGGATAAGGCCGTCGGGAAGTCTCCACCTCGTATCGACTTCACCTCGAGACCGAACTGCCGGTATCTGTGATTGACTGCTACGCGAAGTGGGGCTGCCACCCGCGGGAGGTCGTCAGCAGAATGGCCTGAACCGTATGCACCATGATGTGGCGAGGTAGTTCATTGCTGAAGGAGAGATTCCAGTCGCCGACGTGCCTTCCCGACTCATTCGTCACGGTGAGCCCCCGCTATTGGTCCGCAGTGCTTTTAGCCGCCGCGTGCATCCACCGGCCCTTTGGCGAGAACTATTGCTCCGGCAGAGTGCCTATGATATAATACATATGGGAGCAAGCTCGGTAGAGTCAGGGCGCTCCTGCTGGTGAACGTATGCAGGATACTGGTGGCCCCGCACTTCGTCTTCACGATCTTGCACATCGCTTCATCAGTCTCATGTTGTGAAGTGTATCACAGGTGGGCAGAGAGTACGGAGGAGAAGAGATGAAGCGAGCATTTGCCTACGTAGCCTTTGCACTGCTATTGGCTGTTTCTGTGCCCCCTGTGACCGCCCAGTGGCCAGGGAGACGCCAGGAGGACACTCTACCGGTAGTAGACGGTCTCGCGGTTCAGACGGCAAGTCCGACACATGAACCAGCAGCGACCGTCGCAGGCTCAAGTGAGGGAACCAGAGCGTTTCCGTGGCAGTACGAACTGGTGGACGCACGGCACGAAGTGGGGCAGTGGGCCTCTTTAGCACTAGACGCTGCCGGCCGCCCGCACATTAGTCACCGCGGTTGGGGTATCGAGTATGCGCATTTCGATGGGTCCGCCTGGATATTGGAGATGCCTGACCCCATCAACGTGACGTACACGTCCCTCGCCCTAGACCGCTTCGGCTGGCCACACATTGGCTACTTCGCTACTGATTCCCGAATCCTGAAACATGCCTGGTATGACGGTTCCATTTGGCAGACCGAGGTAGTAGATGAGGGGGACGCAGGCCACTTCTGTTCTCTCGCCCTGGACTCTGCCGGGCGACCCCGTATTAGCTACCACAAAGAAGGTGACCGAGATCTGAAATACGCGTGGCATGATGGATTGGTCTGGCATACCGAGGTAGTGGATAGTGCAGGAGAGGTGGGATATTGGACTAGTCTGGCCTTGGACGCCGCTGACCGGCCGCACATCAGTTACTACGATCAGGTGAACTTGACCCTGAAGCATGCTTACTTCGATGGGAGTTCGTGGCAGACTCAGACAGTAGCCCAGGTCTCGTCCATAGGATATGCCCCTACGACTTCTCTGAAGCTTGACCGCTGGGGTAGGCCACATATAAGTTTCCTAGATGAAGCGGACCATGAAGTGCTTTACGCGCACTACGACGGTTCGGCGTGGCAGGTTGAGACGGTGTATCTGGGTACATCAAACGAACTGGTCCGCTTTAGTTCCCTGGCTCTAAACTCGCTCGATTATCCGTCGATCAGCTGGGTAAGCCAGATTCTTTATGGTGGTTCACAAGTCTGGTATGCCTGGTACGATGGTTCCGTTTGGCAGGTAGAAGTTGTACATGGGGAGCAGACTGGTCAGAAGAACCCTTCACTGGTTCTGGACTCATCGGATCGCCCCCACATCGCTTACAACGAAAAGAGGTACAACGGCCTGGTGTACACCTGGGTCGGACCTGACGACCACCCACCAGCGGCGATAACTGATCTTGGGGCCAGTCCCGGTGCAATCGTGGGTGAGGTCCATCTTACTTGGACTGCCCCCGGCGACAACACGCACTCGGGCACAGCCACCCAGTACGATGTGCGATACAGCACATCCAAGATAATTGAGGGCAATTGGTCTTTTGCGACGCAGGCAAGCGGGGAGCCGGCGCCAGCCCAAGCTGGAACAGCACAGAGCATGACCATGCAGGTTCCGTTCCCAAGCCAGGTCTACTACTTCGCGATCAAGACAGCCGATGAAGTGCCCAACTGGTCGGAACTGTCCAACGTTACCTCAACGGTTTCTGGTCAGCCTGTGGATACTGTTTCCCCTGGCCGCATTACGGATCTCATCGCAGTGACCGGATCGTATACTGGTGAGGTCGACTTAGCTTGGACAGCACCAGGAGATGATGGATACACCGGCACGGCCGATCTCTACATCGTGCGCTGGAACACGGATCCCATAATGAGTGACAACTGGGGTTCCTCCTACGATGTGAGCGGCGAGCCCATACCCAGCCCCGCTGGAAGCGCCGAGAGTATGACAGTAGCGAACCTGGCTCCCGGCCAACCGTGTTTTTTTGCCATTCGGTCGTATGACGAGACAGATAATCGATCAGCGGTATCCAATAGCTCCAACGCAGTCGCATACGGCGCCCCTCTTCCCGATCTGGTAATGAGCGCACTCAGCGTGGCTCCGACAGCGGTGAATCCGGGGGACTACGTGCAGGTGAACTTCACGGTAAGAAACAACGGCGCTAGCACGGCTGGCGTTCACACAAGCACTGTCTACTTGGGCTACTATCGCTACGGAGGGGAGCGCGTTGAGCTGGGCAAGCGCAATATCCTCAGTCTAGATCCGGATAGTAGCAGCAGTTTTACTCTGACAGCGCGGATCCCACCGGGCACCCCACACGGCGAATACTACGTTGTCGCCGCCGCCGACAGCGTGGGTAACGTGGTGACGGAGTCCAACGAGCACAACAATGAGCGCGACCAGTACCCCATCACCGTACAAGGAGCAGTCCCTCAGCCTGACTTGTACATTACGGGTATTGAGGTAAGCCAGGGTGTCCAGGTATTTCGACTGGACGATCCAGACTACCATGATCCCCCCTATGGAGACCACCCTCACCCGTCCCATCCAACATGGGGCTGGGAGGAAGTAGGGCCAGGCAACAATGATGTCCGCCTAGTCCGCGAGCGGACAACAATCGTGCGAGTGTTCGTTGACGTCGATCCAAGCGTCGCTGATCCACTAGAAGTAGCTGTGGCGCTAGAGTACAATACTGGCTCAGGTTGGCAATCCCTGACCTCGCTGAATAGTCCGATCTCTCTTCGAGGAGACGAGAATGATCCAAGGAACTACGCCGACCTATCAGTCAACTTCCAGATCCACGGCCACAGGCTGAACGCCGCTGCGCTTGACCTTCGTGCAACGGTGGATCCTGATGATCAGATACCCGAGTCGGATGAAGGAAACAACACCGGCGTGGAGCAAGTCCAGCTCCAAAGTCAGGACCAATTGCGAATCGGAATCCTCCCCGTAAGTATGGTTAAGGATGGACAACCTGTGGGGACCGGTGAGGTCAACGATGATGTCTTCGCGTACATAAACTACGCCCGAGCGGCCCTTCCCTTCCCGGACTGGTTGGACGTTGCTTTTCTTGAGCCTCCTTACTCCTTCGAGTACAGCGCGGGGAGTTGCTTCTGGGGGACTGCGGATGACAACCTGCTGAACGAGCTGGAAAGCAGGCCCCGAGGTGACCTCGACATCATCGTTGGCGTGTTCCCCAGAGCAGCAGGTGACTCCTGTGCCGCCTTTGAAGATCTCCTCGGGGAGGCGTTCGATATCGGCCGTGGACATAGCGTTATTGTTCGGGATTACGCGGCCTCGTCATACGATACCATGGCGCACGAGCTCGGCCATCTAGTCCCTGGTCTTAAGCATCCTGTCTGGTGGCCTCATCAATGTAGCCAGGCGTGTGGTGCATGTGATTTTTTTCCTACCTGGCCTTACGACGGTTTATGTCTACAGGACGTTGGGACAGCAATACTCGGGTTTGACTGGAGTTGGCAACCTCGCCAAGCTGGCCAGGTAATCCGCAAAGCCTGTGGATCGGACTTCCACGACGTCATGAGCTACTGCCAATGGTTGTGGGTCTCCCCGTATTCTTGGGAGGTCTGGCTGACACAGAGCGCACCCACAGCACAGGACGCCTTCCAGCCAGCCGCCTACACGGTTGTCTCCGGACTAGTCTATACAGACAATACGGCTATTCTCAATCCCCTCTGGATATCAGATGAGCGGATTGCCCCGCCATCCAAACCTGGGGAGTACTGCGTCGAAGCGCTGGGCATATCCAGTACTCTTGTGTTCTCTGAGTGTTTTGACTTGGACTTCTTTGACCACATGGCAGGCGAGTCAGTACCGGCCGACACATTTCAGATCACTCTTCCCTATAGTCCCTCTGTTGACAGAGTGCAGCTTACTTTTAGCGGCACATTGATAGCCCAGGCTATCGCCAGTCCGTCCCCTCCTACTGTCAGCCTTGTTTACCCTGACGGTGGTGAAATCCTGACACAACCTTTCTTCGTTACTTGGGAGGGAAGCGACGACGATGGCGATCCACTCTCTTACCGGCTGTTCTACAGCCCAGACAGCGGCTCAAGCTGGCTAATGCTAGCCAGCGGTATCACGAGGACGGTGTTCCCAATTGACCCCTCGAATACGCCAGGCAGCGAAACGGGCCTTTTCAAGATTCTCGCTTCGGATGGGTTTCACAGCCGTGCAGATCAAAGTGATGGCGTCTGCACGATCCCTCGTAAAGCACCTGTTCCTATTATCAACCCGATCCTGGGCGACCTCCTGGTTTCTCTGAGCACCACGGTGATGCTGGATGGATACGCCATTGATTTGGAGGATGGGAGCGTCTCAACTACAAACTTTGCCTGGACATCCAGCCTGGACGGACCACTGGGGCGCGGGTCTCCCATTGACGTTGCTGACCTTAGCGTCGGTATTCACAGTATCACGCTCATTGTCACCGACACCGATGGCATGACCGGAACTCACAGCATCTTCCTTGCCGTCATGCAAGATGCTGACCAAGATGGGATGCCCGACCCGTGGGAGCAGGACGTTGGTCTGGATCCAACCCTGAGCGATGCGCACGCAGATGCCGATCAGGATGGCCTCTGGAACGTCGATGAGTTTCACTACGGAACCGATCCCGTACTCGCTGATACGGACTATGACGAGTACGACGACCTGACAGAGATTCTGTTTGGATCGGATCCCTTGGATCCTGGTTCCATCGCTCAAGATCCGATTGCCGACCTCGTTGCGCTCAACGATAGCCCGACCGCACTAGGAGGCATCACCACGCTGAGCGCTACCATCACGGCCGGCACCAGTGTCAGGTATACCTGGTCGCTCGGTGATGAAACGTTTGGCTGTGGGGCAGTTCTATCTCACACCTATCCCGCCGTGGCCACCTATACGGCCGTCGTCACTGCTAGCAACCCCCTGAGCATAGTAACGGCAACAACAGTGGTAACGGTTGAGGAGCCTATCACCGCCCTGGAGGCATTCAACAACAGTCCTACATCCTTGGGCGGTCTTACTTCACTGACGGCCACGGTTGTGTCCGGTAGCAACGTTTCCTACAACTGGGCCTTCGGCGATGGCACACTTGGTAGCGGGGCGACGCTAGCCCACACCTATCCAGAGGCACGCTTCTACATTGCTACCGTCACTGCCAGCAACAGCGTAAGCGTGGTCAGCGACACTACTGCAGTGACCATCACCGATGTGCCTATCAGCGGATTGGTGGCGACCAACGACAGCCCGACAGAGATGGGCAGCACTACCATGTTTACGGCCACAACCGCCAGCGGCACGAACGTCCTTTACACTTGGTGGTTCGGGGACGGTGGCAGCGATGCCGGATCAGTGGTGACACACACCTACTACGACGTGGGCACCTACTCGGCTACCGTCACTGCCAGCAACGGCACCAACCATCTGACGGCAACGACGGTCGTTTCGATCTGCGAGGCCTGCAGTCCGCCGATGGCGATCACCTTCACCTGGGTGCCCGCCCTGCCCACAGCAGGGATTGCGGTCACCCTGACTGGCGTAGCCACAGGAACACCGCCGCTCACTCTCACCTGGTCCTTGGGAGATGGGACCGTCGGCAGCGGGCTCACGGTTACCCATATCTACACTTTGGGAGCGACCTACCTAGTAGTGATGACGGCAACCGGTCCCTGTGGCGAACCGGCGTGGGTACAGCGCGACGTTGTTGTGGACAGTCCGCATCCGGCGGGCTGGTGGATCTACCTGCCACTCGTTCTGAAGTGATCAACGGCATCCTCCTCGGGCTACCAGGCCGTTCGACCGACGCTTCAGCGCGGTTCAAGGGTCGCGCGCCCCCGCAAGCGTAGATGCTCGGTCTTGTCCTCTGTGAACGCGTAGCCATGATGGGATGTGTTGGGCCCTAGCCACCGTATGGCAGACTAGGGTGGTCAGGGCCCGAAGTGCCCCTGAAACCAGGCCCATTTGATGATCAGATTCAGACCCACTTCACGGCAAGCAACTTTGCGGTCCGCACACCGCTTGGTCGTTCCAGTGGAGAGAGTCTAAGCAGCTTATTATAAACAGCTTTGCCTGAGCGTGCCTGCGGCTGCCTGGACAGCGACCTGGGCAGCAGGCGGATTGTAGGTTCTCACAAATCTTGGCGGCAGAATCACAAACCTTGGTGGCACTCTCAAATATCTTGGCGGCAGCTTGCTCACAGATGTTGGCAGTAGCCTACGAGGAGCGAGCCGCCGCTTGTGGTTGGACCAAGCAGCAGAGCGGCTGCCAATCTTTGTGAGAAGCGTTAGGTGCTACTTGTAGGCTGCCGCCAACTTTCGTGAGCATCCACCGCCAAGGTTTTGGAGAAAAGAGCCCAAAACGGCGCTTCTGTCGCCAACTATTGTGAGGACCTACATCAATCAAAGCAGCTTATTATAAGCTGCTTCGTTGTGCTTGGACAGCGCTGTGTCAACACACCGGAGGAACTCGGCCGACTGCTTCGGCGCTGCCGCGTGGGTTCCGGGATCACCTCTGCGGCTCCTCTTCGCAAGCCCGCGCCTCTAGCCGGCTATCGTGTTTGTTGGAGATGGATTCCCAATCCCAGCACTCGTGCTTGCCCCCTGCTGGAGCTGCGCCGGCGCAGCGGAGCATCTTTCTGCTGGCCGGCGGTCCGCGGGTTGACAGATTAGCTGGAGTGGGTTGCCCTCTGTCGCGGCAGGCATCGCCACCGCTCCCGCGACTGCAATCAAAGCAGCTTATAATAAACTGCTTAGAATGCGAGGCGGCCAACGCTTTGCCCGCCCCGAGGGTCTACAATGCCCTACGGCCGGCATTGGCCATCTAGGGTACTGTTACCTATCATCGCTAAAAGGGGCCGCCCAGAAGGGCTCTCAGGGCTTTCTTCGGTGGCGTAGCCGCCACTAAATACGCCAGCGTATATAGTGGCGTATCGGTGGCGTATTTAGTGGCGTAGGTAGTGGCGTACCTGCTATTTGTCCCCGTTGCGCCGCGCTTTCCAGCGCATTTCGTGGGTCTTGGTTACGACAGCGGTTTCTACCTGTTCGAGCAGGCCGGCCCGGTAGGCCTCGGCCGCTAGACGCAAAAACCAGGTCACCACCCCCGAATCAATCACCCCTTTTCCTTCCTCATCCACATGCCCCAGTTCCTTGCAGATGTCCCGCAGCTCTTGAGCCAGGTCCTCCGGCAGGGTCGGTGAGATCTTGCGCCCCCGCCGGCGCCGTTCCGAGGGGGACATGGGCCGCTGGCGGGCCTTGTCTCGGGTGGCTTCCTGCGCCATACGGCCGCTTAGCGCAGGAGCCTCGCCGTGGTACTCCAGGTCCTGCCAGGCTTCCCCCAGCCGGCCGGCCTCGGGTGCTTTATCCCTGAATTTTCGCGTCATAGGCCACTCTCTCCAGTACGGTGCGCATCTCGCGGGCCGCCACATCGTCCGGGGCCAGGTCCCAGATGGGCCGGCCGTAGCGGACAATTTCCCCCCAAATCACCCGTCGGGGCAGCCCCCATAGTCGGGACTTGGGATCGTAGTATACTGCGGGGCCCAGGGTCCGCTGCCAGTCCTCGATCGTTGTCCGATGTTCTTTCGCTGTTGCTACCCAAAGAGTTGGGATCACGGCCGTGATCCCGCGCCCCACGGCCTTCAGCCGCCGGGCAATATCGAGTATGCCATCCTCGGTGGCGGCCTCCGGCTTGCCGGGCACGATGACATGGTCCGCTATGCTCAGAGCGGCCTCCTGCAACAGGCCGGCATAGGGCCCCGTGTCAATCACCACGAAGAGTCCCGTCCGCCCCTGGAGGGGAGCCAGCGCATCCGCCAGAATCTCCCCGGCCGGCCGGACGCCTGGCCGCCGCAGGTCGCCATCCAGGTTCGCGGAGCGCTCCCAGCCGCGGATTACCACCAGGTCGGGATAGCCGGGCACCGGGCACAAGAAAGACGAAAGTGGCGGTCTCCGGTCAGGACGAAGCAAAAGGGTCGCGCTCAGCAGCTCGGCTACGTCGTCCGCCTTGTCCAGGCCCAGGAAACGGGCTACGCTGCCTTGGGTGTCCAGGTCCACCAGGACTACCGGCCGGCCGGACTTGGCCAGCCAGGCCGCCATGTGGATGGCCAGGGTCGTTTTGCCCGTGCCCCCCTTTTGGTTCGCCACTGTTACAACACGCATGCGGTTCTCCTCAGGATATGCTTACTCGTCAAGCGCTTGCCTTTGGTTCTTATGACCCGCCGCCGCTTGAATAGCGACCAAGTTGACTCTTGGACTCTCCTGGCGACCAACGCGACCATTGCGTTTTCGTCGCCTTACCTCCGCACCACACTTCGATTATACTAAGATGCAGAAACTACTATACAGTATACTGCAAGGAGGCGATCAATGCAATTGCTACCCACCGCAACCGAAGTCTTCCCCATCGTCATACCCTACATCGCGCCGGCCCTGGGCCTACTCCTGCTGGCCGGCCTGAACTGGCTCTGGGACACCTGGAACCGGGGGCGCTGAGTCCAGCAGGGCCGCGACTGAACCGTCCGCATTCAGCCATCTCCCGTATATTATACCACCTTCTAGCCATTCCCAACACGACACTGCCCAATCAGCCTCGTCGCTCAGGGCTTGTCGCCAGCGCAGCCAGATCGCCCCCGCGCGGGCCGGCCCCGCCGTCACGACGACCGGCAGGGGGAACGCCCCATAGCTCTTTTCCCAGCGCCAGCGTTCAGTGTAGTACCGGGCGTACAACTTGGCCTTACGGGCCATCCGCACCAGCGTCATCGTGCCCCGATCCACCTCCAGGGCCAGCGCCAACTCCCGGGGCGCTCCCGTTCGGCCGACCTGTCCATTCCCCACCAACCCTTCCAGGGGGCTCCCCACCAGCCGGTCCTGGCGTGGGGTCAGCTCCCAGCCCACCTG
>Ga0302250_1001250_pt1 | contig 19911 bp, 15 predicted proteins | sample AAG_RA_Asp_MG_FD_193536 | JGI IMG/M metagenome (GOLD analysis project Ga0302250, IMG submission 193536) | Enriched activated sludge microbial communities from anaerobic digester in WTTP, New Holstein, Wisconsin, United States - AAG_RA_Asp | ecosystem: Engineered > Bioreactor > Anaerobic >... | reverse complement strand
TCACTTCCTGATCACGTCGCTCGACCTTCCCGCCAACTCACAGATCGTCAGCGCCAGCCCGGAGAAACCTTGCCTTGGGCTGGTTTTGAAGCTGGATCTGCGCATCATGGCCGAGTTGATCGCGCAAGGCAGCTTGCCGTTGCCGGCAGAGCGCTCAAACGATCGGAGCGCATGCATCGGGCTTGGCACGGTGACGCCGATTCTGCTGGAAGCCTTCAAGCGCCTGCTGGATTTGCTCGACGACCCCGGCGCGATTCCCGTGCTGGCGCCGCTGATCGTGCGGGAAATCCATTATCGCCTGTTGAAAAGCGACCAGGCCGCACGCCTGTGGCAAATCGCATCGGTCGGCAGTCAAGGCCATCGCGTCGCCAAGGCCATCGACTGGCTGAAAACGAACTACACAGCGACGCTGCGGATCGACGAGCTTGCGGCCCATGTGCAGATGAGCCCGTCGAGCCTGCATCAACACTTCCGCCAGCTCACCGCGATGAGCCCCTTGCAGTACCAGAAGTGGCTGCGCCTGAACGAAGCGCGCCGTCTGATGCTGAATGAGGATTCGGATGCGGCGAGCGCCGCGTTCGAGGTCGGCTACGAGAGTCCGTCGCAATTCAGCCGCGAGTACACCCGGCTTTTCGGTGCGCCGCCCAAGCGCGATATCGATGGGTTACGCCGCGGGGCGGAGGGCGTCGAACAAACGCAGGGCATGGCTGTCGGCTAGATCAGCGCTCATCAGCCAGATCACCGGCGGCAACCGGTGGATCGTCACCCATGGGCGTGACCAAAAACTCTGCGGAGCCAGCGCAGAAAATCATCCACATACGTAAACAGCACCGGAATCACGATCAGGCTGAGCAACGTGGAGGTCATCAGCCCGCCGATGACGATGATCGCCATCGGCTTGCGGAAGCTCGGGTCGGCGCCCATGCCGAGGGCGATCGGCAGCATGCCGGCGCCCATGGCGATGGTCGTCATCAGGATCGGCCGCGACCGCTTGTGGCAGGCGTCGACGAGCGCCTCGAAGCGCGACAGACCGTGTTCGCGGCGGGCCATGATCGCGTATTCGACGAGCAGGATCGAGTTCTTGGTGACGATGCCCATCAGCATCAGGATGCCGATCACCGCCGGCATGCCGAAGCTGCCGCCGGTGAGCAGCAGGGCGACGAGCGCGCCGCCGACCGACAGCGGCAGGGCGCCGAGGATGGTGACCGGCTGCAGGAAGTCGTGAAAGAGCAGCACCAGCACGACATAGACGCAGAGAATGCCCACGGCCATCGCCGTGCCGAAGCTGCCGAACAGCTCGCTCATGCGCTGCAACTCGCCCTGCTGGACCTCGCGCACGCCTTGCGGCAGGTTTTTCATCGCCGGCAGCTGGCGGACTTCCTGCATCACGTCGCCGATCGCCCGACCGTTGAGCTCGACCGAGATCGTCACGTTGCGGTAGCGATCGATGCGGTCGATCTGCGAGGCGCCGCTGCCGATGCGGATGTCGGCGATCGACGACAGCGCCACCTGCCCGTTGCTGCCGGCCACGCGCAGTTGCGCGATGCGGTCGAAGTCGGCGCGCAGCGCCGGGTCGAGGCGCACGCGCACGGCGATCTGGCGCTGCGGCAGGTTGAGCTTGGAGAGGCTCGACGAATAGTCGCCGTAGGTCGCCAGGCGGATCGCTTCGGCCAGCGCTTCGGTCGTCACGCCGAGTTGGGCGGCGCGCGCGTAGTCGGGGACGATCTGGATTTCCGGGCGCTGCAGCGCCGCGCCGGAGGTCACCGCGCCGACGCCCCGCAAGGTGCGCATATCGCGCTCCAGCGCCGCCGCCGCGCTTTCCAGCGTCATCGCGTCGTCGCTGGCCAGCGTGACCTGCAGCTTTTCGCCGCTGTTGCCGCGCCCGACGTTGATCCGGGCACCGGCGACGGCGACGAGTCTATCGCGCATGTCGGCTTCGACCGCGTTCTGCTTGCGACGCTCGCCGCGCGGTTTCATGTCGACGGTCAGCGTCGCCGAGTTAACCTCAGTACTGCTCGACGCCTCCATGCCGCCGCCGGAACTGGCCGTGCCCACCGAGGCGAACACCTGCGTGACATCGGGAATCTCGCGCAGGATCGCCGAGGCCTGACGGGCGACGCGCGCCGTGTCGTCGAGCGTGCTGCCCGGCGGCAGGGTCAGCGTGACCTGGCTCTGCCCGTCGTCCATGGCCGGCATGAACGCCGTCGACAACAGCGGAATCAGCGACAGCGAAGCGGCAAAGAACAATGCCGCGGCCGCAAGCGTCCGGCCGCGGTTGTTCAGGCAGGCGCTCACCCAGCCGAGATAGCGCGTCATCAGCCAGCCGTCGTGGTCCTCGTGTTTCGGCGGTTTCATGAAATAGGCGGCCATCATCGGCGTCAGCAGGCGTGCGACCAGCAGCGAGGCGAGCACCGCGACCGACGCGGTAATGCCGAACTGTTTGAAGATCAGGCCGGGAATGCCGCCCATGAAGGCTGTCGGCAGGAAGACCGCGACCAGCGTGAAGGTCGTGGCGATCACCGCGAGGCCGATTTCGTCGGCGGCTTCCATCGCCGCCTCGTAGGGCGTCTTGCCCATGTGCTGGTGGCGCGCGATGTTTTCGACTTCGACGATCGCGTCGTCGACCAGAATCCCGATCACCAGCGACAGCGCCAGCAGCGTCACGGTATTCAGCGAGTAGCCGAAATACTGCATTGCCAGAAAGGTCGGGATGATCGACAGCGGCAGCGCGGTCGCCGAAATCACAGTGGCGCGCCAGTCGCGCAGGAAATACCAGACCACGACGACCGCGAGGAACGCGCCTTCGAGCAGCAGATGCATCGAACCCTCGTAGTTGTCGACGATCGGTTCGACAGTATTGCTGATTTCGCTGATCTTCACCTGCGGGTGCGCCGCGCCGAAGCGGGTCACGGCCGCGCGCAGGTCTTCGCGCACGGAGACGTCTGAAAAGCCCTTCTGACGGGTGATCTGGAAGCCGATGACTTCCTTGCCATCGACATAGGCAAGCGTAGTCCGCTCGGCATGGCTGTCGCTGATGCGGGCGATCTGGTCGAGCCGGACGCGGCGGCCGTCGGACAGCGGGATCGTCAGCGCGGCGACCTCGGCCGGCGTGTGCGCCGCCGCCAGCGTGCGCAACGACTGGATCTTGTTGCCGACTTCGCCGCGCCCGCCGGAGGCATCCTGCTGCATGGCTTTGAGTTGCGTCGAAACGTCGGAAAGGGTCACGCCCAGACCAGCCATCAATGCCGGGTCGAGATCGACATGTACTTCGCGGTCGATGCCGCCGACGCGCTCCACCGAGTAGACGCCCTTGACCGCCAGCATCGCCTTGGTGACATCATTGTCGACGAACCACGACAGCTCGTCCTCGCGCATGTTCGGCGCTTCGATCGCGTAGGTTATCAGCGCGCTGCCGGCGGAGGTCACTTTCGACACCGTCGGCGTCGTCATGCTCGCCGGCAGGTCGGCCTTGGCCGAATCGACGGCGTTGCGCACTTCGTTGAGCGCCTCCTCGCTGTTTTTGTCGAGTTCGAAGGAGACGCTGATCGACACCGCGCCGTCGGTGACCGTCGTCGTCACGTGGTCGAGCTTGGTCAGCGAGGTGAGCTTGTCCTCGATCTTGCGCGCGACTTCGGTTTCGAGCTGCGCCGGCGCCGCGCCTTCGAGGCTGGCCGAGATCTTGATCGTCGGCAGATCCATGTCGGGGAAATCCTGGATCGGCAGCTTGACGAGGCTGTAGATCCCGAGCAGCGTCAGCACTACGAAGAGCAGGATCGCAGGAACCGGGTTGCGGATGGACCAGGAAGAAAAATTCATTTCGCCCCCTCGGCGATGCGCACCGTGTCGCCGTCGGCGAGGAAGGCGCCGCCGGACGCGGCGATTCGCGCGCCGGCCTGGAGGCCGGCGGTGATTTCCACCAGCCCGTCGCGGCGCGCGCCGGTTTCCACGCGACGGCGGGCGACCTTGCTGCCGTCGCCGATTTCAAACACGTAGCTGATCCCGTCGCGCAGCACGACCGCCGCCTCCGGAACCGTCAGCGCACTTTGCCGTCCGGCTTCGATGCGGCCGCTGGCGAACTGGCCGACGGTGGCGCCGGCCGGCAGGCTGACGAACACGTTGGCGCGGCTCGTCGTCGTGGACAGCGTCGGCGCGACAAGGCGCACCGTGCCGTGCCGTACCTCGCCGGAAGGCAGCGTCACCTCGGCCTTGGCGCCAGCGCGAATCTGCGCCAGCTGCCGCGCATCGACCTCCGCCTGCCATTCGACGCGGCCTTGCCGCTGCAGGCGGAAAAGCTCGGTACCGGCGCTGACCACCTGCCCGAGCAGCGCGCTTTTCGCCGTGACGATGCCGTCGTCGACCGCGACGATGCGCGTCTGCGCCAGCGTGACCTTCTGCGCGGCGACCTGCGCCTCGGCCTGCTCGACGGCGGCGAGCGCAGTCTGCTCGGTAGCCAGATACTCGGCGACCTGCTGCTCGGAGATCGCGCCGCTGTCCTTCACCAGCCGGGCGCGGTCGGCGTTGGCTCGAGCCTGCGCGAGCGAGGCCTTGGCCGACATCAGCGCAGCGCCGTAGCGCCGCAGGTCGGCCTGCACGCTGTCGCGCGCGAGTTCCGCGAGCAACTCGCCGCGCTTTACCGACTGGCCGACGTCGGCATGCAGCGCTGCGATGCGCAGGCCGCCGGTTTCGGCGCTGATGACGGCTTCCGCCCACGCCACGATGCTGCCGCTGGCGGCCAGCGTAACCGGCCAGTCCTTCGGCTGCGGCTGGGTGGCACTGACGGTGAGGACGGCCTGGCTGCCGGCGGTCGGCGCTTCGGCCAGCGCCGGGCGCCGGCCGAGGCCGATGGCGGCAACCGCCAGGACAAGCGCGGCACAGCCGCCGATCACGATCTTCTTTTTGCTGAGGTTCACTTCGTTTCTCCTTGCTGGTCGTGCCAGCCGCCGCCCACGGCCTTGTAGAGGGCGACCCAGTAGCCAAGGCGGTTTTGTTGCAGTTCGATCAGGCTGATTTCGGTACTGATCGCCGAACGGCGCGCCGTTTCGAGATCGAGCACGCTGGCGCGGCCCGCGCGCTGGTTCTGCTCGGTGGCCTTGAAGTAGGCGCGGTAGCCTTCGGCGCTCTTCTGCAGCGCGGCTTCGCGTTCGGCGACGCTGTCGAGCCGCACCAGCGCCTGTTCGACTTCCTTCACCGCATCGCGCACGGTCTGCCGGTAGGTGGCCAGTGCGCCGTCGTAATCGGCGCGGGCGCTCTTGATGTTGGCGCTGATCGTGCCGCCGTCGAAGATCGGCAGGGTAAGCGCCGGGCCGAACGACCACGGCGCGGTCAGCGAGGTGCCTTGCGTCTTTGCCAGGCCGACCGAGCCGGAGAGCGTCAGGCTCGGCCAGCGCGCGGCTTCGGCGACGCCGATCAGCGCGGAGGTCGAGGCCAGCGCGCGCTCGGCGGCGACGACGTCTGGGCGCTGGCGCAAGAGATCGGCCGGCACTGCCTCGACGCGCAGGCCGGCGGTACGCGGCAGCGCCGGTTGATCCTGCGCCAGCGTCTGGCGCAGCGGCGCTTCGTCAATGCCGGTCAGCGCAACGAGCGTCTTGACCAGTACTTCGCATTCGGTAGCCTGCGCCAGCGCCGTGGCGCGCGTGCTGGCGGTGGAGGCTTCGGTCAGCCGAGCGTCCGCCGGCGCGGTGAAGCCGATCCGCGCCGACAGTTGTGTCAGCGCGTCGGAGCGCTCTTGGGAGGCGGCCTGTTCTTCGTAATACGCTTGCTTGATCCGGCAGGCGCGGTAGTCGACGTAGTCGGTGGCGACCTCGGCGGCGAGCGAAACGCGCGCATCGTGCCAATCGGCTTCGCGCGCGGCGATCAGCGCGTCGGCCGATTCGGTGTTGCGGCGGGTCTTGCCGAAGAGATCGAGCTCCCACGACGCGTCGAATCCGCCGCTGGCGCTGCGCGTCGTCCCGGTACTGTTCCTCAGCGAGCCGGACTGGGTGCCGTCGGCACTGGCGGTCACGCTCGGCCACAGCGCCGCTTCCGCGCCGCTTCGGTTGGCGCGCGCCTTGTCGATGGCCGCGGTCGCCTTGGCGAGCGAGTTGCTGTTCTGCTGCGCCGTCGTCTGCAGCGATGTCAGGACGGGATCGTTGAACTGGGACCACCAGTCGGAAAGGTCGCCAAGCTGGCCGCTTTGGCGAGTCTGCCAGTGGTCGGGCAGATTCAGTTCCGGTTGCCGGTAATCCGGCCCGGTCGCGCAGCCTGCGAGCCACAGGCTGCCGAGAAATACAAGGATGGTGCGTCGTGCCATGCAGTGCCCCTCAAAGCAATTCGCCACTCTACCAGCCCGATCAATGTGTTATAAGTCAGCACAAATCGAATTCACTCATGCACCAAATAGAACAATGATCAACAAACTGCGCAGCATGGCGATCTTCGCGCGGGTCGCGGAGACCGGCTCGTTCCGGCGCGCGGCCGAACGGCTCGGCCTGTCGGCGTCGGTGGTCAGCCACCACGTCACGCAGCTCGAAAAGGAGCTGGGCGTTCAGCTCCTCTACCGCTCCACCCGCCATGTAGCACTTACCGATGCGGGTGAGCGCTTCCTCGAAGCGTGCCGGAGCATGGTCGAATCGGCCGAAAACGCGCTGGCCGGCCTGCACGAGGACGAACCCGCCGGCCGCCTCTGGGTGGTGGCGCCGGCGCCGTTTTCGCTGGGGCCGTTCGTCGCCGACATCGCCGAGTTCTGCAAGCGCTATCCGCGCGTGGAATTGCGGCTCGAATTCGATGACCGGCCGCGCAATCTGATCCAGGAAGGGATCGACGTGGCGATCTGGACCGGCGCGCTGGAAAACTCGTCGCTGATCTGCCGCACACTGTTCTCGCGCAGCCCCGCCGTTTTTGCCGCGCCGGATTATCTGTCGCGTTCGGGGCCGATCGAGAGCATCGAAGACCTGCAGAATGCCCAGTGGGTGGAGATTCCGAACCTGCCGGAAATGACGCTGCATCACCCGGACGGACGGCAGGTGCGGTTCGCGCCGCGCCGGCGCGCCAGCGTCAATAGCGTGATCGCGCTGCACCAGCTGGTGCTGTCCGGCATCGGCATCGCGCAACTGCCGCAGATGCTCGTTGATGACGATCTCGCGGCCGGGCGACTGGCGCCGGTCCTGCCCGAATGGCAGCTGGAAAAGCTGAGCTGCTACGCGCTCTATCCGGCGCGAACCATGCCCAATTCGCTGGCGCGGCGGTTTGTCGATTTCATCGCGGAAAAGATGCAGACGCCGAGACCGCCTCCTGATCGTCAACTCCGGACGATCCTGGGCACGGAGACGGGCGGCCGGCCCGCAGCCGCTCAGGGCACGACGCTGGAATAGCAACAAAGCCGTCACAGTACCAGAAGTGGCTGCGCCTGAACGAGGCGCAATATCAAAACATGCGCCACAGTGCGAATGGTGCCGGACATCCTCGGAGCATGGCATCCGCCTGATATCACGAGCGCCGGCAAGAAGCTGAATCACTCCTTGCCGGCGATCAACGTCACAAGGAATTCACCACGGCAGGCGTGAGGCGCATATAACCTTCCGCATATTCGATGTTCCGTGAGGCCGTGATGCCGATGTTGCGCTTGGCCTGGACGCCGCGCTGCAACGCCACGCGGGTGTAGTAATGCCAGAGGTGCTCCTGCCCCGCCATGGCTTGAATGGCGCGGTATTTAACGTCCCAGACCTCGGTGATGTCGAGGAAGGTGTCGGGCACCCATTCGCATTGTTCGGTCTGGTGCGGTTCGAACGCGTAGACCGGCGGCGCGCCGACCACCTTCTGCCCCGGGTTGTGTCCTTCGGCTTGGGCGATGATGCGCGCCTCCTGCGTGACGTGCATCGCCAGCGGGTGGTCGAAGTTGTACGGGTCCTTGGCCGAATGGCTCAGGACGAAGGACGGCTGCAGGTCGCGATAGACGTCAACCAGACGCATCAGCGCGTCGTCGCCGACGCGCAACGGGTAATCCCCAAGGTCGAAGAACTCTATCTCGGCACCGAGAATCTCGGCGGCCTGCATGGCCTCTTCGCGCCGCGACGCCTTGACCTGTTCGACCGTCATGCTGCCCTTGCGCCAGAGCTTGGCTGATTCTCCGCGTTCTCCGAAAGACAGGCAGACCACCTTGATGCGCCAGCCCTTGCGGCTGTGCAAGGCAATCGCGCCGCCCGCGCGCCAGACGAAATCGGCGGAATGGGCGCTGACAACCAGCGCGGTGTTTACTTCACTCATAACATCTCCTGTTTGAAGAATGAGATACAAACCGTCCCCCTCCGACGACCCGCGTGTCGAACGGAAACGTGAATCGGGAAGAACGTGAGCTCTGTCGAGCTTCGTCAGGACGCCCTCAAGCGCCGGGAAAGATGGGACTCAAGGCTCCACCGCACCTCTCAGGCCGGTTTTCTGAACGGCTGAACGGATAACGCCCTTGTTCCTCGCCTCATCGACAAGACGACGCAGGAGCGGCAAGGCGGAATCTCTCCCCTTGGGAATGCCTACCGCATGGTTTTCAGCGCCCCACCTTCCATCCAGGACCTTTGATCCGGGCAATTGGTCAGCCATCTCGAACAAGGTCGACTTGTTGGTGGCATAGACATCGGCACGGCCATCCGACAGCATTTCGATACCGATCTTGATCGTTTTCGCGCGAACGACCGTGGCATTTTTCAGGTTCTTCGACTGAACGCCATCTGACGAGCTTCCCTCGGTGACGGCGACCCGAACGCCGGGGCGATCAATCGCCGACAACTCAGTAATCCTGGCGCGAGGAGAAACGAGATAGCCGAGTTCGATCTCGAGGTATGGCTGGGAAAAATCCATGTCGCGTGCGCGTGCCGGTGTGGCATTGGTAAACGCCATGTCAGCCTTTCCGGCCTTGACCGCCGCGAGAACCTCGGCATTGCGGGAAAACACCATCGGCTCGAAGGCGACGCCGAGCTGCCTTGCCAGATCCTTGCCGAGTTCATAGCCCACGCCGGTCGACTCGCCGGTTTTCGGGTCCTTGACGATTGAGGTCGGTGTGCCCTGATAGACGGCGATTCTCAGCATTCCACCCGGCGCGATGACCTTGACCTGGTCTTCCGGAAGGGATGCCGTCGTTGTGTTGGTTGCACAGCCGGACAGTTGCAGGGCGGCAGCAACAAACGAGAGAAAAACGAATCGCCTGGTTTTCGAGATCACTTGCATGTCATTTCTCCCTGTAACAATGATTTGCCGGAATTCGTACCCGGAGGACGGGCACATACTTCAATCAGTCGACGTACCTCAGGCCTGCCTTTTCCAGCGCCGGTCGCATGTTGTACATGTCGAGACCGAGCACGCCGGAGGCCAGCTTCTGACGCTTGGCGCCTTCGTTGGCTTCTCTGTCCTGTGCGGCCTTGAGGGTCGTTTCGGCCATCGCCGCACGCACGCACACGACACCGTCGTCGTCGGCAACGATCACATCGCCCGGCGTGACGAGCATGCCGGCGCAGACAACCGGCACATTCACCGATCCGAGAGTCGCCTTGACCGTGCCCTTGCTCGAAATGCACTTGCTCCAGACGGGGAATTGCATCTCGGTCAACGTTCGGACGTCGCGCACGCCGGCATCGATGACCAGCGCCCGGGCGCCGCGCGCCTTGAAGCTGGTGGCGAGCAGGTCGCCAAAAAAGCCGTCCGTACATTCTGCCGAGATCGCGGCGACGACGATGTCGCCCGGCCGGATCTGCTCGGCGACGACGTGCATCATCCAGTTGTCGCCCGGATGCAGCAGGACCGTCACCGCGTTGCCCGATACCTGCGCGCCGGAGTAGATCGGGCGCATATAGGGTTTCAGCAATCCCACGCGGCCCATCGCCTCATGCACCGTCGCCGAGCCGAACGACGCCAGCGCGTCGGCCACCTGCGCTTCCGTGCGGATAATGTTGCGATAAACGACACCAAGCTCGTACATGGTCTAGCTCCTCTTGCGTTCTTTCGTCAACGAATGAGTAAGTCCGTGGCCCGTTCGCCTCACTTGGCGCGCCGGCGGACGAAGGAAATGACCGACCAGCTCATCAGCGACACGGCAAACGCCAGCGCCGTCGCCGCGATGGGCTCGGTCAGGAAGACGGTGAAATCGCCCCGGGAAAGGAGCAGCGCTCGCCGGAAATACTCCTCGAACGGCTGTCCGAGGATGTAGCCCAACAGCAGCGGCACAGCCTCAAGACGCAGCAGAACCATGGCGTAGCCGGCCATCCCGAAGAACAGCAGCGAATAAATATCGAAAGCGTTGTTGTGCGTGCTGTATACCCCGATGCAGGTAAACAGGACGATTCCGGGATAAAGCAGCGGATACGGAATCTGCAACAGGCGGACCCACATGCCGAGCAGCGGGATGTTCAACGCCACGAGAATGAGGTTGCCGATCCAGAAGCTGACGATCAGGCCCCAGAACAATTCGGGGTGGCTGGTCATCACCTGCGGCCCCGGCTGGATGCCGTGGATCACCAGCGCGGCAAGGATCAGCGCCATGATCGCATCGCCCGGGATGCCCAGCGTCAGCGTCGGGATGAACGCGGTGCCGACCCCGGCATTGTTGCACGATTCCGGCGCGGCGATACCCTCGATAGCGCCCTTGCCGAATTCCTCGGGATGCCGCGAGATCCGCTTCTCGATGGCATACGAAATGAATGTCGCCATGCCGCCGCTGGTGCCGGGCAGCGCGCCGAAGAACGAGCCGAGACCCGCACCGCGCAGCATCGGGCCGAACGATCGCTTCCAGTCCTCTTTTGTCGGCAGTTGGTCGCGCAGGCGGAATTTCTGTGTCACCGCCGAGATGCCGGCCTTGCCGGTGCTGGTGACCACTTCCGCGACCGCGAAGAGCCCCATGGCGATCGGGATCAGGCCGATACCGTCCGACAGGTCCTGGAGATCGAAGGTAAAACGCTGGACGCCGGAATTGACGTCCGTGCCGACTGTGGCCAGGATCAGGCCGACGATCATCATCGCCACGCCCTTGATCGGCGAGCCTTTCCCGACCGTCGAAGCCGCCATCAAGCCGAGGAACATCAGCGCGCAGTAGTCGGCCGGGCCGAACTTGAGCCCCGCCTCCGCCAGAATCGGGGCAACGCACATCAGCAGCAGGATACCGACGGTCGACCCCCAGAACGAGGCGATGCATTTCATGAACAGGGCAATGCCGCCGCGCCCCTGCTTGGTCATCGGGTAGCCGTCGAGCACATCGACGGCTGCGGCAGGATGGCCGGGGACCCCCAGAAGGATCGAGCACGTCCCGCCGCCATAATCGGCGCCGAAGTAGACGCCGGCCAGCATGATCAGCGCCCCGGTAGGTGGCAGATGGAAGGTGATCGGCAGCAGCAGCGAGATGGCGATCAGGGAACCGAGCCCCGGCAGCACGCCGACCAGGCAACCGAGAAATACGCCGACGAAGCAATACCACAGGTTGGTCAGCGTCAGCGCCTCGTGCAGGCCGATGGAGACGTTGCCCAGGAGTGTTGTAAGAAATTCCATGAGTACCTCTGTTATCCGCCAAAGCCGCCGAATGCGGACAACTGCATGTCAAGTCCCTTGGCGAAGATGAGCCAGGACAACAGGGCCAGCGAGCCGGCGAGCAGCAGGGTCCGTCGAATGTTGTATGGACGCTCCGCCAGAACCGCGATTGCGGTCAGCAGTGCCGTCGCCGGGAAGAGCCCGAGACGCTCAAGCGACAGGGCGAAGATTGCAATCGCGCAGGAAATCGCCAGGAAGGGCCGCAGCCGGAGGGGCGGCGGCGTCAGTTCATGCGCGACCTTTGAGAACGAGAAGAGGGCGATGACGACGCCGAGAATGGCGAGTACGACACCCAGCATGGTCGGGAAAAAGCCCGGACCGAGTTGGCCGCCTTCGCCCCACTCATAGTTCCTCGACGCGTAAAAGGCCACAAACACCCCGAACGCGGACAACAAGGCGCCCGCGGCCAGATCGCGCAGATCGGCCCGACTTTCAGAATTCATAGAAGATACCCGCCTTCAATCATCTCCCTTCGGCGCGCATCCATGTACGCGCGAAGGGAAACTTGTGTATTCAGAGGACTCAGCGTTGTCCCGAGCCCTCATTCACGGACGACCGTATTACGAGGTCAATCGGCCTTGATCTTTCCGTCTAAGATGACCTTGGTCCACTTGACGCGCTCGGCCTTGACGAACTCGTCAAACGCGGCCGCCGACCCCGGCGTGACCGCCGCGCCGCGCCCTTCAAGCTGCTTGACGACTTCAGGATCGGCCAGGGCCTTCTGGAGCGCCGCATCCAGCTTGGCGATCCGGTCCTTCTCCATCCCCTTCGGGCCGACGAGACCCCACCATACCGTTGCAGTGGCCTTCGGCATACCCAGCTTGACAATCGTCGGCACCTCCGGCAGAAGCTTGCTGGGCTTGTCGTCGAGGATCGCCAGCGCCCGCAACTTGCCGGCCTGGACATGCGAAGCAACCTCGATCGGATTGATCGTCATGAACGTCAGTCGTCCGCCAAGAAGGTCGTTCACCGCCGGCGCACCGCCCTTGTACGGAACATGCAGGGCATCGAACTTCCCTTCCGCCTTCAACAGCTCTCCTGCCAGATGGCTGGAACTGCCGTTCCCGGCCGACCCGTAGGTCAGTTTCTTGGGATTGGCTTTACCGTCGGCAATCAGATCGGCTACGGTTTTGTAGGACGAGTTGGCATTAACCACCAGCGCCAAGGCAGAGTTTCCAATCGAACCGATCGGCACGAGGTCGGTCGCCGGATCGAACGTGAGTTTCGAAAACAGCGCACCGTTGCTCGCCAGCGTATTGGAGGCTGTGAGCAACGTCAGCCCGTCCGGCTTCGCGCGAACGACCAACTCGGACCCCAGGTTCGTCGAGGCACCCGGGCGGTTGTCCACGATGATCGTTTCGCCGAGAATCTCGGCCATTTTCCCGGTCACGGTCCGGGTTACGACATCGACACCCCCGCCAGCGGCATACGGCACGACAATGCGTACGAGATTGCCGTCCGCCGCGTGGGCCATCGAGATCAGCGAACTGCAAACGATCGCCTTGACCGCCGTACTTCTGTATAACCGCGAGAACGTGTTAAGAATCCACATGCTTATCCCCTTTCATGGCTGTGATGTTTTTGGAATCAGAGTTCGACCTACCAGGGCATGTTAGGATTCGCCGCTCTATATTGTCTAATACATTTTTTGTGCCTCAGCTATATGGTTATCAAATAGAAAAATGGATTTCCGTCAGCTCAGATATTTCGTCGCGGTAGCCGAGGAACTCAGTTTCAGCGCCGCCGCCCGCCGGTTGCATATCAGCCAGCCGCCGCTCAGTCTCCAGATCCGGGCGATGGAGGACGAACTCGGCGCCCAGCTCTTCAAGCGCGACAGTCGCAAGGTCGAGTTGACCAACGCCGGGGAATTGCTGCTGGACGGTGCACGAAAGGCTCTGGCGCAACTGGATCGTGCCAGCGAGATCGTGCGCCAGGCGGTGCGCGGGGAAGCCGGGGAATTGCGTGTGGCATTCACTGCCTCGGTGCCGATGTTCGATGCCTTCCCGACCATCCTGCGGAAATTCCGGGAAAGCCATCCCGCAGTGATTGCCGACCTCGTGCACATGTCGACCGCTGGACAACTGCAGGCACTCGCCGACAAGACGATCGACGTCGGCTTCCTGCGCCCCTCTCCATTTTTCTATCCTCCGGCGGGGATTGCCGTCAAGGAGCTCTGGCAAGACAGGCTTGTTGCCGTGCTGCCGGTTTCGCATCCATTGGCCGTCATGAACACCCCGGTGCCGATGGAGGCGCTGGCACGCGAGGACTTCATCCTCTTCCCGCGCGGCCTGGGGTGCGGCCTGTTCGAGCACGTCAGTACCCTGGCCAGTCGCGCCGGTTTCGGCCCGCGGATCCGCCAGGAAGCGCGGGAGGGCACGACGATCCTCGGGCTGATCGCCGCCGGAATGGGTGTCTCGATCCTCCCGGAGATCTATACGCGGACGGGAATCCCGGGGGTGGCTTATCGGACGATCGACGCCGAGGGGACGGAGAGCCGCTTGCTGATCGCTTCGCGCAGCGATGACGATTCACCGCTGCTGAAGCATTTCCTAGCGTTTGCGGGCGAGTTCAGCACCATTTCCGACGGCTGAGGATCTTCTCTCGTGCCGTCGCTTTGTAGATGCGCCAACTTCGTCCCTGACTCAAGTTATTTCAACAGTACAAGAGCGTTGCTCAGACGCTGGAAGCTTGCGACATCTGCGCCTTGATCAGCGGCTTGATGCCGCCACTGGACAGGATGTTCAGCGTGTACTCTGAGAACGGCTCAGCCTGGGCGGTCACGCCCGTCGTCACGTTGGTGATCACGCCGGTGCCGAACTCGACCTGCAACACATCCCCTTTGTTGACCAGCGCGCTGATCCCCTTGCAGACGATCAGCGGAATGCCGAGATTGATTGCGTTGCGATAAAAAATGCGCGCGTACGAATCGGCAATGACGGCGCCGACGCCGACGGCCTGCAGCGTCACCGCAGCGTGCTCGCGACTGGAGCCACAACCGAAATTGCTCGATGCGACGACGATGTCGCCGGCGACGAATTCCTTGACGAAGCTCGGATCGGCGCCTTCCATGGCGTGCTTGGCGACGTCTTCCGCATCAGTCAGTTCGAGATAACGGCCCGGATAGATCTGGTCGGTATCGATGTTCGCCCCGAAAACGAAGGCCTTGCCCTTGATGATCTTGTCTTTCATTGACGCGTACTCCTCATTTACAGATAGGGGGTGGGGTCGGTGATCTTGCCTTCCAGCGCTGCAGCGGCCACGGCGGCCGGAGAACCGAGGAAGATCTTTGCGGCGTTGTGCCCCATGCGTCCCGGGAAATTCCGGTTGGTCGTCGTGATGCAGGTTTCGCCGGAGGCGATCATCCCTTCATGCGTCCCCAGACACGCCGCGCATCCGGGCGTGACAAAGGTCGCGCCAGCATCGACGAGGGTCTGCACGTAACCCTTCTGCATCGCTTCGAGAAACACGCCCTTTGAGGCTGGAACAATTACGAAGCGGGAGCGCGGATTAATCTTCTTGCCCTGAAGAATTTTGGCCGCGATGGCGAGATCGTCGGCCCGGCCACCGGTACAGGATCCGAGATAGGCCTGATCAATGGGCGTGCCAATGTACTCGGCCAAATCGAATACATTATCCACGCTACTCGGAGCAGCCAGTTGCGGTTTGATCGACGTGACATCGAATGACAACTCTTCCGCGTACTTGAAGTCCGGGTCGGTTGTAACGATCTGGTAGTTGGCGGTCACCTTGTCATTCACGTACGCCATGGTGATCTCATCGGGCTGGATGTAACAAGTTTTTGCGCCCATCTCGGTCGTCATGTTGCACAGCGCCATGCGCTCGGACAGACTGAACTGCTTGAGCACCGGCCCGGTGAATTCGACAGCCTTGTAGACACCGTAATCGGCTCCCAGCTTGCCGATGATGTGCAGGATCACGTCTTTGGCATAGACGCCGTGCTGAACCGTTCCTTCAAGGTTGATGCGGATGATTTCCGGCACGCGGAACCACAGCTTGCCGGTGGCCATGATGATTGCCAGATCCGTCGCGCCGACGCCCGTGCCAAAGGCGCCGAACGCCCCGTGCGTCGTGGTGTGCGAATCGGTGACGACCAGCAACTGCCCGGGATACGCCAATCCCTTGTCGGCCAGCACCTGGTGGCAGACGCCTTGGTCGATATCCATCAGCAGGTCGATGCCTTGCTCCCAGCAGAACTCGCGGAACTGTTTCTGGTTCGCCGCCTGCATGATCGACGACGCCGGGGCATAGTGGTCGAGGAAGACGATCAGTTTCTTCGGGTCGTGGACCCGCGTTCCGCCGATTTCGTGAAACGAGCGGATCGTCTGCAGGTACAGATCGTTGACACCGGCGAGATCGACCTCGCAGTTGACGATTTCGCCGGTAACGACGGTGTCCTTGCCGGCGGCCCGGGCCATGATTTTTTCAATTGCGTGCATTGCTTGCTCCTTGATTGCGATACGTCTTACAGCATGAACATTTGAGCCAGCCAGGTAGCGAACAGCCCACCCAGCGCCATTGGCAAGCCGCTGATGCTCAACGTCTTCAGGCCCATGTTCATGTCGTACTCGTTCATCTTGGTGAATACCCAGAAGAAACTGTCATTGACATGGCAGATCAGGCGGGCGCCAGCTCCGGTAGCCAGGAAGATCAGGATCGGGTCCATGTTCAGTTGCGCGGCCATCGGCGCGCACAGCGTCGCCGCCGTAATGACCGCTACCGTGCCGGAGCCCTGGATCGCCTTGAGCAGGCCGGAAATCACGAACGGAATCAGGATGAACGGCAGGCCGCTCTGCGCCACATAGTCCGCGACGGCATTGCCGGCGCCCGATATCTTCAGGATCGCCCCGAGCGAGCCGCCGGCCGCGGTGATGAAAATGATCTGGCCGGACTCCGTCAGCGCGGCATCCATGATCTTCAGCACTTTCTCCTTGCCGACGCGTTTGCCGAGCATGATGATGGCCAGCAACGTCCCCAGCGCCAGAGCGACGTTTGCGTCGCCGATGAAGGCGAATATCTGGGCCACCGGGTGTTTCTTGCCGAGAAGCATGGAGCTCGTCGTGTTGAGCAGGATCAGCACCATCGGAAACAGCAACGGAAGCAGCGACGGCAGCGTGCCCGGCATGTCCTTCTCGTTGGTGACGTCAGCCGGCGTATCCGTGCTGGTAGCGTGGTACTGGTAGGCTTCCGGGTGTTTTTTCGCCACGTAGAACATCGCCCAGGCCCAGCCGAACAGCGTCATGAAGATCGCGGCGAACGAGCCGTAGGCGATCGCGCGGCCGATATCGATTTTCAGCAGTCCGGCAACGGCCAGCGGGCCGGGGGTCGGCGGAACGTAAACGTGTGTTGCCAGAAGCCCCGCTGCAAGGGAGACCGCCAGCGCGGAAAACGCCACGCCACTCTTGTTGGAAATCGCTTTGGCGAGCGGAGAAAGGATCACGTATCCGACGTCACTGAACACCGGAATCGAGATCAGGTAACCGGCAATCGACATGGCGAACGGCGACTTCTTCTGCCCGAGCATCCGGACGCAATCGACCGCCAGCCGACGCGCCCCGCCGGAATCTTCCAGATACTTTCCGAGCATCACGCCGAAGATGATGATGATGCCAATGCTGCTCAGGGTTTTCCCGAACCCTTCGGTAATTCCCTTGACGACGGCAACGCCTTCCATGCCGGACAAAAGACCGATGGTTACCGCGCCGACAAGCAGTGCCACAAAGGCACTGATGCGCAGCTTGATCGCGAGAAACAGTAGAACGACGAGGCCAATTCCAAAGGCCATTATGGATGACATATAACCCTCCTTGTGTGATGGAAAAATCCGACAGTTGCTTAGCAATGACCATGCCAAACAAAAAACACACATATAAACAGCATGTTATAAGAAATCATCCGAGATGCCGAAGAGCTAATGTTCCATATCGTTTCACACACGTACCATAAAGTTTCAATCATGCAATAATTCAGCGCCCCCACCCAACATAAGCTCATCGCAAAGAGAATCTTCAATGACGAAAATTACATTTCTTGCCCCGGCAGAACGCCTTCTTGACGAGGCACGCTGTGCTCTTGAAGGCAACGACAAGGATATTGATTTTTCTGTCGGGCTACTGAGCGAGGGAGTCCGCGTTGTTTCATCGCTCGTTTCACGAGGCACCGAGATCGTCATCAGTCGAGGCGGAACCGCCTCAGCGATTCGCGATTCAGGACAGGACGTAATCGTTGTCGACATCCCTGTCACCGGGTTCGACATTATTCGGGCTATCGAAAAGGCAAAATGCCATGGAACCCACATCGCCGCCGTGGCGTTCCCGGCGATGATCAGGGGAATCGAAAGTCTGATTTCCGCTTTGGGAATTGACCTGAGACTTTATCCCCTGGAGTCCGAGCATGAAGTCGAAGATCAGGTCAAGCAGGCGCTTAGTGACGGGGCCGATGTCGTTGTCGGTGGCTATGTCACGCTCCTTGCCACGCAAAAATTCGGCTATCCGGCCGAATTGATCGAGAGCGGCCGTGAGGGAATCATCCAGGCCGTCGCGGAGGCGCGGCGAATCGCCCATGCGCGAAACATCGAAAAGGCGAAAGCGGAAGTGTTCCGCGCCGTGCTCGACTACTCCTACGACGGCATTCTCTCCGTCGATCAAACAACCCGAATCTCCGTCTTCAACCCCGTTGCCGAGCGGATCACCGGTTTGCGCAGCAGCGAGGTAATGGGACGAAAAATTGCCGACGTATGGCCGACTCTGCGCATCCAGAACGTCATCGCGACCGGCCAGGAGGATCTCGGCCAGATCCTCAGCATCAACGACACGGACGTGCTGTGCAACACGGTGCCCATCCTCGTCAACGAGCAGTGCGTCGGCGTCATCGTCACCTTTCAGGATGTCGCGCAAATCCAGAAGGTGGAAGCCCAGGTTCGCCAACGCATTTACGCGACTGGGCACGTTGCCCGTTTCACCTTCGCCGACATCGTGACCCGGAACGAAGATGTCCGGCGCACGATCGAAATCGCCAAGGATTACTCGTTGGCCGATTCGTCGATCCTGATCATTGGAGAAACCGGTTGCGGCAAGGAGTTGTTCGCGCAAAGCTGCCATAGCTACAGCCGATGCAAAGACGGGCCGTTTGTGGCCATCAACTGCGCAGCTTTGCCCGGCCAGATTCTGGAAAGCGAGCTATTCGGCTACGTGGGTGGCGCGTTCACCGGCGCCAGCCAGAAAGGAAAGCCGGGCGTGTTCGAGATGGCGCACGGCGGCACCCTATTTCTCGACGAGATTGGCGAAATCGAATTCACAACACAAGGAAAGCTGCTCCGCGTCCTGCAGGAAAAAAAGGTCATGCGCCTCGGTAGCGACAAGCTGATTCCAATCGACGTCCGCGTCATCGCCGCCACCAACAAGAACCTTAAAAAACTCGTCGACCAGAACGCATTTCGCGCCGACCTGTACTATCGCCTGAACGTACTTCAACTTCGCCTCCAACCCCTGCGTTCTCGCAAACAGGACATCGGCGCACTCGCAGAAGCATTTCTTCAGGAGCACGCGACCGACCGGCGAAAGAGGTTGTCGCCGAGTGCGGTGAATGCTCTGGAAAGTTACGACTGGCCTGGGAACATCAGAGAGCTGAGAAATATCGTCCAGCGCCTGATGGTCTCGTGCAAGCAGCAAAGCATCAGCGCCGACGCGGTCAAACTGGCGCTGGCAGATCTGGAGGAGCCGGTTGAGTACGCACCGGAGACATTGGCTGGCTATGACGAAATCGCCGAGATCAGAAACGCCCTGGCCAAAGCCAGAGGAAAATACACCCTGGCTGCCGAAATACTGGGAATCGGACGAACCACCTTGTGGCGAAAAATGCGGCAGCATGGCTTGAAATAAGGGTGGCAGCGACGAAACGCCACCCTTGCTCATGCGCCTGCCGCGCCCGCCCCTGATCGATCAGAGCACTTCGACCTGCGGCCATTATCCATCTCTGGGCCGCCGGGTGGTCCGGTCGGAGCGATTGCCGTTACGTACTGGTTTTATCATTGAACAAAAAGTGAGCGCCGGAAGAGGCATGCAGGTGCACACCCCTTCCGGCTCACAGGAGTCGCTTCCCGGCCCCCACCGGGAAGCGGCCCGTCCCCAAACCCGGAGTATTTCAACAACACATTCCTGCCCCCCACTGCGAAGCAGGGGCCGTGCTGGCAAACCTTCAAGGCCTTGAGCGAACAATCACCCCAGGCGGGAGATGAAGTAGCCCGCGCAGACAGCCGTTCCGATAACGCCGGCAACGTTCGGTCCCATCGCATGCATCAGCAGGAAGTTGCCCCGATCGTACTTGGCCCCGACCACCTGGGAGACACGCGCC
>Ga0302250_1001243_pt1 | contig 19982 bp, 15 predicted proteins | sample AAG_RA_Asp_MG_FD_193536 | JGI IMG/M metagenome (GOLD analysis project Ga0302250, IMG submission 193536) | Enriched activated sludge microbial communities from anaerobic digester in WTTP, New Holstein, Wisconsin, United States - AAG_RA_Asp | ecosystem: Engineered > Bioreactor > Anaerobic >... | reverse complement strand
TGATGATCTCCTCGAAAGCCGACGCCTCCGGGGTCCCTTCAGCAATGGTCCGGTTACCGGCCATGCCATTGGCCATGATCAGACAAGTATCATTGGTGGACATGTCCCCGTCCACCGTAATCGCATTGAACGAGCCATTTACCGCCCTGCGGAAGGCCTTTTCCAGAAATGTGCCATCCACCTCGGCATCAGTAATAATGTATGAAAGCATGGTGGCCATATTGGGCATGATCATGCCCGACCCCTTGGCAATGCCGGCAACAGTGTAGCTAACACCATCCACTGACGCGCAGCGCGCCTCCATCTTGGGAAAGGTGTCCGTGGTCATAATCGCCTGGGAGATATCATCCAGCGTGCCGCTGGACAACCCATCCAAAAGGGCTGGCATGGCATCACGCACCCTTTTCATCGGCATCTGCACGCCGATCACCCCGGTAGAGGACACCTGCACCAGCTCATCCGAAATCTTCAGACCTTTGGCGATCATGCTGGAGGTTTCCTGTGCCACTTGCATGCCCTGCTCACCGGTGCAGGCATTGGCATTGCCGCTGTTGACAACAATAGCCTGGGCATAGCCACATTTTATACGCTCCATTGAAAGCAGCACCGGCGCAGCCTTGACGGCATTTACAGTAAACACTGCACAAGCCTTGGCAAGTGTTTCAGAATAAATCAGAGCCAGATCCTTCCTGCCTGGTTTCTTTATAGCCGCTTCAACGGCGGAAAACTGAAATCCTTTGATATCCATGTCAGGTTCACCTCGCATGTTCGATAAACGCGGCACAGCCAGATATCCAAAAAAGCAAGCCGCGCAACACGCAGCTACAGCATTGGGAAATCCGTTCTATTTACCGCAGCACTTCTTGTACTTCTTGCCGCTCCCGCAGGGGCAGGTCTGATTGCGTCCGGAAGCCTTCTGGCTCTTGGCCGGCTGCTTTGATTCTTCATCAGCGCTGTTCAAGTTGAAGATCAGCTTCTGGCTACGCTGTTCCTCTTCAATCAGCTCGATCTCGTCGGTGCTTTCCACATGCACCCAGAACATGCGCTCAACCACCTCTTCACGGATGCGGATGATCATCTCCATGAACAGGTTATAGGCCTCTTTCTTGTACTCCTGCTTGGGATCACGCTGACCATAACCTCGCAGGCCGATACCTTCTTTGAGGTGGTCGATGTTGAGCAGATGGTCTTTCCAGTGGGTATCAATGGCCTGCAGCATGACCACCTTGATCAGGTGATCGATCAGCTCGTCGCCCATGGCCTCGGCCTTGGCATTGAAGATGCCGTGCACCTGTTCTTTGAGCATATCCCTGAAATTGTCAGGGTTGACACGGCCCAGCACATCCTGGGACAGGTCCAGCTGCAGGTTGAAGTTTTTCAGCAACACCTCGCCGATGGCCTCCCAATCCCAATCATTAGCCGCCATCTTCTCCACGGTATAACCAGCCACGATATCCTCAACCGTTTCATCCAGCATCTCCAAGAAACTCTCGCGGATTTCATGGCCGGCCAGGATTTCACGGCGCTGGGTGTAGATCACCTCGCGCTGCTTGTTCATGACGTCGTCATACTCGATCAGGTTTTTGCGGATCTCGAAGTTATGCGCCTCAACCTTCTTCTGGGCATTCTCAATAGACTTGTTGATCATGGTGTGGGTGATGGCCTCACCTTCCTCGATCTTGAGAAAGTCCATGATCTTGGCCACGCGTTCAGAGCCGAAGATGCGCAGCAGGTCATCCTGCAGCGACAGATAGAACTTGGAAGAACCGGGATCGCCCTGGCGTCCGGAACGGCCGCGCAGCTGATTGTCGATACGTCGGGACTCGTGTCTTTCCGTACCGAGGATATGCAGACCGCCCAGCTTGATGACCTCTTCATGTTCGGCGGCGCACTCGGCCTTGAATCTTTCCAGGACCTCTTTGTACTCCTCTTCGCCGGCTTCTGGGTTTTCACGGCGCCACTGTTTAGCCAGTGCCTCCGCATTGCCCCCCAGCAGGATGTCGGTACCACGACCCGCCATGTTAGTGGCAATGGTAATGGCCCCCTTGCGACCGGCCTGGGCGACAATCTCGGCCTCCTTCTCATGCTGCTTAGCATTGAGTACATAGTGCGGGATGCCCCTGTTGCGCAGCATATCGGAAAGCACTTCCGACTTTTCAATGGAGATGGTACCCACCAGACAAGGCTGGCCTTGGGCATAATGCTCCTTGATGTCCTCGATTACGGCATTGAACTTTTCCTGTTCTGTCTTGTAGATCACATCAGGATAGTCCGGACGCAGCAACGGACGGTTAGTGGGGATGACCACCACGTCCAGCTTGTAGATTTTGTGAAACTCCTCGGCTTCCGTATCAGCCGTACCTGTCATGCCGGACAGCTTGCTGTACATGCGGAAATAGTTCTGGAAGGTGATCGTAGCCAGGGTCTGGTTTTCGTTCTCGATATTCACCCGCTCCTTGGCCTCGATGGCCTGGTGCAGACCGTCTGACCAGCGGCGGCCGGGCATCAGACGCCCGGTGAACTCGTCAACGATCATTACCTCGCCGTCCTTGACCACATAATCCACATCGCGCCGGTACATGGCGTGGGCACGCAGGGCCTGGTTGACATGATGCAGGGTTTCAATGTTGCGCGGATCGTAAAGATTGTCGATCTTGAGCAGCTTCTCGACCTTGAGCACACCCTGCTCGGTCAGGGAGGCATTCTTGGCCTTCTCGTCAATGGTGTAATCGCCGGTATAGGTCTTGCGCTTGCCAGAAAGGGTGTTGGCCGGCACTTCCACCACCTCGCCTTTCTGCAGCAGCGGGATGATGCGGTCAATCATGTAATACTTGTCGGTGGATTCCTCGGTGGCGCCCGAGATAATCAGCGGGGTACGCGCCTCGTCAATCAGAATCGAGTCCACCTCGTCAACAATGGCATAGTTGAAACCACGTTGGACATAATCATCCAGGGAGAACTTCATGTTGTCGCGCAGATAGTCGAAACCGAATTCATTGTTGGTGCCGTAGGTAATATCGGCGGCATAGCTTTCACGACGCTCGTCGTCGTCCAGGCCATGCACGATCACGCCAACCGTCAGACCGAGGAACTTGTACAGCTTGCCCATCCATTCCGAGTCACGTTTAGCCAGGTAATCGTTAACCGTAACCACATGCACACCCTTGCCGCTGATGGCATTCAGATAGGCCGGCAGCGTCGCCACCAGGGTCTTGCCTTCGCCGGTCTTCATCTCGGCAATCTTGCCGGAATGCAGCACCATGCCGCCGATTAGCTGCACATCGAAATGGCGCATGCCCAATGCACGCTTACCGCCTTCACGGCAAACCGCAAAGGCCTCCGGCAGTATGGAATCCAGCGATTCGCCGTTGGCGTAACGCTCCCTGAACTCGGATGTCTTGGCACGCAGCTGGTCATCACTGAGGGCGGCCATGGATGGTTCCATCTCATTGATCCTGGCCACCACAGGCCTGATCCTCTTCAGCTCGCGTTCATTCTTGCTGCCGATCAGTTTCTTCACAAGTGCAGTTAACATATATCTCCTCAATGCATCATTTTATCGATTCAATAAATCGCCCACCCCGCACAGGCAGGCGAGCAAAGACATTGCATTCAAAGCGCAGACCCAACCCCCGCTAAAAAACAGCTTTTAAAACTATCACAACTCAAGATCTTACTCAACATAAAAGGGGTCTTAATCTAAGCGGAAAACCGGAAGAAACCGGCCTGACGCTACAGCAGCCAGGCCAGCAGAAATGATATTCAACGCAGATCAGACTGTGAACGCCAACGGGTATAAAGCTGATTGTCAATGCCCAGCTGATCCAGTACCTTGCCGACCACAAAATCGACCATATCAGCCACGCTCTGCGGCTGGTGATAAAAAGCGGGCATGGCCGGGATGATGCGCGCCCCGGCGCGGGATAGGCGCAGCATATTTTCCAGATGAATCTCGCTCAAAGGTGTCTCACGCGGCAGCAGCAGCAGCGGACGCCTTTCCTTGAGCATCACATCAGCGCAGCGCTCGATCAGATTGCCGGAGATGCCGCAGGCGATGCGCGCCAGCGTTCCCATGCTGCAGGGGGCCACCACCATCATGGACGGAGCCCCAGAGCCGCTGGCCGCATTGATGAACAGGTCATCATGGGCCGCCACGCGCAGCTCGCCTTGCACACTCAGATATTTCAGCAAACTGCCACGGGCAGCCTCCGCATCACCGGACAGATCCAGACCGGTCTCCTCGCGGCAGACCAGACAGCCGCTGGGGCTGGCGCAGAAAGTTACCCGGAAGCCGCGCTGCAGCAGTTCACCCGCCAGCCTGAGCCCATAAACCGAACCGGAGGCCCCGGTCAGGGCCAAAAAGATGTCCTTTGACATACTGTTACCTCGCCAGCACTTCCGCCGCGGTGCCCAACAGCATCACGACGCTGATATAGCCGTTCATATTGAAAAATGCCGCATCCAGTTTTTCCAGGTTGCCGTCCCTGATCAGCCAGTGTTCATAAAACAGCATGGCACAGACCGCCGACAGGCCGGCCATGAAAAACAGCCCCAGCCCCATTGTCTGCCGCAGCCAAAGCAGAAGGGCAAACATGAGCAGGTGAAACAGACGCGCCACCCACAGTGACCCGTTCACCCCCAGCGCAACCGGGATGGAATGCAGGCCGCTTTTGCGATCAAAATCAAGATCCTGCAAGGCATAGAGAATATCGAAACCGGCCGACCAGAACAGCACGGCCAAGGCCAGAAGCAGCGGAGGCAGATCAATGCTGCCCCGAACGGCGATCCAGGCACCCATTGGGGCGGCCGCCAGACAGATGCCCAGCACCACGTGAGCCAGGGCCGTGAAACGCTTGCAGTAGGAATACAGCACCAGAAAAAACACCGCCACCGGCGCCAACATCAGGCAGAGGCGGTTCAGCTGCGCCGCCGACAAGAACAGCAGCACCAGAGACAGCACGATGAATACGGCCGTCATCCCTTTGCTGACCAGCCCGGCCGGGATGGCACGGTTGGCCGTGCGCGGATTGCGGGCATCGATCTCGGCATCAATCAGCCGGTTGAGCCCCATGGCCGCAGTGCGTGCCCCAACCATGGCCATGACAATCCAGAACAACTGGTGCAGAGACGGCAGCCCCCCGGCGGCCAGCAGTGCGCCGGACAGGGCAAACGGCAGCGCAAAGACCGTGTGGGAAAACTTGATCATCTCCAGAAAAACGGCCACCCTGCCAAATATGTTTTTCTGCTCCGCAGCCATCAATTTATGCCGTACTCCTTCCAGCGACTTTCAACCAGCCTGACGATGCCTTCATCAGGTTTCAACAGCTTTCCTGAACTTCTACAGCCGGTGGCATCCAGCGCCATGCGGCGCCCAGTATCGTCAAAGAAAACACTACCATCAAAATCCGCCAGATTGATCGCCCGCCAGGCCGCACCGTGCAAACCGGAAACGTCATCGGCTGCGTCCATAAACACCAGCAGACGCGCCTGGGAAAACCAGGGCAACGCCCAAAGGCGTTCCGCCGTATCCCTTACCATGCCCGGCTGAGGGTTTACAAGTGAAACCATGCCGCTCTGGTGGAACATCCATTCCAGCGGCAGATGGATATCAGCCACCTCCGGCACCAGTCGCTGCAAAAATGCGCAAAGGATGCGCTCCCAGGCCTTGCCCATCCAGCAGTCCTCCATGGGAGGCGGACCAACCACCGTGGCCGGGATGATCGCATCAGCACGATGACGGATGCAGGTTACCTGCATCAGGGCAGCCTGCCCTGCCGGGGAATAGCAGCCGGTATGATTGCCGAAGGGCCCTTCCATAACCGTCTCGCCCGGTTCCACATACCCCTCGATCACCAGCTCGACGCCCGCAGGCACATGCAGCGGCACAGTACAGCAGGCCGCCATCTCCAGCGCAGCGCCGCCCAGAAATCCGGCAAAAGTCATCTCATCCAGGTTGCCCGGCAGAGGGAACATGGCGCTGAATGTCGCAGCCGGCGAACCACCCAGAGCGATCGCCACCGGCATCGGCTTTCCCGCATTTTGGTACTGTTCCAGATGCATTGCAGCCCCACTCCCCTCTTTCCAGCGGATCGCCAGGGTATCCGGCCCGCGCAGTTGGCAGCGGTACATGCCGCAGTTGGGATTATCCCCTGCCGGTCCAGCCGTAAAAACCAGCGGCAGGGTGATATAGCGCGGAAAGCCCTCGGCCGCCCCATCTCCCGGCCAGCTCTGCAGAAAGGGCAACTTCGTCAGGTCTGACGGCTCCATTGCCACCATATCCGGTTCACAATCGACATAGCGGGGGGCACAAGCGGCAAATTCAGACAGCTCCGCAATCCGCCGGTCCAGATCATCCAGGGCAGGATCAGGGATCTGATCCAGCAGCCTAGACATCCGTTCCGTCAACTGTTCCAGCCGCTCCACCCCCAGCGCCAGACAGACACGGCGGATGGAGCCGAACAGGTTGGTCGCCACCGGGAACTGCGAGCCGCCCGGCTGTTCGAACAGCAGCGCCCTGCCGCCCTCCGGCTGCTTGCAGACCCGGTCCGTTATGGCGGCAATCTCCAACACAGGATCGGCCTCAACGTCAACGTGGGAAAGTTCGTTTTGGGCCTCAAGATGGTCAATATATTTGCGCAGGGCACTCAATGACATAGGGAGGACTATAGCAGTTTTTATGCTTTTTTTGCATATGTTATGCTGAGTGCTATTAATGGCGATTATAGTCTGGATAATGTGCATGCAAAATTTGCAGGTAGCATTCAAATCAGCATCTTGCCAGAACTTTTTTGGGGTTTCTTCATTTACAGTATATTAAATTGTTTGTATATTTCCCGAATAAACACAGCCAACTATTTGATTTATTCCAGATGCAGACGCCCTAGACCGGTGATTTACGAGTTAGGCCCAAGGAACAATCTATGAATATTCTTTTTCGCACCTTTTTTCTGTTTATGCTTGCAATTGTGTTCTCCTGTAGCAAACCTCCTGAAACACTTTACACAGGAGGTTATGACAAGGCTGAAATGGACGCTGCAATTATTAAAGCTCGAACCGAAATTGATTCCTTCATAAATGAATTCGAGAAACAAAGTGGTACCGATTTTTCAGTTAAAGCGCCTATTACCCAAAATGGACAAACAGAACATTTTTGGCTAATTAACCTTGTTTACAAAAACGGCGAGTTTGAAGGTGAGATCGGAAATGACCCAGGAATTGTAACGAATGTGAAGTCAGGCCAAAAATGGAAAATTGCAAAGACTGAAATTTCAGACTGGATGTTTATGCGTGAAGGTAAATTATATGGTAACTACACGTTACGCCCACTAATGAAAACTATGCCAAAAGAAGAAGCCGCGCGTTATAGACAGATACTAGCCGACCCAACTTAAAAGCCTAACGGCTCAATCAACTCGGACTGGCTTACTGTGCACTGTATTTCACTAGAACCTTAGTCGTCAGTTGGTCGTTTAGTCAGGCAGCATCACTCCGGCATAGCCAGCTGGTTATCTCGTGAACGTTAAACACCAAAAAGCGAAAAACCTTTATTGCCTGCCAAATTTGAACTATCCTGAGCAGCCACAACCTCTACGATTTTGAAAACAATCAACCATGGGTGAACAATCTATGAACAGCGCAAATATTACCGCACCTTGCGGCCAGCACAATACCTCTTCCAACTGCAGCCAAACCGATATTAACGAGTTGCTCGAGTTTGACAGAAAGCACGTCTGGCACCCCTACACCTCCGCCACCAAGGCGCTCAAGTGCTACCCGGTTGCCAAAGCCGAAGGCGTCTACATCGAACTGATGGACGGCAAGAGCCTGATTGACGGCATGTCCAGCTGGTGGTCGGCCATTCACGGCTACAACCACCCGGTGATCAGCCAGGCCATGACCGAGCAGATCGGACGCATGTCCCATGTGATGTTCGGCGGTTTTACCCATCAGCCGGCTGTTGAACTGGCCAGGCTGCTGATCGGGATTGTGCCTCAAGGTCTGGAGCATGTTTTTTTCAGCGACTCCGGTTCCGTAGCCGTTGAGGTAGCCATGAAGATGGCCCTGCAGTACTGGCACTCCCGCTCCTGCCGGACAAAGCACTCTTTCGTGACAGTGCGCAACGGCTATCACGGCGACACCTGGCACGCCATGTCGGTCACAGACCCGGATAGCGGCATGCACTCCATCTTCAACAAGAACCTGCCGAAACAGATGTTCCTGCCAGCGCCCGCCAGCCGTTTCGGCGAGAGTTTTGATGAAGCCGAAGCCGAAATGATCGAGCAGTTTCTGAAAGAACATCATGAAAACATCGCCGCGTTTATCCTGGAGCCGATTGTACAAGGTGCCGGCGGCATGCGTTTTTATCACCCGGAATACTTGAAGCGGGTACGGCAGCTCTGCACAAAGTATGACATCCTGCTCATCGCCGATGAGATCGCCACCGGCTTCGGCCGCAGCGGCAAACTGTTCGCCTGCGAACATGCCGGCATATCGCCCGACATCATGTGCATTGGCAAAGCCATCACCGGCGGCAGCCTTTCCTTTGCCGCCACCATCTGCACACAGAAAGTGGCCTACACCATCTCCGAAGGCTCTCCCGGCGTGTTCATGCACGGCCCCACCTTCATGGGCAACCCACTGGCTTGCGCCACCGCCCTGGCCAGCACCAGGTTGCTGCTCTCCGGCGACTGGCAGGCCAAAGTACTGGCCATCGAAAAGACGCTCAAAGAAAAGCTGCTGCCGCTAAACCAACTGGACTCGGTTGCGGATGTGCGGGTACTGGGGGCCATCGGCGTGGTTGAGATGAAGGAAGCGGTAAACATGGAGCAGATACAACAGGACTTCGTCAACGCAGGGGTCTGGCTGAGACCGTTCGGCAGACTGGTCTACACCATGCCTCCGTTCATCATCTCCGAGCAGGAGCTGAATACCCTCTGCGACGGCATATGCAAAGTAGTGAGGAAACAAATTTAGAGATAAGCGCAAACAACAAATTACCTGGTGATTAACAGGTTACCTGGAAGAGCTAGTAATGAAACTGTTGCCATACGATACATTTGAAGTAGTTGTGCCTGAGCCATTGCCACAGGTGCGAGAAAAGCTCAATAAATTCGTAGGAGCACAAAGTTTTTGGAGTATTTTCTCATCAGAGGAAGAACGACCATTCAGTGGCAAAGTAGAGGAAAAGGCCTTTAAAATTTCCAGAACAATCCATTACCGAAATTCATTTATTCCAATTCTGCATGGTGCCTTTGAATACCACACCACCGGCACTCGAATTTCAGTAACGATGAGGATGCATATATCTGTTATCGTTTTCCTGCTCATCTGGATCGGAGCAGCAATCTTCTTTGCCCTCCCATTTACAACGGTAACATTTTGTACTGAAATTGGACAGGCGGGAGTGATGGTAGGTGCAGTTCTTTTAATGACGTATGCTGGCTTTTGGTACGAAGCAAAAAAATCAAAGAAAGCTTTTCTAGAAATATTTTCTAAGACTGAAAACAATTACTCACCAGCGCACAGGCGCTGAGCCGCTGGTGTGAACCCGCACCGTTATGCCGTTCCATTCCCCAATATCCCCTCTGCTGCCCGAATACCGCTGGCCCAGGCACCGGTAATGCCGCGTGACGTGCCGGCACCGTCGCCAACCATGTAGATATGACCGCTGACCCGGAAATGGGCATCCACAAAGGCCGGCTTGTTGGCGTACATCTTGATCTCCGGGTAGTACATGATAGTGCTGGGATGCAGCACGCCCGGCACAATGTTATCCAGCTTCTTCATGGCTGCCCAGATATGGCGCATGATCTTGGCCGGCACCGCCAGCCCCAGGTCTCCGGCTGTGACAGGGCAGGTAGGTTTGAAGGAGTAGAGGTCTTCGTTGAAGGTTTCGGCATTGGAGCGTTTGCCCATGCGGAAATCGCCCACCCGCTGCATCAGCGGTTTGCCGCCGCCGATCTCGCTGGCCAGCCTCCCCAGGAAAATAGCCATCTGCTGTCCACTGCGCACCGGATCTTTCAGGCCGATGGTCTTGAGCAGGGCAAAATTGACCAGGCCGTTGGCGCTCTTCTCGCTGGAGAGGGCATGACCGTTGACGATGCTGAAATCGCCGTAGCGTTCCTGCACCACCCGCGCATGGCCGGAATTGGTGCAGAAGGTGCGCACACGTTCCGGGAAATAGAATTTGGGGTCGTAATAGTCGCTGACGATGGGGTAGTTTTCGATGCGTGTCTCCACACGGATGCCCACATCCACAATATTGTCGATGTAGGCAATACCCAGCTTTTCCATGGTGCGCTGCAGAAAACCGAAGCCCTTCCGCCCCGGCGCCATCACTAGCGAACCGGCGCTGTATTCAGTGCCGTCCGCCAAGGTAACAACAGCGCCTTCCGGCTGTTCATCAACCTCCGTCACCTCGCATCCCAATATCACCTTCACGCTGCGCCCGGCCAGCTCATCCATCAGCCTTTTAATCAAAAGCCGGCTGCGGTCGGTGCCCACATGGGCCTGGCGGATGTCGTAGAGGGTCACGCCGATGCGCTCGGCTCGCCTGCGGTAGGTCGCCAGATTGCTGCGTTCCATGAAGACCGGTTGCAGCTTCTCCTCCACCAGCGGCAGCAGCCTTTCAGCCTCTTCCCTGTTCCAGTACTCCTCGGCAAATCCAATGGGAAATGAATAGTTCTGCTTGCAGTCGTTGAGCAACCCGCCGGAGCAGATCGTCTCCTTGTCAATCATCAGGATGGAAAGATGGGGCTGTTTTTCGGTGAGATGGAAGGCGGCCCCCAGTGCAGCGGGACCGGTGCCGATAATGATGACGTCGAAATGTTCGGATGCCATGTGAAGACCTCCGCATATATTAACGGTCCGCGGACACGGGTCCCGGACAACGGTTTTCACTACTCTCCAAACCGGTTGCGGTAATACTCATACCCCCGGCGGCGCCTGATGGCCTCTTTGTAGAGCCCTTCATACTTGAGGGCGGCGTCATCCCAGGTAAAGCGTTTCTGCATGCCGTTTTTGATCAGTGCCTGCATGCCCTTGGGATTGTTGTAATAGGTGTAGACCGCCCAGCCGATGGTGTCGTACAGCGCATTGGCAGTCAGGTTGTAGAATTTGAAACCGTCGCCGGTCAATTGCTGCTCGTCGAAATTCTCCACACTGTCTTCCAACCCGCCGGTGGCGCGCACAATCGGCGGGGTGCCGTAGGCCAGGCTATACATCTGGTTCAGGCCGCACGGTTCAAAGGCTGACGGCATGACAAAAAAATCGGCACCGGCCTCAACCTTGTGAGCCAGGGCGTTGTCGTAGCCGATGAAGCATTTGAATTTTTCCGGATAGCGGGCGGCGATATCTCCGAAATAGAAATGGGCCCAGGGTTCGCCGTTACCGACCATGACGAACTGCACATCCATGGCCAGGATGCGGTGGATAGCCTCTGCGATGATGTCGGTCCCCTTCTGCTTGACCATGCGGGAAACCACGCCGAACATCGGCACATCGGCACGCTGCGGCAGTCCCATGGCGGCCTGCAGGTCCTGTTTGCAGGCGGCCTTGCCCTTCTTGTAGCTCTTCACCGTGTAGGTCTTGGCAATATAGGGATCGTTCTGCGGGCTCCATTCCTCGTAATCCACGCCGTTCAGTATGCCGGTCAGGTCGGCCGCCCGGTCACGCAGCACCCCTTCCAGTCCCCAGCCGTATGCGGGGGTCTGGATCTCACGGGCATACCCCTCACTGACCGTGTTCAGCAAGGTGGCGTGATAGATGCCGCCCTTGAGCAGGTTGACCTGATCGTCCTTTTCCAACTCCAGATAGTTGAAGTGCTTCCAGCCGACACCGAGCACATCCATGGCGCCGGGATAGAAATTGCCCTGATGCTGCATGTTGTGGATGGTCAGCAAAGAGGCGGCATCGCCCACGTAGCGGTCATGCAGGTAGGTGGTATTCAGCAACACCGGCACCACGCCGGTATGCCAATCATGGGCATGAATGACATCAGGGGTAAAATTGAGCATCTTGCACAGCTCCAGTGACGCCTTGGAGAGGAAGATGAAACGGTTGTCGTTGTCCAGATAACCTTCACCATTCTGCTGATACAGCCCGGCCCTGCCGTAGTACCCCTCATGCTCCAGGAAATAGATGGGGACATCGCTGTGCGGCAGCCGTCCCTCGTAAACGCCGCAGTACTGGTTGCCCATGATACCCATCGGCACCACCAGCGTGCCCGACAGCAGCCTGAGTTTGTACTTGTCACGATCAACGCTGTAATAACGGGGAATCACCACTCGGGCGTCATGACCCATCTGGGCCATGAACCTTGGTAAAGAGCCGACGATGTCGCCCAGACCACCCTCCTTGGCAAAAGGGGTAGCCTCGGAGGCGGTGAAGAGGATGGAGATGCTGTTTTTTGAGTTCATTATTGTCCCGACAGGCAGTCTGTGATGAACCGGCCGTTTGCTTGGATAGTGCTTGGCGCGCACAATAGAATAATATTGTAGTGCAAGATTGCAGCACGGTCAAACAACAGATTCCTCGGTAGACTGAAAAACCATAGCCACCTCACGCGACGGCGCAACGACGCAACCAAATTCAGAAGCAGGGGAAAAATCAGATCAACCGGGAAAAGCAGTCTCACAAAGAGACGCAGAGCACACAGAGCAGAATCAAGACGTTCTACAAACCTGAATCCGTGACGCCAGAATGCGATAGTGTTCGAAAGAGCCGGGGCCCGCACGGCGCCGTGCCGTGGCGATCCTCTCACCCTGCTGGTCCTTCGCCTAAAGGCGCTATCTGCCTAAAACGCAAAGGCAGAGGCCTTTCGGACCAATGAAAGCATGGAGGCGTCACGGATACAGGACAAAATCACCGTTTCGCCTGATTGGTAAAAAAAAGCCGCCGCCAATATGGCGACGGCTTTGATTGCAAAGCAGATAACAGTAACAAGACTACTTGGGCACGTTTTCCCAGTCTTCCAGGAACTTCTTGATGCCGGCGTCGGTCAGCGGATGCTTGGAGAGCTGCACCATGACTGAATATGGGATGGTGGCAACATCAGCGCCGATCAGGGCCGAGTTGAGCACGTGCACCGGATTGCGCACGCTGGCGACGATGATCTCGGCGGTATAGCCGTAGTTGTCGAAAATAGTGCGGATCTCGTCGATGATGCCCATGCCGTCCTGGGAGATGTCATCCAGACGACCGACAAACGGGGAAACATAGGTGGCGCCGGCCTTGGCGGCCAGCAGTGCCTGCATGGGGGTGAAGATCAGAGTCACATTGGTCTTGATGCCCTTTTCTGTGAGCATCTTGGTGGCCTTGAGACCTTCCGGGGTCATGGGCACCTTGACTACGATGTTCTTGTGGATCTTGACTAGTTCCAGGGCCTCTTTGACCATGCCGTCTGCTTCCAGTGAAATCACTTCGGCAGAGATCGGGCCGTCAACGATGGTGACGATCTCCTTGATGACATCCTCAAACTTGCGACCCGATTTGGCAATCAGCGAGGGGTTGGTGGTGACACCGTCCACCAGACCCAGGGCGTGGGCTTCGCGGATCTCCTTGACATCAGCGGTATCGATAAAAAACTTCATGTTTCCTCCATAGTTTTTGTTTTATGCTCAAATCCATTTCTGAATTTTTCGGCACATGTCTGTGAACAGAAATAATACGTTTTGCCGCCGTGAATTTCAACCACAGAGTCCGACTCGGGGAGATAAACACCGCAAACTGGGTCTTTGTGCAGGCTGAGGTTTGAGCCATCCTCACGACAGGTCAGCCGGGGTTTTGTGCCCATAAAAATCCTGAGCAGCAAACGGGTGACAAAAAAAGCCATACAGACTATCAGCAACAGTAACAGTATCCTGAAAACCATGCTGCCCTCCCCCTCAGATTCTGACCACGGTCTCGTCCGTCACCAGCGACCGAAGCAGTTCGCCAACCGTTATCCCGCTGACCGGGTGTTTCAGCTCCGGCGCCAGGTCATGCAGCGGCTGCAGCACGAACAGGCGCTCGGTCATGCGCGGATGGGGCACCTTGAGCTGCTCCGTGTCTATCACCATGTCGCCGTACAGCAGCAGATCAAGATCCATGCTGCGCGGTCCCCACACGATGGTGCGCTTGCGTTTGAAGACGTCATTTTCAATACGCACAAGCCCGGCAAACAGATCATCATGGGAAAGCAGGGTGGAAAGTCTGAGGACGGCATTGTAAAAAGCAGGTTGGTCAGTAACACCTACCGGAGACGTTTCATAGAAGGGAGACAGCCCGGTTATCCTGCTCTCGGGCAGCCTGCCCACCTCGGCCACCGCCCGCAGCAGGTTCAATTCTCGATCCCCCTGGTTTGTGCCCAAGGCTATATAGGCATCAACTTGCATGGCCGGATTAAAACACATGCCGGGCATAAGGTCAACTGCACTCGACTATTGACCCAGCACCACCTCTCCGGTATCGGTGAACAGGCGCACCGGCAGCTCGAAGGCCCTCCTGAAGATATTCAATATGCCTTGCCCCATGGATTTCACCTGAATCGGTTTCACCTGCGGATCGGCCCATTTCCCCTTGGCCTCGAAGTAGGCCGTCAGCACGTCGGAGTCCTTGCCGGTCAGCAGCCAGCCGATCACCGGGATGCGATTGACAATCTTGTCCACAGTCTGCAGCGGCTGCACGCCGATGGTCAGGTTCAGATCCTCGTTGACCACATCCGTATCGCCGACGATGGAGATATTGATGGCGTCGCTGCTGATGAACAGGTCACTGCTGGAGGCACGTCCATCCTTGACCGCAATGCTGCCGGTGATCTCGTCGTAGGGCATGCCGCCGGCAACCATGTCCGGCAGCTGAAACTTGAGCAACTGGGACACATTCAAAATGGAAAACATCTTGGACAACACGCCGAACTTTCTGAGCGTGCCATCCTCCAGCTTCAGGCGCAGGTTGCCCAGCGCACTCCTCTTCACATCCTGCCAGCTGTTGCCGAGCCCGGTCAGATCACCCTCCAGATCCAGGGTGCCGGTCACCTCCTTGGTAAAATCGATGGACTTGAAAAAACCGTCGGCATTCACATTTTTGAGGTTAAAACTAGCGGCAAAACGGTGGCCCTGCTGATCGCTGCCCGGGGCAATCCTGCCTTTGGCCGTCAGACGGCCGCCATACAGCAGCGCATCCAGTGAGGTGATGTAGATCACCCCGCCATCCTGCACCATACGACCATTCAGCTTGCTGAACTTCATGTTGCCAAAGTGGCCCTTTTCGGCAGCCATCCTGATCCGCAGATCCGTGCCGCCTCCGCTCTTGTCATCTCCGCCAGGGAAATCCATTCTGGAGACCAGGATCACATCATCAACATCCAGGTTGGCGGAAGCGATGTTCAGGTTGAGGCGTGAAGGTGCCCCGGCGCTGTAAATACCGTTGATGCTGAAAGGTGTGCCATTCAGCGCAGCCGAAAGGTTTCTGATTCTGTAATTGTGTTCTTTGATGCCCAGTCGGCAACTGACGTTACGGATACGTGTATCCGGCAGATGGGAGATGATGGCCACATCACTCAGCAGCAGCTCCGGCGATGTCAGGCTGAGCTCGGTTTCCGGATTACGCAGGTCACTGATGCTGCCCTTGGCATTGATGCGCGAGCTGCCCAGCATGATGCCGATATTGCTGGTTTCCAGGCTCCTGCCTTTCAGACTGATCGTGCCGTTCATGTTGCTGATCGGTTTCAGTCGGTCTCCCGGCTTGAGCGAGAAAGCGCTCAGTACAATATCGCCCCGGTAGTTCATTGTATTGAAATCCTGGGGACTGCCGCTGCCGAACACATGCGCCTTGACCCGGCCGCGCGGCTTGTATTGCTGCCAGCCGGTCATGATCGGCAGATTGTCGCCCAACTGGAACTGATTGGTCTGGACTTCAAAATCCAGCCGCGGTTTATCTCCATAGGCAAACAGCGCCGTAGCAGAAAGATTTAGCGGAGCCAGCATATAGGAGAGGCTGCTCAGGCGTGTTTCGGTCTTGCCCAGTACAGCGCTGAAACTGAGCGTATTGGCCATGCCGGCCGGCTTTTTGATAATATCGGGATAACTGTACAGCCCCTGTTTAAGGTCCCAGGCGCCGGAAAGACGATAAGCCGAGATTCTGCCGCTGCCGCTGAGCTGCAGCCGGGAGCTGCCGGCGTAATCCAGTTTTTCGATGCCAGCCAGCCGGGCCAGCCAGGCCACTTCGGCGCTACGCGGCGTGATATCCATCTGGAACGGATATTCGCAAGGCTTATCGAGCGGATAATCGGTGATGCGACCGTCCATGGTGAGGGGAGAACCGCCGAAGCTTGCCTTCACATTGCTGAGAATGAAATCCTTGCCCAGCATTTCCAAACCGGCACTGATATTGTTGAATTCAGGCACCTTGGGACCATAGCTGACAATCCCTTTTTCCACGGTGCCCTTGATGTGCAGCACATTATAGTTGGTCCCTTTTTCCATGTGCACGATCTGGCTGATCCTGCCGTCCAGACTGCCGGTTTCCAGCCGGAATGTGCCGCCGGTAATATGTTCCTCAATCCATTCCGAGGCATCCTTGGCAATAATGCCGTAAGGGATCCACTGGCGCAGGTTTTCCAGCACAAACGGTTCGCTGTTGGCCTTGGCGGTAATCTTCAGGTCTCCGGAATGCAGATCAGTAAGGTTACAGCTCCCTTTGATGCGGAAACCATCTGCGGAGAAATGCAGCCTGGGCATCTCCAGACTGTCCTTGCCCAGCTGGAGCTCATAATCCAGCTCAGCCAGTTTGGGATCAACTGGATGATGGAACACCGTCGGCCAGATCACCTTGACCCCTGCCAGACGCAACTTGCCCTTTGCACTGAATGCTGCCGCTTTACCCTTGAATGTGCTGGAGAGATCGACCCGGCCGCCGGTATTGCCAAAGGGTATGAATCTGCCGTAATAGCCCCAGAAGCGGCCCGGCTCGGCATTTTTCAGATCAATGGTGGCATTCAGTTCAGTCTCACTGAGCGACTTATCCTCGTCGGCCACCCGGGCCGTCCCGGAAAGAGCAAGAGAACAAAGGGGGCCCGTGCCCGATGGCAGCTCGGCCGAAATTTTGAAACTCCCTTTCTGACCGCGGGTCATCCTGTCCAGGCTCAGGTTGACCTTGGCTATTGTCACCTCCAGAGGTTGCTGCTGCACAGCCGCATCATGCAGGCGCAATGTGCCGTTTTTGACCTTGACCCGGCGCAGCTGAATCTTGAACGTCTCTCCCGCGGAAGGCTTGATCAGGTCATCCACATTGGTCTTGCCGTCTGCGGCACGCTGCAGATGTACTTGCGGGGATTCCAGCAGCAGATCGCGCAAGGCGACACGTTTTTCCAGCAGCGGCAGGATAGCCAAATGCACGGTCATCTGTTTGGCAGAGATAAAATTGGACTGGCCGTCTTTCTCCCTGACCACCACATCGTCAAAGACAAAGGCCGGGCCGATGATCATCTTGAACCTGCCGTTGGAAAAGCTGACCTTCCTCTGCAGGGCCTTCTCGGCAATGGCAATGATATCGTCGCGATACTCGTTGACGTCGATCAGATAAGGCAGAAAAAGCGACAGCCCCATCATCAGCGCCGTACCGTACATGATCAGCAGGGCCAGCAGTTTGACATATGACCTTTTCAGCATCAAGGTATCATTCCTCCGGCGGCACGATGCGCACTTTCAGGATGGATGTACGGGTAACCTCTTCACAGATCAGCCGGTATCCCTGCCACTCCACAGATTCCCCGCGCTGCGGAAAACTGCCCAGTTCATGCAGGATCAGTCCGGCCACCGTATCATAGGGTAGATGTTCTTCCGGTTTGATGCCCAGATGTTCGGACAGGTCAAATACCGGCAGCAGGCCGTCCACAATCAGCACCCCGCCGGGCAGCGTCAGGATATCCGCCGGCTCCACCGTATCATGCTCGTCGCGAATCTCCCCCAGCAACTCTTCGATCAGGTCTTCCGAGGTCACCAGACCGCTCAGGCCGCCGTACTCGTCGACAACCATGGCCATCTGGCCATGATGCCGCTGCATCTCGGTCAGCAGGTCATTAACCTTCTTGCTTTCCGGCACAAACACCGGCGGATGCATGATGGCAGCGATATCGAAACGCTTGCCCGCCACCAGCCTGCCCAAGAGGTCCTTGCCATGGACGATACCGACAATCTCTTCAATCTCGCCGCGGTACACCGGATAACGCGAATACATGTTTTCCAGCACCACCCTGACCGCCTCATCCTTTGTAGTATCGAGATCCAGCGCCACAATGCGCGTGCGCGGCACCATCACCTCCCGCACACAGGTATGGGTAAACTCGAATACATTGCGGATGTATGCTTTCTCGGCCGGACTGATCACGCCCAGTTCCTCCCCCTCGGACACCACGTGCTGCAGCTCTTCGCGGGTGATAAACGGTTCGCGCTCGGTGGCAATGTGCAGCAATCTCAGCACCGTCTTGCTGGAGACGGTCAGTATGGTGACTGCGATGGAGGCGATGCGCGAAACCAGAGTCAGTGGCCTGGCCACATGCAGGGCAATGCTGTCGGCATATTGCAGCCCGATAGCCTTGGGAACCAGTTCGCCGATAATCAGTGATGTATAGGATACCGCCGCGACCACGGTCATAACAGCCAGCGGCTCGGCGGCATGCCGCACAGCCGGCCAGGGCAGGCCGGCCAGCATCGGTTTGATGCTCTCAACGGCCACAATACCGCCCACTGTAGAGGCCATTGATCCGGCCACCGTTACCCCGATCTGCACCACTGCCAGCAAGCGATGGGGGTCGCGCTGCAGCTCGTCAACCATTACGGCCCGCGGGTCTCCATCCTCCAGCAGCTGGGCGATGCGGCTCTTGCGCACGGAAACAATCGCAAACTCCGAACAGGAGAAGAAACCGTTCAGCAGGATCATGAACATGATAACGACAATTTCCAGCAGCATTGTATCCATGCAGACTCCTTGAAACTGCATTCTTACCTCAGCCGGGGGAATTGTCAACCTGCAGATGAGCAAATCCTTACGGCAGATGTGGACTCCAGACAGATTTCAGGCTAATATGCGGCAGCAACTTAAAATCATCACAATCTAACTCTGGAAAAATCATCACATGAAAATCACCCTGCTCACCCATGCCAAAGAGATTAACAAACGTTCCAACACCGGCAAACTGGTACTGGAGATCCTGGGCAATGCCGCCGAACAGGTTACATGGGACCGCATGCAACCGCCTGAACAACTGGAACACGACATCAAAAGCGGCAAAACAGCCCTGGTCTTCCCCGGTCCTGCCGATGAAAACAGCGCAGACCTGAGCGGTGTCTCCCAGTTCATCCTGATTGACGGCACCTGGCATGAGGCGCGCAAGATATTCCAACGCAGCCCTTACCTGCGCAATATCCGCAGGGTCTGCCTCAAGCCGTCCGGTGTATCGCAGTACAACCTGCGCAAGAACCAGAAGGAGTCCTGCCTCTGCACGGCTGAATGTGTAATCGAGATCCTGAAAAGTACCGGCAGAAACGAAGAAGCGGAACAGCTTTACCAAAGATTCCTGTCGTTCATCAGGCCGCCAGGGGCCATGCGCGGCCAGGCCATGGGCAGATAGAAACCGCACAATCCAGGTTACAGGACTCTGATATGTATTCAAAAACGATACTGCTGTTTTTCACAATATTGCTGTTGCAGGGAACCGCCTTTGCCGGCCGGCCGCTGATCACCGATAACGCTGAAACCCAGGGCAAGGGCAGATCACTGGTTGAGTTCGGCTTTGACTACGCCCGGGATGACGATGCCACCAGCAAGGCTCACCGCCGACTGTACGGACTGGAATTCGACTACGGCCTGACCGACAGCATCGACCTGACGGTTTCCAGCGGCTATCAGTCCATGAACACGCGCAACAGTGAGGCAGCCTATTCACAAGAGGGCATCACCGACACGCTGCTGGAGATAAAGTGGCGTTTTTATGATAATGGCAA
>Ga0302250_1001242_pt1 | contig 19986 bp, 19 predicted proteins | sample AAG_RA_Asp_MG_FD_193536 | JGI IMG/M metagenome (GOLD analysis project Ga0302250, IMG submission 193536) | Enriched activated sludge microbial communities from anaerobic digester in WTTP, New Holstein, Wisconsin, United States - AAG_RA_Asp | ecosystem: Engineered > Bioreactor > Anaerobic >... | reverse complement strand
AGGCCGCGCTCGCCGCCTTCAACCAGGAGATGGACCCGGCCAAGCGCGGCGCGCTGTGGGGCAAGGTGCAGCAGGTAGTGTACGACGAAGTGCCGTACATCAACGTCGGCAAGTTCAACAGCCTGTCCGCCCGCGCCCAGCGCCTGCAGGGCTACACGCCATCGGCCTGGCCGTTCTTCTGGAATACGTCAGTCGCCGGGAAGTAGCCCCACTAAGGCATGAACTCCGTCATCCCGGCGCAAGCCGGGATCCAGACCGTGCTCCGAAATCCTGGATTCCGGCTTTCGCCGGAATGACGGAAGTGTTACGACTGGTGACGTAACAAGGAAAACCCGATGCTCCGATTCATACTAGCCCGCCTGGGCGGGACGCTGGCCGTCCTGATCCTGGTCGCGGTGATGGTCTTCGCCCTCACCCGGCTGGCGTCCGGCGACCCGATCGCCCTGCTGCTCGGCGATCAGGCCACCGCCGAGGACATCGCCCAGGCGCGCGTCCAGTACGGCCTCGACAAGCCGCTGCTGACCCAGTTCGGCTACTGGATCAAGGAGGTCGCCCAGGGCAATCTAGGCCAGTCGATCTTCCTGCAGCGCCCGGTGACGCAGGCGCTGGCCGAGCGCGCCGAACCGACCTTCTTCCTGGCCACCTTCGCGGTGACCATCGCCGCGCTGATCGGCATTCCCTGCGGCCTGATCGCCGCCGTCTGGCGCGGCCGTCTGGTCGACCAGATCTTCAGCGCCGTCGCCATGCTCGGCGCCAGCGTGCCGAGCTTCTGGATGGGCCTGATCCTGATCCAGGTCTTCGCGGTGTGGCTCGGCTGGTTCCCGGCCTCGGGCTACGGCAATCCCGGCGTGCCGTTCATCGAGCGCCTGCATCATCTGGTGCTGCCGGCCACCGTGCTCGGCGTGCTCAACTCGGCACTGATCATCCGCTTCACGCGCGCCTCGGTGCTCGACATCCTCAACGAGGACTACGTGCGCACCGCCCGCTCCAAGGGACTCAGCGAGCGCGTGGTAATCTTGAAGCACGTGCTGCGCAACGCCCTGGTGCCGATCGTCACCGTGCTGGGCCTGACGCTGGCGCTGATGATCGGCGGCGCCGTGGTCACCGAAACGGTGTTCAACCTGCCCGGCGTCGGAAACCTGGTGGTGCGCGCCGTGCTGCGCCGCGACTACCCCGTCATCCAGGGCACGCTGCTGGTCATCGCAGGCATCTATGTGCTGATCAACCTCGTGATCGATCTGATCTACATGATCGTCGATCCGCGCATCCGGGTGTAAGGACGCCATGGACCAGTTCATCTACGTCCTCAAGCGCCTGTTCTCGCGGCGCGTCGTGCTGCTTGCCGCACTGGTGTTGCTCGCTGTCACCGCGCTGGCCATATTCTTCCCGATGTTCTCCAGCGTCGATCCCAACGCCATCGCGGTGATGGACCGCCTCAAGGCGCCTTCCGCCGCGCACTGGGCCGGCACCGACGAACTCGGGCGCGACCTCGCCATGCGCATCGTGTACGGCGGCCGCTACTCGATCATGATCGGCATCGCCACGGCCTTCTTCAGCGTCATCGCCGGTACCGCGCTGGGCCTGCTGGCCGGCTTCTTCCGCCGGCTTGACGCACCGATCATGCGCGTCATCGACGCCATGATGTCCTTCCCCGATATCCTGCTCGGCATCTCGCTGGTCTCGATCCTTGGAGCCTCGCTGTGGAACGTCGTACTGGCGCTGGCCATCGTCTACACGCCGCGCGTCGCCCGCGTGGTGCGCGCCTCGACGCTGGTCATCCGCGAGTTGCTGTTCGTCGATGCCGCCCGCGCGCTCGGCGTGTCGACGCCGCGCATTCTCTACGCGCACATCCTGCCGAACCTGATGTCGCCGGTGTTGGTGCAGCTCACCTTCATCTTCGCCTACGCCATCCTCGCCGAGGCCGGGCTGTCCTTCCTCGGCGTCGGCGTACCGCCGGAAATCCCGACCTGGGGCACGATGATCGCCTCCAGCCTGCAGTACGCCGACCGCGCCTTCTGGACCATCGTCTTCCCCGGCATCGCCATCATCCTGACCGCGCTGTCGCTGCAAATCGTCGGCGACGGCGTGCGCGACCTGCTCGACCCAAAGCTGAGGAAGTCAGCATGAACGCGCCCAGCACACCCCGCCTCTCGGTGCGCAACCTGTCGACCTCGTTCATGACCGACCGCGGGCGCGTCACCAGCGTTTCCGACGTGTCCTTCGACATCCCCTCCGGCGGCACGCTGGCGCTGGTCGGCGAATCGGGTTCCGGGAAATCCGTCACCAGCCTCGGGCTGATGGGTCTGCACGCCAAGGACTCGCAGGCCATGGTCGGCGGCGAGGCGTGGTTCGTCCGCCGCGATGGCCAGCGCGTCGACCTGCTGTCCCTGGCCGAACCGGACAAGCGCCGCCTGCGCGGCAACGAGCTGGCGATGATCTTCCAGGAGCCGATGACCAGCCTCAACCCGGTGCTCACCGTCGGCGAGCAGATCGCCGAATCGGCGCGCCTGCACCTCGGCATGGATCGAAAACAGGCCATGCAGCACGCCCGGAAAATGCTCGATCTCGTCGAAATCCCCGCCGCCGAGCGCCGTGTGCGCGAATACCCGCACCAGCTTTCCGGCGGCATGCGCCAGCGCGTGATGATCGCCCTGGCCATGGCCTGCAACCCGACGCTCCTGATCGCCGACGAGCCGACCACCGCGCTCGACGTCACCATCCAGGCGCAGATCCTCGCGCTGATCCAGCGCCTGCAGAAGGAAACCGGCATGAGCGTGCTGTTCATCACGCACAACCTTGGCGTTGTCGCGCAGTATGCCGACCAGGTGACGGTAATGTACGCCGGGCGCATCGTCGAAGCCGCCGCCGTCGGCCCGCTGTTCGCCGCGCCGCAGCATCCCTACACGCGCGGCCTGCTGACCTGCCTCCCCGGCATGGCTGTGCGCGGCGCAACCACGAAAACCCGCCCGCGCCTGACGGCGATCAGCGGCCAGGTGTGCAGCCCGTTCGACCCGCCGCCCGGCTGCGCCTTCGCGCCGCGCTGCCCTTTGCACGTCCTCGAATGCGATACCGCCATGCCGCCGCTGGCGGCGCTCGACGGCGACCGGCAGGCGCGCTGCATCCGCGTTAGGGAAGAAGACCCAAACCAACCCCGTCATTCCGGGCTTGACCCGGAATCCAGAGGTGCACCACTGAATCCCGGCGTTCGCCGGGATGACGGAGAATCAAACGATTCCACATTGATCGAACGTTGGCATGAACGACAACGCTAATCCTCTGATCGAAGTGCGCGGCCTGCGCAAGTATTTCGGTTCCGGCCCGCACCCGGTACGCGCCGTCGACGGTGTCAACTTTTCCATCCGCGAAGGCGAGACGCTGGGCCTCGTCGGCGAATCCGGGTCGGGCAAAAGCACCATCGGGCGCATGCTGATCCGCCTGCTCGACCCGACCGACGGCGAAATCCGCTTCGAGGGCCGGGACATCGCCGGCATTTCGCAGCACCAGATGCGTCCGCTGCGCTCGCGCATGCAAATCATCTTCCAGGACCCCTACGCCAGCCTCAACCCGCGCATGCGCATCCGCCAGATTCTCGGCGAGGCGCTCGACACGCACGGATTAGCCAAGGGCAAGGAAGCACGGCAGGCGCGAATCGCCGAACTGCTCGACCTCGTCGGCCTGCGCCCCGAATACGCCGATCGCTATCCGCACGAGTTCTCCGGCGGGCAGCGCCAGCGCATCGGCGTCGCCCGCGCGCTGGCCGTCGAACCGAGCTTCATCGTCGCCGACGAACCGCTTTCCGCCCTCGACGTCTCGATCCAGGCGCAGGTGGTCAACCTGCTCTGCGACCTCAAGGACCGCTTCGGGCTGACGATGCTGTTCATCTCGCACGACCTCGACGTCGTCGAGTTCCTGTGTGACCGCGTGATCGTGCTGTACCTCGGCAAGATCATGGAGATCGCTCCAACCGAAACGCTCTACCACCGCCCGCGGCATCCCTACACCCAGGCGCTGCTCGCCGCCTCGCCGGTTCCCGATCCCGCGCAACGCCATGAAGAACGCCCGCTGCTCGTCGGCGACATCCCCAGCCCGGCCAACCCGCCGTCCGGCTGCGTCTTCCGCACCCGCTGCCCCTACGCGCTGCCGGCCTGCGCGGAATCCGTGCCACCGTTGGCAGAGATCGCGCCGGGGCACTGGAAGGCCTGCCTGCGCGACGACATCACTGCCGCCGTCATTCGAGGACATACATCATGAGCTTCACCGCCTTCACCGTTCTGGATCGCCGCTACAAGGGGTTCCCGCCCGCTGCCGTGCCGTGCCGACTGGACGAAATCGGCGCGCGCAACTGGAACATCCTGAACGGCGACCTGCCCTTCCCGATTGCCCTGCTGCGCGATTCGGCGCTGCGCCACAATCTGGCCTGGATGCAGGACTTCGCGCGGACGCACGGCGTCGACATCGCCCCGCACGGCAAGACGACGATGTCGCCCGAGCTCTATCGCCGCCAGCTCGACGCCGGAGCCTGGGGGATTTCGTTCGCTACCGTCTATCAGCTGGCGGTCGGCGCCGAAGCCGGCGTCACCCGTGCGCTGATCGCCAACCAGGTCGTCTGCGACGCCGACCTCGACGGCCTGGCCACCCTGCTGCGCGAATACCCGGCGCTGCGCGCGTGCTTCCTCGTCGATTCGGTCGCCCAGATCCAGTTGATCGACAACTGGCGGAACAAACGAAAAAGCACGACGGTCTTCGACTGCTTGCTGGAAATCGGCATTGCCGGCAAGCGTACCGGCTGCCGCACGCTCGACGAAGCGCTGATCGTCGCGGCGGCGATCGACGCCAGCCCGGCGTTGCGCCTCGGCGGCATCGAGTGCTACGAAGGCAGCGTCGCTTCCGGCGATTCGGCGCACGACCGGCGCGAAGTCGCGGCATTGATGCAACGCGTGGTGGATGCCGCCAAGGCATGCGATCAGGCGGGATTCTTCGCCACCGACGAAGTGCTGGTGACTGCGGGCGGGTCGGCGCTGTTCGACCTCGTCACCGACGGACTCAAGCCGGTGCTGTCGAAGCCGGTGCGCGGCGTCCTGCGCTCGGGCTGCTACGTCACGCACGACCACGGCTCGTACATGAACCTGCTGCACAAGGTCGAAGAACGCCAGCATCTGACGACCAGCCTGCTGCCGGCGATCGAGGTCTGGGCGATGGTACAATCGCGCCCCGAATCCGGCCTGGCCATCCTGACCTGCGGCAAGCGCGACATTTCCTACGACCTTGAGCTGCCCATGGCGCTGTTCCATCACGTGCCCGGACAGGCTTCGCCGCGTGCCGTTCCGAACGCATGGAAGCTCACCGCATTGAACGACCAGCACGCCTACCTGCGATTCCCGGAGACCGACCCCGTCCCGGCCGTCGGCGACCTGATCGGTCTCGGAATCTCGCACCCCTGCACCACCTTCGACAAATGGCGCTGGCTGCCGGTGGTCGACGACCGCTACAACGTCATTGACGCGGTTACCACGAGGTTCTGAACACCATGAACACACTCCCTCCCCGTCTGCTGCAGCGTCTGCAGGAACAGTACGCCGACCTGCCGGATGCCCAGCAGCGGGTGGTGAACGTCATCGTCCGCGACCCGCAAAGCGCCGTTGGCGCCACCGTCGAACAACTCGCCCAGCAGGCCGGGGTGTCGATGCCGACCATCGTGCGCACCTGCAGGTCGTTCGGATTCGACAGTGTGCGCGAATTCATGGTCGCGCTGGCGCAGGACATTGCGCTTGGCGGCTCGTACCTCCACCGCAGCGTGCAACCGGACGACACTCCGGGCGAAATTGCCAGCAAGATCGTGCGCTCCGCGACCGCGTCGATGTCCGCCCTCGAACGCGAACTCGATGTCGCGGCCCTGGAGCGCGCCGCAGCGGCGATCGCGAATGCCGAACGCGTCGACTGCTACTCGTCCGGCGCCACGTCCACCTTCATCGCCAACGACCTGCAGGCGCGCCTGTTCCGCCTGGGCATCCATTCCAACGCCTACTTCGACGCGCACCAGCAGCTCATCTCGGCATGCACCCTCGGCCGGCGCGGCGTGGCCATCGCCGTCTCGCACGTCGGACGCATGCCGACGCTGCTCGAAGCGACGCATTTTGCCCGCTCGCAAGGGGCCACGGTCATCGCCCTGACACAACCGGACACGCCGCTGGCAAGGGAGGCCGACATTATCCTCGGCACCTCGGTCCCCGAGGACGCCGTGATGCGCGTCGGCACCGAAGCCTACATCGCTCACCTGCTGGCCATCGAAATCCTCACCGTGCTGGTTGGCCAGCGCCTCGGACCCAAGGCCGCCGAACGCCTGCGCCAGTTTCGCAGCGTGCTCGCCGAACACGGCATCGACAGCGAATCGCACGTCGCCATGACCATGTCGTGGTCGCGAGCGGAACGCGAACAGGAGTAAACATGCCTTCCACCATTCTTCTGCGCAACGGCCTGATCGTCGACGGGTCGGGCAAGGCCGGTTATCGGGCCGATGTGCTGCTCGACGGCGAACTGATCGCCCAGGTCGGCACCATCGATCCAGCCACCGCCGAGGAGACCATCGATTGCTCTGGGCTCGTCGTCGCCCCCGGCTTCATCGACGTGCATACCCACGACGACGCCATCGTGCTCGACGCGCCCGGAATGCTGCCGAAAATCTCCCAGGGCGTAACTACCGTCGTCGTCGGCAACTGCGGCATCTCGCTGGCACCGCTGCAGACAGAGGCGCCGATCGAACCGCTCGGCCTGCTTGGCACACAACGCTTCCGTTTCGAGCGCCTGGCGGCGTATGCCGATGCCGTCAACGCCACCCGACCGGCGCTCAACGTCGCTGCGCTGATCGGCCACACCAGCCTGCGCGCCGCAGCCATGCCGCAACTCGACCGGGCAGCCGATGCCGCCGAACGGGCCGCGATGGCCGGCATGCTGCGCCAGGCGATGGACGACGGCGCCCTCGGATTGTCCTCCGGCGTCTTCTACGAAAACGCCTACGCCGCCGACGAGCGCGAACTCGCCGAGATCGCTGCAGCGGCGGCCGGCGCAGGCGGTGTCTACGCGACGCACATCCGCACCGAACTCGACGGCATTCTCGACGCCATGCAGGAAGCCGCCCGCACCGCGCGCCACAGCGGCTTGCCGCTGGTGCTCTCGCACCACAAGTGCGCCGGCCCGGCCAACTGGGGCCGCACGCGCGAGACGCTGGCACTGATGGACCGCCTGGCCACGCGCCAGCCGATCGGTCTTGACGTCTATCCCTACACGGCGGGTTCGACGGTGCTGCGCGAAGACCTTGTCGACGGCGTCATCGACATCATCATCACCGGCTCGGAACCGCATCCGGAAATGGCCGGCAAGCTGCTCGCCGACATCGCTGCGCTGTGGGGCGTCGACCAGCGCGAAGCCTGCCGCCGGCTGATTCCCGGCGGCGCCTGCTATTTCCAGATGAACGAGGATGACGTCCGGCGCGTGCTGGCGCATCCGCGCACGATGATCGGCTCCGACGGACTGCCGCACGACGTCCGTCCGCACCCGCGCCTGTGGGGCACCTTCCCGCGCGTGCTCGGCCACTACTGCCGCGACATCGGCCTGCTGCAACTGGAAAGCGCGGTGTTCAAGATGACCGGGTTGCCGGCCGCGCAGTTCGGCCTGGAAAAACGCGGCATCATCACGCCTGGCAACTACGCCGACATCACCGTTTTCGACGCGCAAACCATCCGCGACCGGGCGACCTTCTCGGAGCCGGAACGCGTCAGCGAGGGCGTTCGCCACGTTTTCGTCAATGGCGGACTGGGTTACGAGGAAAACTCCAGCACCGCGCACTCGCGTCACGGGCGGTTCCTGCGGCGCGGGCTCCGCGACTGAAGCGACACAACCACGACAGTCGTTGACAAAGTTGCTCCGCGGGACCCGGCGCAAATGTCGCCTGGAATTCCCTCACGGCCCTACCTATAGTGGGTTCACCCATCAACCCCGGGGAGTCCCGTCATGAAAAAACTGCTGCTTGCCGCCTTGGTGTCTGCGTTGTCCATCGGTTCAGCATTCGCCGCTGCCGACTGTGAATCCAGGGCTGTCAGCAAAGACGGCAAACCGCTTGCCGGAGCCGCCAAGGCGTCGTTCATCAAGAAATGCGAAAGGGAAGCCGCCTGCGAAGCCAAGGCCATCAGCAAGGATGGCAAGCCGCTTGCCGGAGCGGCAAAAGCCTCGTCCGTCAAGAAGTGCTTGAGCGAGTCGCAATAGCAGCGGAAGCATCGTTGCGATAGAAATGAGGCGGCTTGCGCCGGCTCTTGCAGTCCGTTTCCCCCTCAACGCCGATGCCGATAACCACGGTATCCGCGCAGATGCAGGCATGTCAGTTTCCTATTGACGGAGTAAAGGCATGAATACAGAAGATTTCTCGCATTATCAGGATCTCGTTGTGACGGCGGTCACCGCGGCGGGTTTCAAGATTCTGGCCGCGGTGGCTTTCTGGCTAATCGGCCGCTGGCTGATCGGCCTCACAGTCAACCTGCTGCGCGGTTCGCTGGAGCGCCAGAAGGTCGATTCAACCGTTCTGCGCTACGTAGGCTCCATCGTCACGGTGACGCTGAACGTCCTGCTGGTGATCGGCATTCTTGGTTACTTCGGCATCCAGACAACGACCTTTGCGGCGCTCATTGCCGCCGCCGGCGTCGCCATCGGCATGGCCTGGTCGGGCTTGCTGGCCCACTTCGCGGCGGGCGCTTTCCTCGTCGTGCTGCGCCCGATGAAGGTCGGCGACTTTGTCTCTGTCGCCGGCGTAACCGGCACGGTGGTCGAATTGGGGCTATTCACGACGGTGATCAATACCCCGGACAACATCCAGACCATCATCGGCAACAACAAGATCTTCAGCGACACGATCCAGAACTTCTCCATCAACGCGTTCCGCCGTGTGGATCTGAAGTGCCAGCTCTCCGGCGCCGCCGACCATCGGGCGGCGATGACCCTGTTGCGCGAGAAGGTGGCAGCCATCCCGAATGTGTTGAGCGAGCCTCCGGTCGACATCGAGATTCTGGATTTCACGCTGGTCGGCCCGGTCCTCGCGGTCCGCCCGTATTGCCACAACGATCATTACTGGCAAGTCTATTTCGACACCAACCGGGTACTCCGCGAAGCCCTGGGCGAAGCCGGATTCCCGGCGCCGATGCCGGCACAGAACGTGATCGTGACTCAAGGGGTCTAAGTCATCACAAGCGGAAGGCCCGCACCGGTCACGACTTGCGGGTTTGCGTTGACGGTTTGATGAACAGCGGATCAGGAGGTCTGAGATGAAACACACAGCCATTTCGTTCGCACTTGCCGGCTTGCTGGCCTTTACCGCCGCGGGTTGCGCCGTCACCCGCGATCAGTCGACCGTGGGCGAGTATCTGGACGACTCGGTGATTACCACGCGTGTCAAAGCCAGGTTTGCGGAAGACAAGCAGGTCAGCGCGATGTCCATCAGCGTGGAAACGCTCCGGGGCGTGGTCCAGCTTTCGGGCTTTGCGAAGAGCTCGACGGAAAGGAACCGCGCGGGCGAGATTGCGCGCTCGACAAGCGGCGTCAAAGGCGTGACCAACAACATCGTTGTCAGGCCATAGACGTCTCCCCGACGAAACCGCGACGCTTGAGCAGCAGCGCAGGCGGACGCCTGCGCATCCGGGATTCGGAACTAGACGTCGATCCCCAGCAAATCCATCACCGCGGCGATGAACACCAGCGGGTGCGTCGGGCACCCCGGGATGTAGAGCGTTGGCTTGAAGGTCTCCAGGAAGCGGCGGTCGACTTCCGCGCAGTCGGCGAAAACGCCGCCGGAGATCGCGCAGGCGCCCATGGCGATCACCAGTTTCGGCTCGGGCATGGCGTCCCAGCAGATCTGCAGCGCCTCGACCATGTTCCGGCTGATCGGCCCGGTGAGAACCAGCCCGTCGGCGTGGCGCGGCGAGGCGACCATGTCGATGCCGTAGCGGCCGAAATCGAAGTTCACGTTGCCGACGGCGTTGAGTTCCAGTTCGCAGCCGTTGCAGCCGCCGGCCGACACCGAGCGCAGTTTGAGCGAGCGTCCGAAGCGCTTGCGCAGTTCGGCGGAAACCTTGATCGGGTCGATGTCGGGGTGCGCCGCGCTGATCGTCAGCCCGTCCCGCGTGGTCGAGGACAGCTTCACGTCGGTCTTGAAAGCGATGCTCCCGGCAGGGCACGCCGGCTCGCAGTCGCCGCAGAGGACGCAACGCCCCATGTCGATGCGCAACGGGTCGAGAGCGATGGCCCGGCTCGGACAGGCGTCAACACACGCCGTGCAGCCGGTCGCGCACGCCGCGCCGGCGATGACCGGCTTGCCACGATAGCCGCCGGGAACGGCTGCGCGCAGGTCGGGGATGAACTGGGAGCCCTGGGCTTTGCGAACCGCAATGGATTTGGGGAAGTTGAACATCAGAGGTCGTTGCCGCAGTAGGAAAGATCGAAACTCTTGTTGCAGATCGGAAAATCCGAAATCCCGTTGTCGCGCACCGCCAGCGCCAGCCCGAACCAGTTGGCGAGCGACGGATCCTGAACCTTGACGTGGCGCAGCGCGCCGTCGGCCGCCGTTTCCAACGCAAGAAGCACCGGCCCGCGCACGCCTTCGACGACCGACACGCACAACTGCTCTGGCGCCAGCCTCAGGTCGGCGCCCACCGGAGCGGCCGTACCGCCTGACAGGTCGAGCGTCGAGTCGTCCAGCACGCGGAACAGCCATTCCAGCGAGGTGTCGATCTCGCGCATGCGCACGAGCATCCGCGCCCAGCAATCGCCGCTCGATTCGACGACCGAACCCATCGGCGCGCGCTCGTACAACCGGCCCGGCAGTTCGCTGCGCGCATCGATGGCCACGCCGCTGGCCCGCGCCGCGACACCGAGCAGGCCAAGGTCGCGCGCCGCCTGCGTGCTCACCACTCCGGCGCCCTTGAACCGTGCCTTGACGCTCAACGCCGAACACATCAGGCCGTTCATGCGCCGCAGGTCGACGGCGAAGTCGGCAAGGGTCTGCCGCACATCCTGTCGCAGCGCGTCGGTCAATCCCTTGGTCCGCCAGGGGCGCAGCCAGCCACGGCCGAAGCGGTTGCCGCTGACGCGCTGGCTGGCGTTGATCACCGCCGTGCGCAGGCGGCCGTAGCTGCCGGTACCTTGCACGAAGGCGATATCGGTCGCCAGTCCGTTGAGCGTGGCGACATGGACGGCGATGCGTTCCATCTCCAGAGCGATGCCGCGCAGGACGTCGGTCTCGAACCCGGCCGGCGTGCCGGACAGTGCTTCCAGCGCAGCGAGATAGCTCCAGGCGTAGGCGATGCACGAGTCGCCGCAGATCGATTCGACGGTCGGCGTCAGGTTCTTCGGCGGGCGCTGCAGCAGCAACTTCTCCACACCACGGTGCTGGTAGCCAAGCTGGATTTCCAGGTGATGCACCGTCTCGCCGTGGCACATGAAGCGGAAGTGGCCCGGCTCGATCACGCCGGCGTGGATCGGCCCGACGCCGACTTCGTGCACTTCCCGGCCGCGCACCGTGAAGAACGGGTACTCGTCCATGCGCTGCTGGCGGGCGCCCTCGAAACGCACCGGCTTGAGCCACGGATGGCCGCCGGGCAACACGCCGGTCTGCTCCCACAACTCGCGCTCGTAGATATGCGCCGACGGATGCTTCAGGGTCAGCGCCGGGTAGGCGTCGCCCTTCTTCGCAACGCCGCGCAGGACGGACAGGCCGTCCGACTCGGTCACGAACACCGCCGTCACGGCGATGGCAGTCTCACCTTCCCCACCATTCCGGCCGAACAGGGAAAGCAACCGCTCTCCCTCGGAGAGCCTCCGGTCGCATTCGTTGATGAAATCGGCAAGGCCCAGCGGCGTGGTTTCGCGCAGGTCATAGACGACTACCGCATTCTTCGTCATCTCAGACTCCCGCAATCGACGCCGCCACGGCGCGCAGCAGCTGCGTCACCGGCTCGGGCGCATACGTCCCGAGCATGACCAGGACGACGACGAAACCCATCTTGGGCAGGACGGTAACCAGCGACTCGATCACCGGCGGGCCGCTGCGCGAGGGCGGATCCCACAACATCGGAAACACTGCCTGTCCGGTGGAGACGAAGATGATCGTCAGCATCACGCACATCACGGTGAATGCCATCAGGTTGCCGGCCTGGACGATGCCCGAGAGGATCAGCATTTCGGCGAGGAAACTGGCGAACGGCGGGAAGCCCAGCAGGGCAAAAATGCCGCCGGTGAACAGCAGGCCGGTAAAGGGCATGACGCGGATCACCCCGCCCAGCGGCGCCGTCTCGTTGGTGCCGTACACCGCCCGCAGCCGGCCGGCGGTGAGGAACAGCAGCGACTTCACGAAGGCATTGCTGACGATGTAGAGCACCACGCCGTAAGCCGCCGCCTTGCCCACCGACAAGCCGAGGGCGATGACGCCCGACGAGCTGACGCAGGCGTAGGCGATCAGCCGCTTGTAGTTGCGCACGGCCATGATCTGCACGGCGGCGACGATCAGCGACAGGTAGCCCATGACCAGCAGCTCCTGCGCGACGAAGCCGGTCTCGAAGCCGTGGAAAATCTGCAGCATGCGGAACACGGCGACGACGCTGATGTTGTACTGCACGGCAGCCAGCAGCACGCTGGTGCTGGTCGGAGCCGCCTCGTAGGTCTCCGGCATCCAGCCGTACAGCGGCGCCAGACCGAGCTTGCTGCCCAGACCGAAAAGAATGAAAGCGAGGCCGAGACGCTGCCAGCCGTCCTTGAGCATTGTCAGCGAAAAACTCAGCTGATCGACCAGGAAATTGACCTCGATACCGCGCAGGTCGGCCGACTGGCTCAGGCACATGAAGCCGAGGAAAGTGATGGCCAGCGACATCGCCGAGTACAGCACGTAGCGCCAGGCCGAGGCCTTCGGCGACGGCGAATCGCCACGGGCGACGAGCGGCGCCGCGCACAGCGTGCTGATCTCGACGAAGGCCCAGAGCAGGATCATGTGGTTGAGCAGGATGCCGACGTTCATCACCGCCATGAACAGCAGGGTCAGTGCCGCGCGCGAACGGATGTCGCGGGCCAGTCGCTCGGATGAACGCTCGCGGGCGAGCATGTACACGCTGATCCCGAGGAACACCGTGTTGATCACCAGCACGAACAGCAGCGATGTCGGATCGAGGACCAGATAGCGGTTGGCGAAGTACAGCGGCAGTTCGTCGAGCGAATGGGTCAGGAAGACGGCGACAGACGCCACCCAGAAGAGCAGCGAGGCGGCAACCAGCCCGTAGGCAGCTTTGCTCGACGAGGATCTCGCGCTACCGGGCGCCAGGGTGATGCAGGTGGTTTCGGCCGCGCTCATGGCACCTCTCCGGAAATTTCTGCCGATTCGCTCGCGGTGACGGGAGTCTCCGTCACCAGCCAGCAACCGATGCCCACTGTGAGCAGATAGACGGCGCTGATCGCCAGATGGACCGCCAGCGGCCACGCTACCGGCATCAGCGTCTCGAACAGCGCCAGCGCGTTCTCCATGAACAGCACGGCGACCAGTTGCGCTTTCGGCTCCGGGTTGGTGGCGAGGACCAGGAAGGCCGTGACCACGCTCGCCGCGACGACCCCGAGCGTCAGGGCGCGGGCATCGGCGCGAGCGCCGTCGCCGAACTTGAAGGCGAAAATGATCAACACGACAGCGATGATCCAGGTGAAAAGGTTCGACGGCATCAGGTTATGCCGCGCCGCCGGCTGCCGGCGCAGCGCGCGGCGCAGCAGGTACGGCACGAGGATGGCGCGCACCAGGAGGATTTCCAGGCCGACCAGGACCGTGTGCAGCGAAAGCGTCTCTTCGCCGTGCAGCGTGATCCAGCCCAGCGCCAGCGCATGCAGCCCGAGCCAGCTCGGCGCCGAGGAAATCTTGCTGAAGAACACCGGAATCACGGTGGCGATCAGGCACAGTACCAAAGGAACGGTCATACGCTGGCTCCAATTCCGATCACGGCCATGCTCGCCAGCGCCGCGGCCGAGGCGATCAACAGATAGCGCGGCACCCAGTGCATCGGCAGGCGGGCCGTCAAGGACTCGATGCAGCCCACCACCACGGCCACGGCAAGAATCAGCGCCAGCGACGCGAGCACGGCGGCCGCCGGCGAGGCGAAAGGGTCGAAGGGGTTGAGCAAGGCGGCGATCAGTCCGGCGTAGAGGGCCATCTTCATCGCCGCGGCGTACTGCATGGCCGCCAGCTCCGGCCCGCTGTGGTCGAGGATCATCACCTCGTGGATCATCGTCAGTTCCAGGTGGGTCAGCGGATCATCGACCGGCACCCGCGCCGCCTCGGCCTGCAGCAGGATCAGCAAGGCGACGACCAGCGGCGCCGCGATGATTGCGTAATGTTGCGTCTCGCGCAGCGCGCCGATCAGGTCGGCGAAGCTGGTCAACCCGGTTGCCACGCCGGCGGTGCCGATGAGCAGGAACAGCGCCGGTTCGGCGAATGCCGAGAAGGACGCTTCCCGCGCCGTGCCCATGCCCTCGAACGAACTGCCGACGTCCATCGCCGAGAGCATCAGCGCGATGCGCGCCAGGCCCATCGTGTACGCAACGACGATGAAATCGTGGGAGAACTGCAGCGGCGCGAAACGGCCGAGCATCGGCGCCATCGCCGCGGCAAAAAAACCGGCGAGCAGAACGATGTATGCCCCGGCGCGAAACAGCGGCGTCGCCGTATCGCTGACCACGGTGCGCTTGCCGAGCAACCGGCGCAGGTCATAGGTGAACTGCAACAGGCACGGTCCCTTGCGTGCCGCCCACCAGGATTTCACCCGGTTGATCACGCCGACCATCAACAGCGGCATCAGCAGAACGAACACCCAGTGCGTCGCGCTCAACACGGCTTTCATTGCAGGACCCCTTCCGCCAGCAGCACCAGCACGGCGATGATCATCACGCCGGCCAGCCCGGCGGCGAAGGCAACACGCGGATCGTCCTCGCGCAGGCGCCGCGACAGTTCGACGGCAGTGTCGTCGCCGTGGTCGATCACGTTGAACAGGCGACGCTCGACCGCATCGACGCAATCGGTGACGACGTAGCTGTCACGCGGAAAATAACCGGCCGGCGCCTTCTGCCGCCGCAGCAGGACCATGATGCTTTTGAACGGGCGGGAGAAGTCGGAGGAAAAACTGGCGCCCGAGTACTGCATGCGGGCATTCGGCAAAGTGTAGCCACAGCCCCACGTCGCGCTCGTCGCCCCCGCGGAAACCGGCTTGCGGACACGGGCGTAGCGCACGAGCAGCACGACGACAACGGCGGCAACCAACGCCCCGGAGATCAACCCGATGCGCGACAGGGTGCCGGCCACGCCAGCCAGCGCATCGACGACCGGCGAACCGGGAACGCCGCTCATGAACAGCGCCACCGGCCCGATGACCAGCGCGAACCCGACGGCCGGCAGAACACCCAGCGCCACCGTCCCCAGCGCGTGCAACCCCATCGGCACGAGCATCCAGCGGCTCGCCTCGTGCCCGGGCGGCAGACTGCCGTCGCGTGCGTTGCCGAGGAAAACCACACCGAACGCGCGGGTGATGCTAAGTGCCGACACCGCACCGACGAAGGCCAGCGCGGCCCCGACGACGGCCAGGGCCAGCTTGGCCCAGACTGTCGCCCCGGCGTTGCCGAACAACCCGGAATAGATCACGAACTCGCTGGCGAAGCCGTTGAACGGCGGCAATGCGGAAATCGCCACGCCGCCGATCAGGAAACACACGGCAGTCACCGGCATCAGCCGGAACAGCCCGCCCAGGCGTTCCATGTCCACGACGTGCTTGACCTGATATACACAACCGGCCGCGTAGAACAACTGGCACTTGAAAAAGGCGTGGTTGAGCACGTGCAGCAGGCCACCGCCAAAACCCAGCGCCACCAGAACCGGCGCCTGCCAGGCAAGGCCCAGACAGCCGATACCGAAGCCGATGCCGGCGATCCCGACGTTTTCGGTCGACGAGTAGCCGAGCAGGCGCTTCAGGTCGCGCTGCCCGACCGTATACAGCCCGCCGATCAGCGCCGAGGTCACCGAAAAGGCGATCAGGAACCAGCCCATCCACTCGTCCGGCGTGCCCATCAGCAGCGTGAAGCGCACCAGCGCGTAGAGCCCGGCCTTGTGGATCACCCCGGACATCAGCGCCGAAACGTGCGCCGGCGCCGCCGCATGCGCGCGCGGCAACCAGGAGTGGAAGGGAAAGAACGCCGATTTCAGGCCGAAGCTGGTCACCAGCAGAAGGAAAACGACGTTGCGTGTTGCGCCATGATTCGCGCTCAGCCAGCGGCCAAGGTGCGCGAAGTCCCACGACTGCCCGTGCGCATAAAGGATCATCAACGCCGCGACGAGAAACAGCAGGCCGATGTGCGTCGACACCAGGTAGTTGAAGCCGGCGAAGCGCACCCGCTGGTTGGTGTAATCCCAGATCACCAGCTGCCAGGCCGCCAGCGCCGCGACTTCCCAGCCGAACAGGAAAGAAACGACTTCATCACCCGTGTAAACCAGCACGAACGACAGGGCGATCATGTTGAGCAGCGCGAAATGCACGCCGACGTGGCGCGGGCCGTCGAAATACTTCTTCAGATAGCCGACCGCGTACACGCTGCCGAGAAAGGTCATCGGCAGCGACCAGACTAGGAAGAACGCACCAAGGGCATCGAGGCGGACACGGATGGCATTGATCGGGTACGCCCAGGCCACCCCGCCGGAAACCTCCGGTCCGCCCGTCAGGACTGGAACAGCCACCGACCAGACCAGGGCAAGCGCGATCGCCTGAGACGCCAGGCCGAGCATCGCGCGAATGCGATTGCTCATGTTCAGCAGGCACAGCACCGCCCCGGACACCAGGGCGACAACCGCCAGAATGAGTTGATTCATGGCCTTCTATCGTATCCGTATCGTATCTGCAATCACAGAAAACCCGGGGAGCGCGCCGCGTGGCGCGCGGTAACGATTGCTCCGGAGGAGGTCTTTCGGAAATCGGCGCGATTATACTTCTCTGCGACGTACATATAAATCGAAAATAACTTTGATTATAATATGAGTGTAATCAGAAGATAATCGGGGAGCCCCATGGAAAACCGCACAGCCAGACTGACCATCCTGGTCGATCCACGCAAAAAGAAACTGTTCGAAGAACTGTGCGCGCGCCAGGATCTGAATTCGTCGCAAGTCGTGCGCAAACTGATGCGCCAGTACATCCTGGAAAACCTCCCCGAGGAAGAAATCCCCGACTGGCTGGCCCCGCACGCGAAGGGCGAGGACGGCAGGAAGCAGGGAGCCTGAGTCTCCTTCCGGCAAAAAGGCCGCTGCCTTAACGACACGGAACCTCCTTAGCGAACACGCCCTCAAAGAACCACGCGTGGCTGCGCGGTTCAACCTGTGGACTTTGACACTCCGTCCGGGGTCAAAGGCCAGAAAAGGAGGGATCCATGCCCTTGCTCGATTGTCGCGAGATCGCCGTATCCACCAGCGACCGACGCTCGCTCGAACGCCTGGAACTGGCGACGGAACTGTTGCATGGCTTCTACGGCGATCCGCTGGCCGTCATCGACCAGGCCCTCGCCGACAACCCACAGTTTGTAATGGGACACGCATTCCGCGCCGGATTGCTCATCACCGCTTCGGACAAGTCGGTCGAACCTATCCTCCGAAAGAGCGTCGAATCCGCCGAGACACTGATCGGCCATGCCAACGATCGCGAGCGCAGGCACATTGCTGCGGCACACAGCTGGCTTGACGGCGATTTCGAGCGTTCCATTCGGCAATACGGCGAAACTGCCGTCGAGTACCCGCGCGACAGCCTCGCACTGCAGATCGCCCACATCGGCGACTTCCTGCTCGGCCAGTCCGCGATGCTCCGGGATCGCATCGCGCAGGTATTTCCGTACTGGGACAAAGACGTCCCCGGCTTCGGCTTCATCCTCGGCATGCATGCGTTCGGTCTGGAGGAAACAAACCTGTTCCGCCAGGCGGAAGACACCGGAAACAGGGCGCTTGCCCTGAATCCGCGCGACCCCTGGGCGATTCACGCCGTGGCGCACGTCATGGAAATGCAGGGACGCCAGGAAGACGGCATCCACTGGCTAAGCTCCCGCGCCAACGACTGGTCAGAAGACAACATGTTCGCCGTGCACAACTGGTGGCATCTCGGTCTTTTCCACCTTGACCTGGACGATACGGAGGAAGTGCTCAGGCTCTATGACTCGCGTATCCGCAGGAATCGCTCCGACGTCGCGCTGGACCTCATCGACGCCTCCGCCATGCTCTGGCGCCTGCTGTTACGCGGGATCGACACCGGCGACCGCTGGAGCGAACTGGCCGACGTCTACGAGGCCAAGCAGGACGAAGGCTACTACGCATTCAACGACGTGCATGCGTTGATGGCCTTAGTCGGGGCAGGACGGGAATCGGCAGCGCAACAACGCATCGCTTGCTTGCAGAAAGTCGCCTCCGGCACCGGCACCAACGCCGTCATGACGAAGGAAGTCGGATTGCCGGTAGGTGAAGCGCTCGTCGCCTTCGGCCACGGCGACTATGCGACGGCAACCGAGAGACTGCTCTCCGTCCGCAGCATCGCGCACCGTTTCGGTGGCAGCAATGCTCAACGGGATATCCTTCATTTGACCCTGCTCGAATCGGCATTCCGGGCCAACCAGCGGAACCTCGCGTCAGCGCTGGCCTCCGAACGACTATCCCTCAAGGCCTCCAGCCCGTTCAACAAGAAGACATACCAGCGCGCGCTCACCGGCCATTGAGCCCGTCCACACCAGGCCTGCCTGCTGGAAGCACCGCAGACTGACAAACAACAGACAATTCCGTGGATTTGCTCGCCATGATAAACTCCCGGCCTTGATCTGACGGGGAAAAACCCCCTCGATAACCCAAAAACAAACCCGACAGCCCGCTATCGGGTTTGTTTTTTTCAGTCGCTTCTTCTTGCCCGCACAACCTTTGGATACTCCCATGACGGCCCAAATTCTTGATGGCAACGCCCTTGGACAAAAACTTCGCGCGGATTTCAAGCAACGCGCCGAAGAACTCGCAGCCCAGGGCGTGCGCCCGGGACTGGCGGTGATCCTCGTCGGCGAAGACCCGGCCTCGCAGGTCTATGTGCGCAACAAGGTCAATGCCTGCGCGCAAGCCGGCTTCCACTCGGAAAAATACACCTTCCCGGCCGATGTCGCGCCGCAGGCGGTGTTCGACAAGATCGCCGAACTCAACGCCGATCCGAAAATCCACGGAATCCTCGTTCAGCTGCCTCTGCCCGGACATTTCGACGCGGACGCCGTGCTCGACGCCATCGCTCCGGAAAAGGATGTCGACGGTTTCCGAGCGGAGAACGTCGGCGCCCTGATGCAGGGGCAACCCTGCTTCATCCCGTGCACCCCCTACGGCGCGATGAAGTTTTTCGAGGAGGCCGGCATCAGCCTCAAGGGCAAGGAAGCCGTTGTCGTCGGCCGTTCAAACATCGTCGGCAAGCCGATGGCCATGCTGTTGATGCATGCCGGAGCGACGGTTACCGTTTGCCACTCGCAAACCCGCGACCTGAAGGCGCACTGCCAGCGTGCGGACATTCTGGTCGCCGCGGTCGGCAAGCCGAAGATGATCACCGGCGACATGATCAAGCCCGGTGCAGTCGTCATCGATGTCGGCATCAATCGACTCCCGGACGGGAAACTTTGCGGCGATGTCGATTTCGAATCGGCCAGGGAAGTCGCATCGTTCATCACACCGGTTCCCGGCGGCGTCGGCCCGATGACGATCACCATGCTGCTGGCGAACACGCTGGAAAGCGCGGAACGCGCGGCCAACGCCTGAACGCGCGGCCAACGCCTGATCCCACCGTTTATTGAAAACTGGAGACAATCATGTCGAATCAACCGCTTGTTGGCATCGTTATGGGTTCGGACAGCGACTGGCCGGTCATGCGCGCCTGCGCCGAA
>Ga0302250_1001238_pt1 | contig 20051 bp, 16 predicted proteins | sample AAG_RA_Asp_MG_FD_193536 | JGI IMG/M metagenome (GOLD analysis project Ga0302250, IMG submission 193536) | Enriched activated sludge microbial communities from anaerobic digester in WTTP, New Holstein, Wisconsin, United States - AAG_RA_Asp | ecosystem: Engineered > Bioreactor > Anaerobic >... | reverse complement strand
TTATATCGTCGGCCTGAGTGGCACGCTCAAGGATGGTACCGAGGCGACACTGGAGACAGTCTTCCCGGGTTACCCCGACCGTGTGTTCGCGCATTGGTACTCTGGAACGCTCCGCATCCCGGAAGGACCGTGTATCCGTAGCATTCGGACTTGGCATGAACGCATTCAACCTTGGTCAGATCATTCCTATGGCAGATGTCGAAGACGATGCTCCCGTTCCGATGCCCGTGCGGGCGCATTTCGACTGGGACGACGGCTGACTTCCGCGTAAGGATGTGAGGTTTCATACCAGTGCACGGAACGACTCACCTGACTATCGCGCAGCGGAGCTTTATGCTCGGTCGTCTCCGCCCAGCAGTTGCCAACCACAACCAACCGCCCCGAAACCCGCATCAATACAGGAAGTGATCTCGCGCACGCTCGCGAGGCCACCAGATAAAAACGGAGAACAGAGAGGCCGTGAAGGGCCAAAAACGCGGAAATGTGGGGGGTGCCGCTCGCGAGGCAAATCCGCGAAGGCCCGCCAGAACTGGCGTTCCGGACAGGCGTAAAAAAGCCCGAAACGAGTTCGGGCTTTTGGAATTGGTGGCCAGTCGCGGAATCGAACCACGGACACGCGGATTTTCAATCCGCTGCTCTACCAACTGAGCTAACTGGCCGAAGAGCTGCGCATTATAGCGAGACGTTTCCGATCCGTCAAAATTTTGAACGCTATTTTTTGCTGTCACAGATGCGAAAAACCCCGCGAAGAGGCTTCCTCGCGGGGTTGTCGGAACGCGATGGTCCGGCAGGAATTACATCATGTCCATGCCGCCCATACCACCCATGCCGCCCATACCGCCCGGCATTGCAGGAGCCGGCTTGTCTTCGACGAGCTCGGCAACCATGCAGTCGGTGGTCAGCATCAGGCCGGCGATCGACGCGGCGTTCTGCAACGCGGTGCGGGTAACCTTGGTCGGGTCGAGAACGCCCATTTCGACCATGTCGCCGTACTCGCCGGTCGCGGCGTTGAAGCCGTAGTTGCCCTTGCCATTGACCACGGCATTGACGACGACGGACGGCTCGTCACCCGCGTTGGCGACGATTTCGCGCAGCGGCTGCTCGATGGCGCGCAGGACGATCTTGATACCGGCGTCCTGGTCGTGATTGTCGCCCTTGAGGCTACCGAGCTGGGCACGGGCGCGCAGCAGGGCAACGCCACCGCCAGCAACGATGCCTTCTTCGACGGCGGCACGGGTGGCGTGCAGCGCGTCTTCAACGCGGGCCTTCTTCTCTTTCATTTCGACTTCGGTTGCGGCACCGACCTTGATCAGTGCGACACCGCCGGCCAGCTTGGCGACACGCTCTTGCAGTTTTTCCTTGTCGTAGTCGGAGGTCGACTCTTCGATCTGGGCACGGATCTGCTTGACGCGCGCTTCGATGTTGGCGGCAACGCCGGCACCGTCGATGATCGTGGTGTTTTCCTTGCCGATTTCGATGCGCTTGGCCTGGCCGAGTTCGTTCAGCGTGGCCTTCTCGAGGGTCAGGCCGACTTCTTCGGCGATGACCTGGCCGCCGGTCAGGATGGCGATGTCTTCGAGCATGGCCTTGCGACGGTCGCCGAAGCCCGGGGCCTTGACGGCGCAGGTCTTCAGGATGCCACGGATGTTGTTGACCACGAGGGTAGCGAGCGCTTCGCCTTCGACGTCTTCGGCGATGATCAGCAGCGGACGGCCAGCCTTGGCGACTTGCTCGAGCACCGGCAGCAGGTCGCGGATGTTCGAGATCTTCTTGTCGAAGAGCAGGACGTACGGGTTTTCCAGGATGGCGATCTGCTTGTCCGGGTTGTTGATGAAGTACGGCGAGAGGTAGCCGCGGTCGAACTGCATGCCTTCGACGACTTCGAGTTCGTTGTTCAGCGACTTGCCGTCTTCAACGGTGATGACGCCTTCCTTGCCGACCTTTTCCATGGCCTCGGCGATGATGTCGCCGATCGAGGAATCGGAGTTGGCAGAGATCGAGCCGACCTGGGCGATTTCCTTGTTGGTCGAGCAGGGCTTGGAGAGTGTCTTCAGCGCGTCGACGGTAGCGGCGACAGCCTTGTCGATGCCGCGCTTGAGATCCATCGGGTTCATGCCGGCGGCAACGTACTTCATGCCTTCGCGCACAATCGACTGGGCCAGCACGGTCGCGGTGGTGGTACCGTCGCCGGCGATGTCGGAGGTCTTGGAAGCGACTTCCTTGACCATCTGCGCGCCCATGTTCATGAACTTGTCTTTCAGCTCGATTTCCTTGGCGACCGAGACACCGTCCTTGGTCACGGTCGGCGAACCGAAGGAACGCTCGAGAACGACATTGCGGCCTTTCGGGCCGAGGGTTACCTTGACGGCGTCGGCGAGGATGTTGACGCCTTCAACCATGCGGGTACGTGCGGAATCGCCAAACTTTACGTCTTTAGCTGCCATTGAATTACTCCTGAGAATTCTGTAGGGGATTGATGCGTGTCAGGGCTTGTCAGCGCCGGAGGTTCAGGCCTCGACAACGCCCATGATGTCTTCTTCGCGCATGACCAGCAGTTCTTCGCCATCGACCTTGACGGTCTGGCCGGCGTACTTGCCGAACAGGATGCGGTCACCGACCTTGACGTCCAGAGCCACGTGCTTGCCATTCTCGTCGCGCTTGCCGGGGCCGACAGCGAGGATCTGGCCCTGATCGGGTTTCTCGGCGGCGGCGTCGGGGATGACGATGCCGGAAGCGGTCTTGCGTTCCTCTTCGAGGCGCTTGACGATCACGCGATCATGCAAAGGACGGATTTTCATGCATTTTCTCCTTGGTTAAAGCACAAGTTTTTTAACAACCCGCCAACAATTCTTCCGCCAACCGGCAGCGCCGACGCGTTGAATTATTAGCACTCATATGAGACGAGTGCCAATAATAGGGACGGCACTATCGTTTTTCAAGAGCCGGAAAGGCATTTTTTTCTCTCCTTCGCGGCCTTGAAAAATCCATCCTGCGCCCTCATACTTGGCACATGGTTGTAATTCCGGCAATCTGGAGGCGTTCTGGACGCGGGTTCGACTCCCGCCACCTCCACCCAAGCGTATTCAGCCGGTGTTTTCGAGTAGGTTTGGGTGGGGGTGTATTGGTTTCGACAGGGCGGGCGAAGGTGAGCAGGCAACCCGAGAGGCGACGGACGTAATCCGCGCAAATCCATAAACGCCAACGATGAGCGTTTCGCACTGGCCGCTTAAGGCCTATGCCGAGGCCGCTTGAGCCTTGTCACCCAAGAAAAGCCGGCGGGGACTTCGGTCCCCGTCGTCATATCCAACATTCCCGGCCCGGTTCAGGGCATGTACTGCCCGCCATTGACGTTGATGACCTGGCCGGTGATGTAGCCGCTGCACGCGTGCGAGGCCAGGAAGAGGAAGGTCGGCGCCATTTCTTCCGAGGTGGCGAAACGCCCCATCGGAATGGTGGCGTTGATGCCGGCGCGGGCGGTTTCATTCTTGTCGGCGTGGAACGCAGTATCGACGGTTCCCGGCGCGACCACGTTGAAGCGCACTCCGTCCCGGGTGTGGGCGTTGACCCAGTTTTTCTGCACGGCATGTAACCAGGCTTTCGACGCCGCATACAGAGAGGCGCCGGGGCCGCCACCGGTGTAGCCGGCAATCGAGCCGACGAGGATGACCGACGTCGTGGCGCCACTCCCTTTTGCCGAGGCAATCAGGTACGGCAATGCGTACCTGGTGACCATCAGCGCCGAGCGGCCGTTCAGGTCGATGACATGGGAGAAGAATTCGTCGTCAATCTCCGGCAACTGCTTGCGGCCAACCAGCCCGCCGGCGTTGTTGACGAGCACGTCGATGCCGCCGAAGCGGGCGACGAAGCGTTCGATGAGCTGCTCGCAAGCCGGCGTCTGGCTCAAATCGCCGGGGAAGTGCTCCACATCGCCGCTGATCGCGCGAAGATGCGACATGGCGCGCAGCGCGTTGTCGTCGAGCGAGCGCGACGTGATACCCACCCGGGCGCCCGAACGGGCGAAGGCCAGGGCCGCCGCCAGACCGATGCCCTGCGAAGCCCCGGTGACCAGAATCCGCTTGTCTTTCAAATCGTCGAACATATGCGCCTCCAGAAAAAAACGGAGCTTACACCGTTCGGCGCGTCAACTCGCCGCGACCTTGTCGAGCAACATCTGCACGGCCTTGTCCGGATCGGCCTCCTCGGTCACGAAGGGCTTGATGCCGCCACGCTGGAGACGCTGGAAGAGGTACGGACTCATCCCGGCGGTGATCAGCACATGCACGTCGTCGAGCGGGTGATCGTCGCCCAGTTGCGCCGAATGCAGCGTCTGCTCCAGCGACAGTTCGCGCAGCACCTTGTTATCGACCTTGTTCTGGCGGATCTCGTAGACCCAGAACTTGCGACAGCGGCCGGCGTGGTCGGTCACCGTCCGGCGGTTCTGGCTGCTGACGGCGATACGCAGCGCGTCGGCCTTCATCTTGCGGGCGATCGCATCCTGATGACGATCCTGGCCGCCGCAGCCGCAACCACCGCCATGACCTCCCTCTCCATGACCGTGCTCATGGCCGTGTCCACCACAGCCACCGCCGCCGCCACAACCACCTTCCTTCTTCTCGCCGCCACCGCCGCAGCAGCCGCCGCCCTCATGCGCATGAGCGTGTTCCTCGTCATGACCGTGTCCGCCGCAGCAGCCACCGCCACCGCAACCTCCTTGCTGACCGACAGGATTGGCGGCCTCGAACTCGGCGATCGCCTCGCCCGCTGTCAACGCCTCGGTACCGAAGGCCAGAATCCCCTTCTCGACCAGCGCCTCCTTCGTTGCGGCATCGACGCTGCCGCACAGCACCGCATCGAAACGCGGCGGCTCGCCAGCGGCAGCCTGGTACTCGCGCAATGCGAGATGTTCGATCGCACGCGTCTCGGTATCGAAGAAGAGGAGATGTTCAGCGTTCGGCAAATGGGGCTCGATGCACGATTCGAGGCCGTTGGGAACCCTGACGGGTACGCAGATTTTCATGATTCGTCCTTATGTCTGTCAAACTTCAGTGATCACTCGCCCGCAGTCAGCGCCTCGTCCGGCGCGGCCGTCGCCATTTCCGCGGGAACCTCACCGCAGATGCGCAAGGCCTTCCCCTGCAGGAGCGCCATCGCGACCTTCTTGTGCGCCCGGGCGATGATGTTGCCCAGCGTCTGGCGCGACACACCCATGCGTTCGGCGGCGTCGGCCTGATACAGGTCTTCGATGTCGGTCAGGCGCATCGCCTCGACTTCGTCGAGGGCCAGCTCGATTTCCTCGAGCGCACACATCGGCACGCCCTGCGGCTTGAAATAACGCACGGGCACATCGCACGCGACGCGTCGGCACTTCATCGGTCTCGCCATGTAGGGGCTCCTGACAAGCTATGGTGATTACGAGGCCGCAAGACTACCACACATACTGGCATATGCCCAAAAGAGACCGGCGAAGCGGAACAAAACTGGTAGGATGCCGGCCATGGTTGTCAACAATGCTCAAAATGAAACGGCAGTCGTCATCCGGCGGGATGGACAAACGGTCGTCTTCGTCCGCCTGCGCGCGGGCAAACTCGCCTGCGAACGCCTCACCGAACTCGCCTTTCGCGAAACCTGGACGGAAAGCCCCCACCCGCTCGCGGAAACGCTCGACCGTTTCCTTGAACACGGACAGCTTCACGGCGCCACCCAGGAAGCGCTGCGCGGGCTGAACAAGCTCCGGGAGCGCGCACGGCTGGTCGTTTCCAGCCTGTTCTGACGGCCATGAGGAATCACTCGAGCGCCGCCTCCCGCCGGGCATGCCCGCGCTGGATGGTGTTTTGCGCCGGACTGCTGGCGGCAACCCACCTTCTCGCCGCCGACCTCCCTGCCCCGGTCGCACATGCGCTCAAGACGGCCGAGATTTCGCTCGCGGACACCGCCATCGTCGTGCGCGCGGCCGATGCCAGCGAACCGCTTCTGAGCCTTAACGGCAGACAGCCGATGAACCCGGCATCGGCAATGAAGCTGCTCACCACGTACGCTGCCTTCGAGATTCTCGGCCCGGCGCATAGCTGGACCACCGAGGCACTGGCCGATTCCGCACCGCAGGATGGCCGGATCAACGGCAATCTCTACCTGCGCGGCAGCGGCGACCCACGCCTGGCGCTCGAACAATTCTGGCTGTTCCTGCGCCAGTTGCGCGCCCGCGGCGTCAGCGACATCCGCGGCGATCTGATTCTCGACCGGACAGCCTTCGACCTGCCGCCGCACGATCCGGCTGAATTCGACAACGAGCCGCTGCGTCCGTACAACGTCGGCCCGGACGCCTTGCTGGTCAATCTCAAGAGCCTGCGCTTCCTGCTACGCGCCGAACGCGGCGCCGTGGAGGTCATCAGCGAGACGCCCGGCACAGAACAACGGCTCGACAACCGCCTGCAACTTGCCGCAGGCGGCTGCGGTGACTGGCGGGAAAAGCTGAAAATCGAGATTACCGGGGAAACGATCGTGCTGCGCGGCGACTATGCCGCCGCCTGCGGCGAGAAGGCGCTGAATCTTTCGCCATGGCCCGCCGATCTGCAGGTGGAACGTCTGTTCCACACCTTGTGGCGCGAAATGGGCGGCACCCTCGGCGGGCAGGTACGTGCCGGATCGACGCCGCCGGGAGCACACCGCCTGGCCGCGCATGAATCACCGCCGCTCGCCGACGTCGTGCGCGAAATCAACAAGTTCAGCAACAACGTGATGGCCCGTCAGCTCTTCCTGACCCTCGACCCGGCGCGACCAGCGACCCCGGAAGGCGCCACCCGGCGCATTCGCGGCTGGCTGCGCGACAAGGGACTGGACATGCCGGAACTGATCCTCGACAACGGTTCCGGGCTGTCGCGCAAGGAGCGCATCTCGGCGGACAATCTGGCCCGCCTGCTGCAAGCCGCCTGGCAGAGTCCGGTGATGCCCGAACTGGTCGCCTCGCTGCCGCTGGCCGGTGTCGACGGGACGCTGAAGAAACGGCTGCTCAACGGCGCGGCGAACGGGCGCGCGCACCTCAAAACCGGCTATCTCGACAACGTCCGCGCCCTCGCCGGCTACGTGCTGGACAACAGCGGGAAACGCTGGATCGTGGTCTTCATGATCAACGGCCCGCGCGCCCGTCTCGGCAAACCGGCGATGGACGCCCTGCTCGAATGGCTGGCCAGCCAACCCGGCGCCCCAATGCCATGACCCCCTCCCCCGGCCATCCGTCGCACGCCCTGCGCGGAATGGCGCTGATTTCGATCGCGGTGATCCTGTTCACCGTCACGGACACCCTGTCGAAGTACCTGACCCGCTTCTATCCGGTCACCAACGTACTGCTGGCGCGCTACCTGTTTCACACGCTGCTGGTCGTCGCGGCCGTCGCCCCGCGCCACGGACTGGCGTTCGCCCGGACGCAGCGGCCGATGCTGCAGGTTCTGCGCGGGCTCCTCCTGGTCGGCGCCTCGCTGCTCTTCGTCACCGCGATCAAGTACATGCCGCTGGCCGAGGCGACGGCGATCCAGTTCGTCTCGCCCCTGGTGGTCACGCTGCTTGCCGTCTTGTTCCTGAACGAAAAGGTGGAGTTGTCGCGCTGGCTGGCGATCCTTGCCGGATTCATCGGTGTGCTGATCATCATCCGGCCCGGCAGCGGCGTCTTCAGCTGGGCCTCCCTGCTGCCGCTCGGCACCGCCACGCTGTTCGCCTCCTACCAGGTGCTGACGCGCCATTTCGCCGGTCGCGAGAACCCGTACGCGCTGATTTTCTATCCGGGCATCGCCGGCATGCTCACCCTGGCCTTCACGCTCCCGCTGGCCTGGGTGCCGCCACAAAATCTCACCCACTTCGCCATGCTGGCCATCGCGGGAATGATCGGCGGCGTCGGCCACCTGATCCTGATCCGGGCCTACGAACTGGCGCCGGCGTCGCGCCTGGCACCGTTCAGCTACACGCAGCTGGTGTGGATCACGCTGGCCGGCTACCTCGTGTTCGGCAACTTCCCGGACCGCTGGTCGCTGACCGGCATCGCCATCCTGATCGCCGCCGGGCTGTACATCGCCACGCGCCAGTACCTGCAGGACAGAAACCAGTAGCCTTTCAGCGCGCCGCTTCCGTCGCCCGCACGAATCGCTCGAAGGCCTCCGCCGGCATCGGCCTGCTGTACAGGTAGCCTTGCGCTTCGTCGCACCCCTGGGCTTTCAGGAAGGCCGACTGCTCAACCGTCTCCACGCCTTCGGCAATTGTCTGCAAGCCAAGACTCCGCGCCAGGCCGATGATCGCGCCGACGATCGCCTCGTCATCGGGGTCGCGGGAAATGTCGCGCACGAAGGACTGGTCGATCTTCAGCTTGTAGACCTTGAAGCGCTTGAGGTAATTCAGCGACGAGTAGCCGGTGCCAAAATCGTCGATCGACATGCGCAATCCGCGCGCATGCAGTTCCCCCATGACCGCGATCGCCTCCAGCGGGTTCTCCATCGCCACGCCTTCGGTCAGTTCGAGTTCGAGAAGATCAGGCGGCAAGCCGCTCTCGGCAATGATCCGGGCCACAAGCTGCGGCAGGTTGGGCTGCCGGAACTGGATGGCCGAGAGGTTAACCGCCATCACCATCCGCGGCAGGCCCCGGTCGAGCCACGCGCGGAGCTGCCGGGCGGCGGAACGCAGCACCCATTCGCCGATCGGCAGAATCATGCCGCTGTCCTCGGCGACGGGGATGAAATCGGCGGGAGAGACATCACCCAGTTCGGGATGCCGCCAGCGCAGAAGCGCTTCGACGCCGATCACGCGACCGCTGACCAGGCAGATCTGCGGCTGGAAGTGAAGATGCAGCTGGTCGAACTCCAGCGAACGGCGCAAGGCATTCTCCAGCCGGAGGAGGCGATCGGAGCGTTCCTGCATTTCCCGCGTGAAGAAGCGGAAAGTCTGGCGGCCGCTCTGCTTGGCCCGATACATCGCCGTGTCGGCGGATCGCGACAGCGCCTCGTAGGTCACGCCGTCGGCGGGATACATGGCGATACCCATCGACGGGGTGACCGCCAGTTCGTACTGCTCGATGCGGTAGGGCGCCGAGAGTGTCTTGAGCACCTTGCCCGCCACGTGGGCGGCGCCGTCGGCATCGGCACCGGGGAGGACCAGAATGAACTCGTCGCCGCCGAGCCGCGAAACGGTATCCTCCTCGCGTAGCAAGTCCTTCAGCCGCCCCGCCACCTGGATCAGCAACTCGTCGCCGACACGGTGGCCGAGCGAATCGTTGACGTTCTTGAAGCGGTCGAGATCGAGGAATATCAACGCCAGCTGTTCGCCGTTGCGCTCCATGCCGCTCAGGGCCAGCTCGACCCGGTCGGCCAGCAGCGCCCGGTTTGGCAGCCCGGTCAGCGAATCGTAGTGCGCCAGCCGCTGGATGTGTTCCTGGCTGGCTTTGCTCTCGGAGATATCGTTGAAGGTGCCGATGAAATGGGTCACCCGCCCGGAGTCATCGACGACCCGGCTGACCGACAGGTATTCCGGATACACGTCGCCATCCTTGCGCCGATTCCAGATTTCTCCCTGCCAGAAGCCATCGGTATTGATGACATGCCACATTGTCCGGTAGAACTCCCGGTCATGCCGTCCCGAGGACAGGAAGCGCGGATTGCGTCCGACCACCTCGTCCTGGCGGTAACCGGTAATGTTCTCGAACGCCCGGTTGACCCGCAAGACGTTGGCCTGCGCATCCGTAATCATGATGCCTTCCCCCCCCTGTTCGAAGACCTGGGCGCTCAAGCGCAACTGCTCCTCCATCTGCCGCCGCTCGGCCGCACGGGCGAACAGATCCAGGGCAAAGCTGATGTCCAGGGCCATTTCGGCCATCAGTTTGAGAATATCCTCGTCGAACGCATCGACATCGCCGGCATAGAGGGTCAACGCGCCGTAGACCGCAGCGCCACGAGTCAGCGGAAAGGAGGCAACACCACCCCACCCCGCCTTTTTCGCATGCTCATGCCACGGCGCCGTGCGCGTGTCACTCAGATAGTCCTGAATCCAGAACGGCCTGCATTCACGCACAGCCGAAGCGGTTACCCCATGTGCCAGCGGACTGTGCTGCAAATCCGTTGAAATCCGCACATCCGCCAGAAACTCCGTGCCCTCGCCGAAACATGCAACCGGTTCGACGCACTGCGCGACCGGATCGAAGCCGCCAATCCAGGCCATCTTCATCCCGCCATGCTGCACGGCAAACCGGCAGACCTGCGGAAACAGCTCGTCCTCGCTCGAACAGCGGACGATCGCCTGGTTGCACTCGCTGAGTGCCGCGTACATGTGCGTCAGGCGGTCAAGACGCGCCTCCGCCTGCTGGCGTGCCCGCTCGTGCGCGAAATTGGTCATCGCAAAGCCGATGTCCGTGGCCATTTCCACCAGCAGTGCGCGCTGCTCGTCATCAAACGCCGCGGCGTCACCGGAATACAACATGAACGCGCCGACCACTTCGCCTTCGCGCTCGAGCGGCAAGGCGCAGGATTCGACCCAACCGGCCGCCCGTCCGAGGTCATGCCACGGGGCCGTCATCGGATCATGCTGGAAATCACCGATCCAGACCGGGCGCTTCTCGCGGATCGCCGTGCCGGTTGCGCCGCCGCCATAGGGACTGCTCGCATCGGACGATACCCGCACCCCGGCAAGCACGCCGGAACTTTCGCCATGGCTGGCGACTGGACGAACCACCCGGGTCTCGGGGTCAACCATGCCGATCCACGCCAATTTCATTCCGCCATGCTCGACCGCGATCCGGCACACCCGTGGCAACAACTCGTCCTCGTTGCGGCAGCGCACGATCGACTGATTGCATTCGCTCAACGCCGCGTAGGTCCGAGTCAATCGTTCGATCCGTGCCGCGGAGGCCTTCTGCTCGGTGATGTCGTCGAGCATCGCCAGCAGGTAATCCGGAGAACCATCGGCCCGGCGGACGCAACGCACTTCGACGCGGGCATGCACGACCTCGCCGTCCTTCCGGACGAAGCGCTTCTCCATGGCAAAACTGTCCGACTCGCCACGCAGCACGCGATCGTTCTCGGCTTCGCTGAGCGCCATGTCCTCGGGATGCGTCAGGTCCTTCCATGACAGCGCCAGCAGTTCCTCGCGCGGATAGCCGAGGATTTCGCAGAACCGGTCGTTGCAACGCACCCAGCGCTTGCTTTCCGGCGACGTCATCGAGATGCCGATGAACGGCAGGTCGTAGAACTGGTGCATCAGGCGATTCGAGTGCGCGAGCAACTCCAGCCGCTGGGCATGCGCGTGCTGGCGCCAGAAGGCGAGCATGACGGCGCCGACGACGGCGATACCGAGAAAGGTGATGGCCCCGATCCAGGACGCCAGATCGCGCAACGGGGCCATGACCTCGTCCCGGCCGATCTTCGCGGCGAGGTAGCCGTCCGTGCCGGGAATCGGGCGCACTGCCGCCAAAGTCGCAATGCCGCGTTCGTCATCACCCTGGACAACCCATCCGGCGGGGTTTCGCGCCGCGGGTTCACGGAAAAACAACCGCGCCTCGGCATCGCGCGCAGCTGAATGCCCCGGCACAAGGAACACGGCACGTTCCCCCTCGTAGCGCAACAGGAGAATTTCACCCGAGGCGCGGGCGGTCGGCCAACGCAGCAACGCTTCCAGCGCCCCGCCGGATTGCGCCCTGCCAAGGTCATTGTCGTCACCATGCCCATCAAGCCAGTGGCGGATCTGGGCGACCTTGAAATCGGCAATCGCTCCGAGGTTCGACAGTGCCTCGCGCTCGATCTGTGGCGAATGGATGCGCATCACCAGCACACCGGCCAGCGGCACCGTGCCGAGCAGGATGGCGGCAATCAGGAACATTCCCGACCGCTGGAGCGGAGGCGGCGCGGAAGCATCCCCCGGCAGCGAATCGTTCCGTCGCCAGGAGCGAAGAATCGAATACAGGAGCGCGCTGGTCACCAGCACGAACGCCGCGCCCTTGATCATCTCGATCCGTCCCTGCAGGAGTGGATCGTCGACGCTCATCGTCAGCAGCGAACCGGAAGCCAGGATCCAGATCATCGCCAGCGCCGCGTAAAGCAAAGCCACGCTCCCCGGCGAGAGCAACCGGCTCAAGGAAACGCGGGGCGGCGGAAGGCTCATCGTCCGGGTTCCCGATTACACGTACGGGGGTATCTCATCTGGCATCCTCCCTCGACATGGCAATGACACAGTCTGCGGAACTACAGCCCGAGATCCTGCCACATCGCATCGACTCGCTTCTTGACGGCCTCGTCCATGACGATCGGCGTGCCCCACTCGCGGCTCGTCTCGCCCGGCCACTTGTTGGTCGCGTCGATCCCCATCTTGCTGCCCAGACCGGCGACCGGCGAGGCGAAGTCGAGGTAATCGATCGGCGTGTTCTCGGCGATCAGCGTATCGCGCGCCGCGTCGACCCGCGTCGTCATCGCCCAGATCACTTCCTTCCAGTCGCGGATATTCACGTCGTCGTCCACCACGATGATGAACTTGGTGTACATGAACTGGCGCAGGAAGCTCCAGATGCCGAACATCACGCGCTTGGCGTGGCCGGGATACTGTTTGCGGATACTCACGGAGGCGAGGCGGTACGAACAGCCCTCGGGCGGCAGATAGAAATCGACGACTTCCGGATACTGCTTCTGCAGCAACGGCACGAACACTTCGTTCAAGGCCACTGCCAGCATCGCCGGTTCGTCGGGCGGCTTGCCGGTGTAGGTGCTGTGGTAGATCGGGTTCTTGCGCATCGTGATGCGCTCGATGGTGAATACCGGGAAGGTCGACTGCTCGTTGTAGTAGCCGGTGTGGTCGCCGTACGGGCCTTCGAGCGCGGTTTCGTTCGGATCGATGAAACCTTCGAGGACGATCTCGCTGGAAGCCGGCACCTGCAGGTCGTTGCCCAGGCATTTCACCAGCTCGGTCTTGGCGCCGCGCAGCAGGCCGGCGAACTGGTATTCGGAGACGTTATCCGGCACCGGCGTCACCGCGCCGAGAATCGTCGCCGGATCGCAGCCGAGCACCACGGACACCGGGAACGGCTGACCCGGATTGGCCAGACAGTGATCGCGGAAATCGAGTGCGCCGCCGCGGTGTGCCAGCCAGCGCATGATCACCTTGTTGCGGCCGATGACTTGCTGGCGATAGATGCCGAGGTTCTGCCGCGCCTTGGATGTTGGCAAACCCTGCGGCCCGCGCGTCACTGTCAGCCCCCAGGTGATCAGCGGCGCCACGTCGCCCGGCCAGCAATGCTGGATCGGCAGGCGCGAGAGGTCCACATCGTTGCCCTCCCAGACGATCTCCTGGCACGGCGCCGAGGAAACAATCTTCGGCGACATGTTGAGCACCTGCTTGAACACCGGCAGCTTGTCCCAGGCGTCCTTCAACCCTTTGGGCGGCTCCGGCTCCTTGAGGAAGGCGAGCAGCTTGCCCACCTCGCGCAGCGCCTCGACCGATTCTTCGCCCATGCCCAGCGCCACGCGCCGCGGCGTGCCGAACAGGTTGGCCAGCACCGGCGTGGAATGCCCTTTCGGATTTTCGAACAGGATCGCCGGTCCGCCCGCGCGCAGCACACGGTCGCAGATCTCCGTCATTTCGAAGCGAGGATCGACCTCGGCCCGGATTCGTTTCAGTTCACCCAAGCGCTCGAGCTGGCCGATAAAGTCGCGGAGGTCGTTGTATTTCATGAAAGCCGGCGTAAAAAACAAGAAGTTATCGATTATAGGCGATGGTCTCCGCATGTCGGCGGCAATAGTTCACACAAGGAGGAAATGCCCTCGTCGATTGAAGGGGTTTATGGGCGGCATAGCCTCTTTTCATTGGACTATTCCTCGCCACTCCTTAAAATGAACACATCAAGTCAATCAAGAACCTTTTTCAATAAGGAGCCATGCAAATGAAAAGCAAGAAAATCGACATCAGCAAGATCGACATCGGCATTTCCGAAAAAGATCGCATCGCGATCGCCAAGGGGCTGTCCAAGCTCCTGGCCGACAGCTTCACGCTGTACCTGATGACGCACAACTTCCACTGGAACGTCACCGGGCCGATGTTCAACACGCTGCACACCATGTTCATGGACCAGTACACCGAGCAGTGGAACGCGCTGGACACCATCGCCGAACGCATCCGCTCCCTCGGCGTCGTCGCCCCGGGCAGCTACGAGGAGTACGAGAAGCTGACCACCATCCCGGCCGTCAAGGGCAAGCCGAAGGCGCTGGAAATGGTCGCCCTGCTCGTCGCCGCGCAGGAAGCCACCGCCCGCACGGCGCGCGACCTGCTGCCGCTGGTCGCCGAAGCGAACGATCAGCCGACCACGGACCTGATCACCCAGCGTCTCGACATTCACGAAAAGACGGCGTGGATGCTGCGCAGCCTGCTGGAAGAATAAGCTTGAAAACCTCACCGCAAAGGCGCAAAGAACCCAAAGGCAACGCAAAGAAAACCATGAAAAGAGAACCGGATCTTCTTTGCGTAAGCTTTGCCCCTTCGCGCCTTTGCGGTGGATTTTGAATCTTTCGCATCCTCTGAGTTCTTCAGGTCGAGATCTTCAGCGAACGAGCAGGAAGTCGATGACGATCCCGGCGAAAATCGCCGCCCCGAGCCAGTTGTTGTGCAGGAACGCCTTGAAGCATTTCGCCGGCTCGCGCTCGCGGATCAGCGTGTAGTGATAAATCGCCAGCGCCGCGGCGACGCACAGCCCTGCGTAGAACGCCCAGCGCGCGTTCATCTGGTAGCCGACCCAGGCGATCAGCGCCAGGGTCAGCGCATAGCAGAGCATCACGGCCACCACGTCGAAGCGCCCGAAGGTAATTGCCGAGGTCTTGATGCCGATCTTCAGGTCGTCGGCGCGGTCGACCATCGCGTACTCCGTATCGTAGGCGATCGCCCAGAAGACGTTGGCCAGCAGCAGCACCCAGGCGGTCAGCGGGATCATGTCGAGATGTGCGGCGTAGGCCATCGGGATGCCGAAACCGAAGGCGACGCCGAGATACGCCTGCGGGATGGCCAGAAAGCGTTTGGTAAAGGGATACGTCGCCGCCAGGAACAGCGCAATGACCGACAGGCCGATGATGTACAGGCTTTTCAACGGCAGGATCAGCAAGAAGGCGCAAAGCGCCAGCGCCCCCGCCAGAAGCAGCGCCTCCTTGACCGACACCGTCCCAGCAGCCAGCGGCCGGTCCTTGGTGCGCGCGACGTGCGGATCGAACTTGCGGTCGGCCACGTCGTTGACCACGCAGCCCGCCGAGCGCATCAGCACCGTGCCGAGCACGAAGATCCACACCACGACCCAACTCGGCGCCCCCCAGGACGACAGCCAGAGCGCCCATAACGTCGGCCAGAGCAGCAGCAGGATGCCGATCGGCTTGTCCAGCCGCATTAATCTCTCGTAGTTATCGAGTTTTTCACGTAATAGAGCAGTGTTTGTCACAGTTTTGTCAAAGAAGCACGGAATGGTGGGCACGATCACAACGCGGAGAGCTTACCAGTACCAAGCTCAAGTCAGAAGGCGCGACTATCCGCCACAGTCCAAAATGTTTGAAACGCGGCGCGATGTATCCACCGCCGGAGGACTTGGGGCGGATGCTCAGCCAGGTTGCGCCCAGCTAAAGCACCAAGGCGGCACCGATCGCAACAAGGATCAGCACCATTGCGGAAGCTCTTTCGAGCGCTGATCGCGCCTTCAACACCACGACAGACTCGGCCAAAATGGCCACTGCCAAGATCACGCCAAGAAAGGCTCCACGATTACCCGAGCCATCTTCAATGGCACCGGTGGCAATCGTCGGATCCACCTCTGGCATCCAGTCATACTTGCTGCCAGCGAGAGACACGATCAATAGCAGACCGAAGGCGTAGATTGCGTGCAGCCCAGCGCGTAAATATTCTCTCATCGAAGCCTCACCGGACAAGCCGACTGAAACGAGACCAGTTATTGACAATGAAATTGCCGTAACTCGTATTCTGTTTGAGCTGGTCGATCGAGAGCCCGATGCCTCGGTTGTAACGAGCGCCAACAATGCGGACCTGCTCCATCGTCAGCGGTGACGAGAACTTGTCGTGATCGGCCAGCAGGCGAAGATGGCCTGCGACAGTGTCGATGTTGTACACGTCCCTTTGCAAGCAATTAGCCAGATTGCGCAGTTCACCGTTGGTCATCTCCATCGGATCCATCCCGAGCGTTTGAGCGGCCGTACGAAGCTGAATGCTGACCGAACCGAATGAGGTCTTGGTCGGGATGCGCGTCACCGTCAAGGACTTGTCGATAACGGACGGTCCACTCCAATCAAAGGCACGGACTTCAAACGCGACCCGATCAATGAAGTTCGGATCACCACCGACCTCGATCCAGCACACGCCGGCGAGCAATTCCACTGGCAAGCGATTCGTACCGGCAGCACGTAGAATCGTATGCTTGTTGTGTTTCACCCAAGCATCCTTGAATTTCTGGATATAGCCCTTTCCCCCACCAAATTTTTCGGGAATCAGTTTCCACAGGAATAGATCAAGCACGCCCCAAGTCGGGGAAGAATTCGGTGTTTTGCAGACAAGTTCCGACATAGTCCTTTTTCGAGAGACGCAACAATAATGCCCACATCATACACTTGGCGCACGTTCCCATAAATGCCAGGCAGACATGCCGCTGGTGCCATTTATGGCGAAACCTTTCCTGGGCATCGATTGATATTGATTCAGCCGGATAACGTGAAGTCGCCACCCCGGCGAAGGCCTGGGGCCAAGCGTACACTCGGCGATTGATCCCCGATACTGGACACCGGCCTGCGCCGGTATGACCGGGTCGTTATATTTCATCGTACTGAAAAAAAAGACGGCAATGCCTTGCGTCATGGCGCAGTATTCCGCCCTCTTAGCACACCCCGCCACGCAGTTTCCCCACCCGCAGCTTGAGATCATCCGGATCAACTTCTTCCGGCGGCACCGCCTCGCCGGCGACCAGGGCGATCCGGCGGAAGAGGCGGATGCAGGACGGCACGCGCATCGCCGGCCCGTAGCGGCGACTGAAGAAGCTGCCCCATAGCCCGCGCAGGGCCATCGGGATCACCGGCACAGGCGTTTCGGCGACGATGCGCTGGACGCCATAGCGGAACGGGGTGAACTCGCCGTCGCGAGTGATCTGCCCTTCCGGGAACAGCCCGATCAGTTCGCCGTTGCGCAACGCCTCCGCCGCCTGGGCGAACGCGGACTCTTTCATGGCGGCATCTTCCTTGGCCGGCGCGATGGGAATCGTCCGCACCTTGCGGAAGACGAAATTGGCGCCGGGCAAGGCGTAGATTCGATGGTCGATGATGAAACGGATCGGTCGTCGCACCGCGGCCATCACCACCACCGGATCGACGAAGCTGACGTGATTGCAGATCAGCACTGCCGGCCCGGTGTCAGGGATGCTGTCGAGACCGTGCTTGTCGAGGCGGTAGACCGCATGGATCAACAGGGAAGCAAGGAAGCGGACGAACTGTTCCGGCACCTGCCGGCAGACGTACCAGGCCACCAGCGCATTGAATCCGGCCGCCAACCCGAACAACGCCGGGATCGACATTCCCGCCCCGAGCAGCACCCCGGCCGCCAGCGCGCCGACAACCATGAACAGCGCGTTGAGAATGTTGTTCGCGGCGATTATCCGCGCGCGATGCTCCGGCGCGCTGCGCGACTGCATCAGCACGTAGAGCGGCACGATGTAGAACCCGCCGAAGACGCCGATGGCAAGCAGATCGAACAGTACCCGCCAGGTCGCGAAGGACGACAACACGACAGCAATCGGCTGCGGCGCGCCGGAATGGGCCGCCGGCGAAGCCAGCGCCAGGTCGAGGCCGAACAGCGCCAGACCGATCATGCCGAACGGCACCAGCCCGATCTCGACGTGGCGGCCGGAGAACTTGTCGCAGAGCAGCGAGCCTGCACCGATCCCGACCGTGAAGATCGCCAGCATCAGCGTGACCAGCGTCTCGTCGCCGCCCAGCACGCTCTTGGCGTACACGGGGAACTGGGCGAGCAGCAGCGCGCCGTAGAGCCAGAACCAGGAGATGCCGAGGATCGCCAGGAACACGCCGCGATTTTCCCGGGCGAAGACCATGCTGCGCCACGTCTGGGTCATCGGATTGAGGTGGATGCGCAAACCGGGAGACGGTGGCGGCGCGGCGGGGATGCCGCGGCTCGCCGCATAGCCGGCGACAGCGACGAGGATGGCCGCGCCGGCGATCCACGCCGTGCTCAATCCCGAGCCGGCGAGCAAGCCGCCCGCCAGCGTGCCGACGAGGATCGAGACGAAAGTCCCCGCCTCGACCAGCGCGTTGCCGCCGACAAGTTCCTGTTCGGAAAGATGCTGCGGCAGCATCGCGTACTTGACCGGCCCGAACAGCGCCGACTGCAGTCCCATCAGGAACAGCGCGAAGAGCAACACGGGCAGGCTGTGCAGGTAGAACCCGAGTGCGCCCAGGCTCATGACGACGATCTCCAGCAGCTTGGCAAGCTTCGCGAGCCGGGCCTTGTCGTACTTGTCGGCCAGTTGCCCGGCCGTGGCGGAGAACAGGAAGAAGGGAAGAATGAACAAGCCCGCGGCCAGGTTGGCCAAGGTTTCCGGCGTCAGCGTCGTCCACTGCGCGGTATTGAAGGTGAGCATGACCACCAGCGCGTTCTTGTACAGGTTGTCGTTGAACGCGCCGAGAAACTGCGTCCAGAAGAACGGTGCGAAGCGGCGGGTGCCGAGCAAATGCATCTGTCTCATGCTTTCAGCAACTCCTCTCGGCTGCCGAGCCAGCGCGCCAGATGACGGTCAGCGCGCTCGGGCGCCTTGCGCAGCAATTCATCGGCCATCTCCCGCGCCAGTTCGACGAGATCGGCGTCGGCCTCGAGATCGGCATAACGCAACAACGGCACACCTGACTGGCGGCTGCCGACGAACTCGCCGGGGCCGCGCAGTTGCAGATCCTGGCGGGCGATCTCGAAACCGTCGGTGTTCTCATAAATGATCTTCAGCCGCGCCCGCGCGGTTTCGGACAACGGCTGCTGGTAGAGCAGGACGCAGACCGATTCGTCCTTGCCGCGCCCGACCCGCCCGCGCAACTGGTGCAGCTGCGAGAGGCCGAAGCGTTCGGCGTGCTCGATGACCATCAGGCTGGCGTTCGGCACGTCGACGCCGACCTCGATGACCGTCGTCGCCACCAGCACCTCGATCTCGCCGGCGGCGAAGGCCGCCATCGTCGCCGCTTTCTCGTCGGCCTTCAGCCGCCCATGCACCAGCCCGACACGCAGCCCTTCAAGCTCCTGCGACAGCACGGCATGGGTGTCGATCGCCGTCTGCAGCTGCAGCTTTTCCGACTCCTCGATCAGCGGACAGACCCAATACACCTGCCGACCGGCAGCGGCCGCATCGCGAATGCGGACGATCACCTCGTCCCGACGCACGTCGGAGACCAGCCGGGTGCGTACCGGCGTGCGGCCGGGCGGCAGCTCGTCGAGCACCGAAACATCGAGATCGGCGTAATAGCTCATTGCCAGCGTGCGCGGGATCGGCGTCGCCGACATCATCAACTGGTGCGGCACAGCGCCGCCCTCACCCCCCTTGCGCCGCAAGGCCAGACGTTGGGCGACGCCGAAGCGATGCTGCTCGTCGACGACGGCCAATCCCAGCCGGGCGAAATCGACGCTCTCCTGGATCAGCGCGTGCGTGCCGACGACCAGTTGTGCGCTCCCGGCCGCCTGCTGCTGCGCAGCCAGCTTGCCCGCCTTGCTCAGGCTGCCGGTCAGCCAGGCGACGGTAACACCGAGCGGTTCCAGCCAGGCGCGCAGCTTGAGGTAATGCTGTTCGGCCAGGATCTCGGTCGGCGCCATGAATGCCGCCTGGAAGCCCGCCTCGATCGCCTGGCAGGCGGCCAGCGCCGCAACGATGGTCTTGCCGCTGCCGACATCGCCCTGCAACAGGCGTTGCATCGGCATCGGCAGCGCCAGGTCGGCGCCGATCTCGGCGACCACCCGCCGTTGCGCAGCGGTCAGCGGAAAAGGCAACGCCGCCAGCAATCGCCCGGCCAGTCGCC
>Ga0302250_1001237_pt1 | contig 20063 bp, 22 predicted proteins | sample AAG_RA_Asp_MG_FD_193536 | JGI IMG/M metagenome (GOLD analysis project Ga0302250, IMG submission 193536) | Enriched activated sludge microbial communities from anaerobic digester in WTTP, New Holstein, Wisconsin, United States - AAG_RA_Asp | ecosystem: Engineered > Bioreactor > Anaerobic >... | reverse complement strand
GGCTGTTAAGGCCTCAGCTAGGGGCTGATCATCTATATCTGGCAAAGGCACCGAAAGAGCGACCCTTACCATTCCTTTTCCGTGCAAATTTGTAAATTCAACAATTTCTGTTTGCATAATTTCACCTGACATTATTATATAATATATATTATGTTTGTCAATAGACGAGGGTAATGTGCACACACATATGGCGGTTTTTCAAAAACTATGGAAACATCGAAATATATGTGTACACAACTGCCAAAATCAGCACTCGAAGAAAGGCTTCGCTGGGTTCTTCCGATTGTGAACAAGGAAGTGAAGCTAAAAGAGGCTGCTCTCTTCTTTTCTGGAGGAAAGAGGACTCTTGAGCGCTGGGTTTCAAACTATAAGGAACTAGGAGAGCAAGGATTGATTCCTCAATCAACTAGACCGAGGACTTGTCCTAATGAAACTTCAATTAGAATCAAAGAAAGAATAATTGAACTAAGAAAAGAAACTAAACTGTGTTCTTTGAAGATGAACTACAAGCTTAGAAAGGAAGGAGTTAAAATAGGAACAAGAACCTTGGGAAAGATAATTAAGACTGAGGGATTAACTAGAAGGTATAGGACAAGAAAGATGAAGTATAAATACATTAAGGTTCCTCTTTCAAATGGAGATTTAGTCGAGATAGATATTAAATACGTTCCAGATAGTATTAACGGGCTTAGATACTACCAATTCACAGCGATAGACTGTGCTTCTAGATGGAGATATCTAGAAGCATATAATGGAATGGGAAATGATTGCGCTGTTTCATTTTTAAAAAAAGTAATTAAGATTTCTCCGTTTAGGATTAGAGCGGTAAAAACAGACAATGGAGCATGCTTCACGAATAGGTATACAGGATATGATAAGTCAACGGATTTGATAAGTCCCAGAATCCATGATTTTGATATTGCTTGCGCAGAGAGAAGTATAATCCACTATCTGATTGATCCAGGAAAACCTGCTCAGAATGGAAGAGTTGAAAGAAGTCATAGAACAGACCAAGAACACTTCTACGATATAAATATATTTAGAAACAAAAGGGATTTGGAGAGAAAGTTAAAGAAATGGAATGAAGAATACAACAACCTAGAACACATTGCTTTAGATGGAAAAACTCCTAACGAAATGCTACTCTTAAACAAAGACGGATAATCAATTAATTATCCGCCAAATGTGTGTGCCCAAAACACGAGGGAAAGTTCCAACGTCTTTTCGCGGCTATCATAAAAAGCCTTATAGAATAAGGCTTTCTAAATTTGCAGGGGCGCTGGGACGTTATCGGAACCTTTTTAAAGTTAAATTGTGTATAAAAAAAGAAACAAGTCCTACTCTTAGAGTTTTATCACTATAGACTAATTGCTCGACTTGAGCTGTCTCGGTATAACTGATATTTTAAATATTAACTTAATAAATTTTAAAATTAGGATATTTATTTTTTAATATTTCTTTTTCAGCTAAGGGGAGATAAGAAAAAGTAATATTGCCATTTACTGTTTCAGGAAGCTTTAATCCTTCAGCTGATTCGAGACCATAAAGATAAAGACTACCATTTATTGTTTTGGGAAGAATTAACCCCTTGGCTGAGGTGAGGCTACCAATATAAAAACTACCATTTATTGTTTTGGGAAGAATTAACCCCTTGGCTGAGGTGATTCTAGGGAGATAAAGATCACCATTTATTGTTTCAGGAAGCTTTAATCCTTCAGCTGAGGTGAGATAAGAAAGATCGAGACCACTATTATAAAAAAGGAATTCTCCACTTAAGGCTTCTTTTTTATTAAGGGCAATTTTTTCTTTGGGATATCCAGTAGCAAGAGACATGTCTCTTCTTGGATCTCTCTCGCTTTGGATTTCTTCAATTCTCGGATCCTTTTGAAAGCCAAAACCTTGAATTTTAAAATCAAGTTCATAGAGGAAGCGTAGTTCTTCTTTAGTTAACTCTTGATTTTTGTTTTGCTTTTTTTCTATTAAAGTTAAAAGCTCCATGTCCTTGGTTTTCTTCTTATACTTCTCTCCATCAGGAAAGTCTTTTAGCTTCTTGTCTACTATTTCTCCAATGTATGGATCAAGGTTTTGATCAGGTCCGATTCCTCTCACTTCTCCTATTCCATCTCCTTGCATACGGATAGCTGCTCTGGGGATAGCGTAGTTTCCTTCTTTGTCTTTTGAGTAATAGACGTAGAAATCACCACCTTTGAGTTGAGATTCAGCAGTTGATTCTCCAGCGGTACACCAACCAGTTCCATGTCCTTGGAGAGATTCAACTAAGGGCATATGATCAGAGTTTCGATCGTACTTCCTCCATTCTCCTTCTGTATTTGCTAATTCGTTAGTTTCAGTCGGAGTAACTTTTTCAATAGCATATGCATATAGCTTGCCAAAGTTTTCTGATTGGATTAGCTTTTCTAGTTCAGGATTGTTTTCTTTAGTTCCAATATTTTCTTTGTTTGCTTTCTTTGTAATAGCATCAACAACATATGCCAAAGCTTCCCTATTTAAATCAGGGAAAGGAGCGACAGTGTCTTTTCTTCTTGTTCCGAATGACTTGTTTTCTTTGTCGTAGCCGGAAAGCTTGAGCATGCTTTTGAATGTCCAATACTTAGCCCACATGGGGTAGCTATCTGAATCTTCAGAAAAGATGTAGTTTGTCCAATTGTCTAGAGTTGATTTTTGGTCGCTGATAATAACATCGATTGCTTGTTCTTTTAATTCGTTGTTGATTTCAATATCTCCATGGCCTAGCTCTCTAGCCATTCTTTGCTGGTTTTCAAAGTATGATTGAGGGACATCTTTTGGTTTAATGACATATTCTTTGTGAAGGGCATCTCTAATCATGTCCATCTCAATGTCATTGCCTCTGTGTCTCTTGTGGAAGCTTTCCATATTCTTCAACCAAGTATCTACCTTGTTCTTTTCTTTTTCTTCTGAATATTCATGGCTTAGTTCAACTGCTTCTGATTTCTTTAAATCAGGATACTTTTTGCCCAGGTGCTCTCCAGGAGAAAATTCTGGTTTGTCGTTGTTTTCAATGTTTTCGAAGTTGAATTTTTCGGGACTCATGTTTTATATGTTATTTTAATACGGGTCCATTATATGATAGATGATTAGATAAATCAAACAGAATGCTTAGGGGTATAAGCATGTGGTTTGTTCAGTTAGAATTTGCAGGGGCGATGGGACGTTATCGGAACTTTTTTAAGGTTAGGTTATGAATAAAAAAAGAGACCCTTAGTGATTTTTACCGTCCTCACTGATCATTGGTCTCGGACGTTTACTTATATGCCCGCTTTCTTGATAATTTTTCCTTGACGGTCAACGTCGTACATTTTTCCGTCTTTTTCTGCCCAGGTTAATCCATCTTCACAGAAAGAGCCATCATCGAAGAATGTGTCGAAGCGAGAGTCGTAGGCTGGGGTACCATCCAGATGGATGTGAAAACATTTTTTCTCCTTGTCTCTTGCGGGTGCCAGTCCATCTTTTTGGAAGTTACCCACAGCTGTAAAACTTGCTGTATAAGCTGGGGTACCATCGGCATATCGCACATGAAAGTGTTTGTTTCCTTTTCTTGCCACAACGAGACCTTGGATATCGACCATTCGACCAATCCAGGTTAATTCATAACGCTTTGCAAATGCTTCTCTTTCTTCTTTAGAGAGCACTTTTGATCCTTTTTCGAGATATTCTTGCACCATTTAAGTTCTCCCTCGATCAATATTTTTAAAGAATGTTGATGGATATATGATAAAACAAATAATATATTCTATCAAATGCTGGTCGGGCGAACTTAAGAAACTAACGCAAAAGTTCCAAAGCTCTATTGCGGTACTATAAAAAGCCTTATAGAATAAGGCTTCCTAGATTTGCAGGGGCGATGGGACGAACTTAGAACGTTTTTGAAGTTTTGTGTATAAAAAAAGAAGAAATTAGAAATGAGGGAACCAGATATCTACATTGTACCTTTCTGCAACCATCGAGCACACATTTTCAAATATGTGGTAGCGGTTGAATAGGGGCACGGGATATTCTCTCCATAATACATATTCTCCGAAATAATCCTTGTATGATCGAAGAATGTTCCTCCCCAGCAAGACAATGGCAATGCCGGCAAGTAACCATATGGTTAGTGGCGCAAGGTTATCGTTTAGAGCGACGAGTGCGGAAGCGAACCCCGCAACTGTCAGTGCTATGATGAGCACAGTGATCTGTACGACTCTGGCACTCACAAGGTGATTAACCGCGTACATCATGTTTTCTCTGTCGCGGTAGTCTTTCGTGAAGTAATAAAGATCAATAATTTCTTCATCCTTCATCGCCAGCTCTCTTTCGACCTTTTTTGCTTCTCTCACGACACTTCGGCGGGAAATACCCCACATCTCTAAGAGTATTTTGAGAGTCGAATCTTCCATATCAAACGGAAATTTTAAGTTAGCCATAAGCAATACCTCCCATCCGGATTTTTCCTCAGATACTTTCCAAAATGGTAATCTAGTTATTTAAATAGCCAGGTTACCATTTTGGGAAAAAGTTTTTCTTCTCTGTTTTAGTTTATATATTTTAAAGTTCTGTATATTAATACTATACAATATATTGGTATATATTGTCAATAGCAGGCAAGGAAGGTCTAGAACCCCTACCCTCCAAGCAGTGTAAGGGTTCTTTGGGGGTCTTGGTGATAGTCAATTTGAGGTGTCAGGGTCTGGGTAAAATGAGACAAATGAGACAGTATAAAAGGGATCTGTTTCGCGTCTCATTTAGCCCCAGCATCTTTTAAAACTTTAACGATATTTGGATATCCAGGTTTGTCTCCCCCGCCAGTTGCATAATTTAATGCTGTATGTCCATTGGATCCGGCATTAACATCCGCTCCACTTTTGATTAGCTCTCTGACAACATCGATATATCCTTGTTCGCATGCCCACATTAATGCTGTATGTCCGCTATAATCCTTTATTTCAATATTTGCCCCCTTACTGATTAATTCTTTAACAACATTAAGTTGCCCGAAAGTAGCCGCAGCTATTAATGCTGTCCGTCCATATTCAGAGTCTTTTGTATTAACCTCCGCTCCGCTTATAATTAACTCTTTGACTGCATCAAGATGGCCGAAAATAGATACTCCTATTAATGCCGTTGTTCCTCCGCTATTTGCATTAACATCGGCACCATCTTTGATTAATTCTTTAATAATATTAGGATCAGATGCATAGGTTAATGCCGTTTGATCGTGAGAATCTTTTGCATTTACATCCGCTCCTTTTTTAATTAGTTCTCGTATTACTGCCAAATTATTATTTTCTATTGCCCTTAATAAATCATCATTATTTTTAATTTGTTGCTGTTCAAGATATTGTTCATTTTTATTCCAAAAATAAAAACTAGTAATGCTAGCCAAAACTAAAACCACTATGGTTATCACTAAAATGTATTTGTTTTTATTGCTATATTTATTACTCATTTTTTAATTAATTTTAATAAGTCTTCATCTCTTTCATATGCTCTTAACCTTCCTGAAAGTATTCCTACTCTATAAGAGATGCCGTCACTCATTAGTCTCCAGTTTACACCCTCTAACACCTTATGGACAAGTCTCTTAATATCATATGAGCTTTCTCTTTCCCCTCTTGGATGAGTATCGGTAACGGTAAAAGGCAAAAAGACATCCTTCCCTATTTCTGGTGTTCCAAACTTAAAACCCATATATCCTTGCCTTCCTAGTCTAGATGAAAGGAATTTTTCTAACTCGAAAGCTGTTAACTTTTCTATTTTAGATAAAGCTTTTTTGTTTTTATCTATCTCGTCATGTTTCTTCATTAGCTCACTTAACCTTTCTCGATCTTCTTCTCCTCTAATATATTCCCGTCCCTTTTCTTCGGTTAAACAAAATCTTGCTTTATCTTTTAAGAAGTCGGGGTCGTATTTCTCCTCTGTTTTAGAAAAATCTAATTTAATCCCAGCATGTTTAGGGATATACTCTTCCCCATCTGAATAAAAAGCCCGGCGAGGCATACATCCTTTCGGGCAATCATACATAAATAAAACACGTATTCGATTGTCTGGTCCCCAATCGTAGAGGTCTCTAAAGTTTGGATCCATTAAGCTACCACACTTTAAGCATCTTACTCCTTCAATCGGTTCAGCTGATTCAAGCAATTCGTCCTTAGCTTTATCTCTATCCATCCATTCCTTAATAGTTTTTTCTTTTTTCTTATAGTGATCGCCGATTGCAAAATACATAAACAATTCTTTGGTCATGTCCATCAGAATGGCATACCTTTTCTTTTCTTTTTCCTTCACCTTTTTATTGGGAGAATTTTTTAGTTCTTCAAAAAACTTTTCTTCATCTCGAAAGTAACTAACTGTAAGTCGATCATATGAGTCTATATATTCTTGTCTTGATTTTAGGTATTTCATATTCGTCGTGTAATATACCTTGTGCGACATTTTATAAGATAATTTCGATATTTTCTTTATCTTTTTCTATCCAGACTATATAAATATTTTTCTTTAATATTCCAATAAATACTCCGAGTTTGTAGTTTAAATCGGCATTTACATAATTTTCTATTTTTCTAATGTCGGTTTTTACTTTTTTTGAATTTTTTCCTGCTTTTTTAATTTCGAAAATGACTAAATTTTCTGTATCCATTCCCCTTGTTTGATGGATTACAATGTCTGGCCTAATTACTTTTTTTTCGCCAGTTCTTCTATCAATTACGCTTTTAGGTCCGTTGAGATGTTTATTATATTCGCAATCAATATGATGTTCGGGAAATAAATTTTCTAAATACACACCGATTCTATGGCTTAATGTTGGTTCGTAAACATTAACCTTTAAAAGATCTTTGCGGTCTTTTTCTATAAATATTTTAACTGCTTCTATGATTTTTTCTTTAGCTAAAGATATTTCCATGTTTATATAATAACTTTGACGGGATTTTTAATCCTAGGAACCAATACGTTATCGCTAAAAAACAATACTTCTTTTCCCTCTCTTGATTTGTAAGCGACGTGAGAAAAAGTATATTCTTTTTTTCTATATCCTTTGTATAGTTTTTTTATTTCTATAACATTGTCGTAAGAGACAATCCATTTGGCATTTTTAATATTCTTTATTTTTTTACTAACTTTTTGATGATCTATTTTTTTGTAATGATTCATATACAATGATGGTCCCTTGAGGTAATATGGAGGATCAAAATAGAAAATGGTATTTTTATTTTCTATTTTTTGAATATTATCAATTAGATCAAGAGCGTCAAGGTTGTATAAATGTATCTTTTCTTTATATTTTTCAATCAATCTTATCCTCTCAATTAAATTACTTTTATTAAAACGGCTATCTATTTTATATTTACCTTCTTGCTTCCGGCCGCCGATTATACCACCATCTATTATGCCAGATCGATTGGTGCGATTAAGAAAAAAAGTTGCGAATCCGAGCTCAAATAGATTAGCATCTTTTTTATTGGAATGTATTTTTTTAAATTTATTCCAATTATCTATGTTTATATCGGTATTTTCTATTTTTTTACAAAATTCTTCATTATTATTTAAAATCGAATACCAAAAGGCATAAATTCCTCGATCGTAATCATTGATAGTTATTTCTTGCACACATCCATTTATTAACAAATAAAGAGCTACAGAAGCACCGCCAGCATACGGTTCAACATAATGTCCGTTTATGTAGTTTTGGTTGCATAATAAACTAATAAATTTCGCTAATTTATTTTTTCCTCCAGGATATCTTAATGGCGAATAAAATTTTATCATTTTTTCTTTTTTGCCGAATATTTTTTAGCAATATCTTTCCAGATAATTTCAAAAAATTCTTGCAGATTATCCCATTTAAAAATTAAATCTAATGGAACGGGTTGAGTTTTGAAGGAATGAACATATTCATGGAAGCTGTCGATTGATAGTACGGTTGCCTGTTTATTAGTAACAGATCTTATATTATTTAATTGCTTCGAGGTGGCTAATTTTCTTTTTTCTAAGTCAGCTGTTATTGCGGTGATTTTGCCTGCAAGTTTTATCTTTGGTCCAAAAGATATCCCATGTCTATCAGCATAGCAATCAAGAGTTGTTTCCAGAAAAACTCTAAATAAAACACCTATAGCATTTGTTGCTCCGTCGAGATGAAGATCTTTCAGCTCGTGATAAATGTTATTGATTTTTGTTTCGGGTATTCTAATTATGCAATTCTTGGGAATAAGTGTATTTCTTGATCCAGTCTTAGGAAGACTTTTTATGGATGCTGGGGCTGTTTTTGTTGTTCCAGCTGGAGATATTGTCGTAACCTTAGATATTGTTTTTGGCTTCTCTCCTAAAAGATCTTTCATGAATTTAATTGAATCATGAGTGTGATAGACCTCTTTAACAGCGACATCGTCAACAATTATTTTATTAAAAAGAGTATCTAAGCGAGAAAGAACGTCTTTTTCTGAGGCAACAATAATCACGTTTCCACCTCTTACATCGATTCCTAAATAAGATCTTGATTCAGGATTAGAAATTATACGATTTAAGGTCGATATTTTAAGATCCCTAGCATTTATTGATTGTTTTGTTTTTTCTTGGAAAAATTTTAATATTTGCATAGCTGGAGAAATTTTTCCGCCAAACTTATAATCAAATCTTTCTTTTGCTGCAGATTCCCACGCATCTTGTCCTACGCCATTATTTTTACCAGTATGATCTAATTTTATCCATTCGGCCGCTTCTTTTTCGCTACTATAAATAAAACAATTAATTTCTGCTGGAATCTTTCCAGAACCTTTTAAAATATCCGTAAATTTTTTCTTTAATGATTCGCTTTTTATTATAGAAGGATCTTTGAGGCACTTAATTGCAGTTGCTCTTCTGTTGCCATCCAATACAAGAAAAAGACCTTTTTTAATTTCAAGAACCCTTGAATCTTTAGCACTATCAAGCCCTTTCTCGTAAATATGTTTAGCTAAATTTACAATTTCTTCTCCCTTTTCTTCAAGCATTAATTCGATTGCATCGCTTTGATTGTCTACAGGATCAAATCGATAATTTTCAGGATTAACTATTAGTTTGTCGATACTTATATTTTGTTTCATAATATTTATTGTTTATTGATAACGGCTATTTGAAATTGTATTCTATTGGTTTGCTGTTGTGTGGTTGCGTTATTTATATTGCCCTCCACTCCAAACATATATACGCTAAGTTTTCCTTTTCCGCTTTCACTATTTTCATTGCTCGCTGTTACGGCGATATCAAACGTAATGTACGCTGCCTTTCTGCCATCTACATAAGATTCTAATACAAAAACCGTATTTTCTTCCCCTAAATCTTTATTAGCATCATCGACTCCATTTTTAACATCAACTAAAGCTTTTTTTATAAATTCTTGTAATTCCATATGTTTAATTTTATATTTTGTTTATTATAAAATAAATAAAACAATAAATCAATTTAAAATGATCTTGACATAAAATAAGAGCGGATATAAAATGAATGCGAAAGATTTACAATTTAATATCATTAATTGCATCTCTATCTCGAGAGTCCCAACTGTAACCATGGACTGAGATAAAGAAATTGTCGTAATTGTTACCCTATGCAGGGCATAATGAGGCGGTTTTTTTATCTGAGTCGATGGTCTTTTTGTTATACAAAACAAGAAGATCGGATACAAGCGCTATTAAATCAATCTTTCATAATAATAAGTAATATTTAATATTATGAGGAAACTAATTACGCTTAGCAATTCGGTAGTCAAAAATGGCGAGAGAACTGGCGACGGCAATATAAAGCCTGAAGCGAGAGAAAGAATAATCAATGTTCTAAAGGAATATTTAAGCAATGCTGGGCGTGCAAATATTTCTGAAATATCTCTCAATCTAGGTTTGTCGAGGCAAACGGTTAAGAATCTAATAGATGAAATCTTGATAGATTGGCACCAAGAGATTCAAGAAGGATCACTGGTGCAATCTAAGTGGATAGAATCCGTTCTCAAAGAGATAGATCTCAATCCTTGCTCCTTTTCCAAGGAAGAGATAGCGGTAGTCAACCTAAAAGCTTCCCTATTGAGCAAACTTAATGCTCTTCAAAAGCTAGCCCTGAAAAAGGAAAGTTTTTATCAAATGATAGTAATTAAGAAGGAAGAAAAAATAAGTAACAATTAATTTTAACTATTATGACAAACAACAATATACAAATAGAGATGGTTTCGGTCGCAGAAATAAAGCTCTGCGACTACAACCCGAGAAAACACAGCAAGGATGAAGCTCAGCAACTTAAAACATCGATCGATAAATTCGGAATATGCGATCCTCTCATACTCAATAGTGCTATCGAAAGAAAGAATATTCTTATTGGTGGCAATTTCAGGCTCGAGGTATTGAAGGAGATGGGATACAAAGAGGTTCCTGCAGTTTATATCAATATTTCCGATATTGAGAAGGAAAAGGAGTTGAATATAAGATTAAACAGAAACACTGGATCTTGGGATTGGGATTTATTGGCAAGCTTTGACGAATCGTTTCTTTCAAATATCGGATTCACTTCCGAAGAATTGGACGATGTTTTCGATGCCGATGATAATCCCGAAGTTTTTGATCTTGAAAAGGAACTGAAGAAGTTAGATATAAACAACATTGAAATCAAGAAAGGAGAAATTTGGCAGTTGGGTAATCACAAGTTAATGTGCGGAGACAGCACTGTCGAGGCGGATATATTAAAGCTGATGGGCGAAGAAAAGGCGGATATGTGTTGCACAGATGAGCCTTATTTATTAAATTACGCTTGTGGCAAGAAGAGAAGTGGCAAACCCACCGAAGGATTTGGCTTCAAAAGAAACAGAAAATATTTGGAAACGGATAGTTTGCCAGAAAATTTTATCGATCTTTGGATGACTAACATTCAAAAAATAGCCAAGGAAGATTTTTCCATTATTTCTTACGAGTGCTGGAAGAATATGCCACTAATGTGGGCAGAAATCGCCAAGAGGTGGACCGTGAGAAATATGATTATTTGGCACTTGCCGAACAGGGTGCAAAATTTTGCGGCTAAGTACAAGTTTTTTAATAAGTATGACTTTGCTATCCTCGGATCTTCAGATGGCTTTGAATTGAATGATAATCCAGAAAAAGACGAATTATTGCAGAGTGAATACGAAGCCGCTCTTTTCGCTACCTCCGGAAAGCCTTATTGGGAACCTTACGAGAAAGGAAAGAAGTATTGCCCTACTGATTTTATAGAGTTTAAAGCTTCCGACGAAAAGAGTTCTGGACAGGGAATTATTTTTGGTACAAAACCCATTGAGATACTTATTCCCTATATCAAAGTTCTTACAAAGAGAGGAGATTTAATTATCGAACCTTTCGGAGGAAGCGGAAGTACATTGATTGCCGCTGAGAAGATGGGCAGAAGATGTTATCTAATGGAAAAGTCCCCCATCTATGCAGAGGTCATTAGGAAAAGATGGGAGAATCTCACAAATAAGAAGGCTGTTAAAATTTCAAACATATGAAAGACGCAAAGCAAAAACAGCTTTTGATTGAAAGCTTCAAGAAGACTCCTATTGTGCAGCTTTGTTGCGAAAGATCGGGCGTAAGCAGGGCGACATATTATCGTTGGAGGAAAGACGTTAAGTTCGCCAAGGACGCCGATGAGGCCTTGAGAGAAGGAGTGCTTTTTATCAATGATATTGCTGAGAGCCAGCTTCTCTCCTCTATTAAAGACAAAAATCTTACGGCTGTAATCTATTGGTTGAAAAACCGCCACTCTGCCTATGCTGAGAGAATACAATTGAATGGAAAGGTTGAGACAAACACTAAGCTCACACCTGAACAGAAACTGATAATCAATAAAGCTTTCGCCTTGGCGGCTTTTGATAAACAAAATTATGCCAAAGAAAAAAAAGAAGAAAATTGATAACATATATGCTGAAGTTCTTTCGGATAAGAACAGTGCAGTATTTCAATATCTTGTTTCTAACAGCCATTTTTGGTTTTTTATAGGATGTCTAAGCGAGTATGTAACCTACGAAGTAGCTCAATTCCAGAAAGAGATGTTTGCTTTGACAGAGGACTCGTCGATAACAAGACTGGTAATAGTTGCTGCAAGAGGATCGGGAAAGAGCACGATAATGACTCTTTCCCTGCCCCTCTGGGCCATATTTGGAAGATTGCAGAAAAAATATATCATGATTTTCTCGCAAACCATGGAACAGTCAAAACAGCATTTAAAGAATATTAAAATGGAAATCGAAAGCAATGAAATATTAAGAAAATATTTTGGCCCCTTTATGGAAGAAGAAGGCGGAGAGTGGGGTTCGCAATCTATTTATATTCCTAAATATAAAGCAAGGATAGCCGTGGCTTCAACTGGACAGGAAGGAAGAAGAGGATTAAAGACGGGATCGCACAGGCCAGATCTGGTAATAATGGATGATATTGAGGACATAAACTCAGTAAAGACCAAAGAAATGAGGAATAAAATTTTCAACTGGGCCACCAGCGATATTCTTCCTATTGGAGACAAAAATACGAATTTCGTATTTGTCGGCAATCTACTTCACAACGATTCGTTTCTTATGAAGCTCAAAGCTATGGCTGAAAAGGAGGAAAATACAGAATGGGTTTATAGGGAGTATCCCATCGCCGATGAGAACGGAGATCCCCTCTGGCCTGGCAAGTACAGCTCTAAAGAAGAAATTGAAAGAGAAAGAAAGAATGCTTTAAGCGATATTGCATTCCAGCGTGAGTATATGCTGAAAATAATCTCAGACGAGGGGTCGATAATAACACCTGAGATGATTCAATATTACGATGAGGTTCCAGATGTCTATCATCACATGACTTATACTGGAGTCGATTTGGCTTCTTCGCAGAAAGATACTGCCGATTACACAGCCATGGTTTCACTTCATGCTTGTGGCCGATATGAAAATTTGAAATTCTATATCATGCCCAATCCGATAAATAAAAGAATTCCCATAGGCGATCAGGCTGAGCAGATTAAAATATGCCATGAAAATTTGGGAGGATACAACTGCAATAAAGTTTTTGTTGAAAATAATTTTGGAGGCAGTTACTTGGTTAATCAGCTGAAAGGCATGGATGTAAGAGCGGAAGAAATCAGCACTGGAGCGATGAGTAAAGGAAGCAGGCTTGGACTGGCTACGCTCAGTATTAAATCGATATACTTTCCTAAAAAAGGAGCTGAGGATCTTATTGCTCAGCTTCTCGGATTCGGATCGGAAAACCACGACGATATGGTAGATGCTTTTTCATATGCTATTCTCGGGGCAAATCGAGATAATGCAAACAGAGGCCATGCCGAAGGGCATAATGGTCCAAGACCGGACATATTGATGTAATTAAAACGTCACCTAAAAAAGGTGGCGCTTTACTTTATGTTATTTAGGTTTGTTTTCTTTATCTTCCTCTTTTTTATCATCGGCTACAGACCAGACCAATGCGACTATCCAGCCGATGACAGTCCAGCCGAGCAGTAAGTTCAGAACAAGAACCGCATCAGCCTTCTTCTTGTGCCCCATATAAGAATTAAGAGCGGGAAAGAAATAGAAAGCAATTACTAATATGACCCAGATTATTTCACCCATATTTTTATTATTTATAATTATTCATATCGACCTCATAGACGTTTTCTCCGTCTGGCTTAATTAAAACAAACTGGAATTGTTTGCCCTTGAAAGATGAAAAATCGCTAAAATAAAAATAATTGCTTGAGGAATATTTCGGCGATTCTGGCCAGAACGATGTAGTGTCGACGCTTTTTGATAATTCTGTCTTTGCCGGATGGATTACTTGTCCATTCATTTTTATAACAGCGTTTAGGTCATCTCCAAAATCATAGGAATCTCCATAGGCTGTAGCCATTATTCCTAAAAAATTATTACTTAAATAGGAATTAATTTCTTCGGTAGACAGTTCTTTGTATTCCTTAGCGGCGCTCGCTGAATTAAAGAACACAGCAAGATAGGGAGTGGAAATTGCTATATATCCCTTCCCATAATTTTTAAGAGAATACCCTATCAAATAATTATTAAAAATCTTTGTTGTGTCGAATTTATTGTCTTTTCCTAATTGGACCGCCTCTGCAAGCTCTTCTGTAGTATAGTCGTCAAGTTTTTGATTTTGGCTATTTTGCACGGAGTTTAATGCTGATCCTTCTGGGCTATTTCCACTTGGGAAATTTATAAGGCCTGCGCAATACAATAAAACAAAAAGTAAAATAATTATTATGAATACTAATTTTTTATTGATTTTCATATAATTTTATATTAATTAGATGATTATTTTATCGACCATTTTTTTGATAAAAACTGTAGTGAATACAAAAAGCCCACCACAGGGTAGAGGCCGAAGCCCCTCATACCGGTTTCCCGATATGGCATATAAGACAATACGCCCCATGATGGGTTCTTTATGTCTTATATGTCTTTGAGGCCATGCCTTTAATTTCTTAAAGGTTTAGGCACTGCTATTAAATTGTGATTACATAATAGCTCAAAAGTTAAAATTTGTGTAGTCTTTTAGTCTCCAGTTTGTCTACATCTAGGGTCTGGACTTCCTTAGACTCTTGCGACATCTTGTCCTTAAGATAACAAGGAAAATATATGGAACAAGCAATAATAACAAAAAATAGCAATCAGTCCCCCACCTTAGATGTTAAAATAAAATATTGTCTGTACGCCAGAAAATCAACCGAATCAGAAGATAGGCAAGCTCTTTCGATAGATTCACAGATAAAGGAAATGATGAGTTTAGCCGAAAGAGAAGGCCTTGATATAGTTGAAGTTAAAAGAGAGTCCCACTCTTCAAAAGAAGTTGGACAAAGAGCGGTTTTTAACGAGATGATTAAAGAGATTCGCGAAGCTAAATACAATGGCATATTAACATGGGCTCCAGATAGATTAAGCAGAAACGCTGGAGACTTGGGTTCAATCGTAGACTTAATGGATCAAAAGCTTTTAATAGAAATAAGAACATATGGTCAGAAGTTTACTAATAATCCAAATGAAAAATTTCTTTTAATGATTCTTGGTTCACAGGCAAAACTTGAGAATGACAATAAAGGGGTTAATGTGAAGCGAGGATTAAGAACTAGATGCGAAATGGGTTGGAGACCTGGAACCGCTCCCACAGGCTATTTAAACGAGAAATACGTGGACAAGAAGTGCCAAGTGAGGATTGATCCAAAGCGAGCTCCTGTAATCAAGCAGATGTTTGAAAGGGTGGCATACAATCATGATAGTGGCAGGAAGATATACCACTGGCTGAAGAACGAGATTAATTTTACAACCAAAACTGGAAAATACTTATCCTTGAGCAATATTTATAGAATTTTAAAAAAATCTTACTATTATGGCTTATTTGAGTATCCAGAAGGAAGTAATAATTGGTATGAAGGAAAGCACGTGCCATTAATCAGCAAGGAATTATTTGATCAAGTGCAAAATCAGTTAACGATAGAAAATATAACCAGAGAAAGCAATAAAGAGTTCGCTTTTACGAAAATGTTCAAATGCGGATTATGCGGATCTGGAATCACTGCTGAAGAAAAATTCAAGAAGCTTAAAGACGGGACCGTAAATAGATATATCTACTATGGGTGCACTAGAAGCCGCGACTTGCAGTGCAAGTGTGGATATATGCGTGAAGAAGAATTGATAAAACAATTATCGAATCTAATAAATAATTTAGATATTGATCAAATAGGAATAAAACAAAAACTGGATAGGGAGATAGAAAGATACAATACTTTTAGATATAAAATACTGGGAATGAAAAAAGAAAACGATAAGAATGAGGAAGAGATGGATTACAAAAAATATGCTAAATATATTTTAGTCCAAGGATCAATTTACGAAAAAAGAGAATTATTATTCTACCTTAAAGGAAAAATATTAATAACAAAAGGAAAGATATCAATCAGTTAATTGCGAATTTATTTTTAATATATTTTTAAACCTTATTTGCCTCATTTTTTCAGTAACTATTCTTCCATGACATTTGAAACATCTTACTGTTAAATTTTCAAAATTATTAGTAGTTCCTTGGATACGAACAATACATAATTTTTTTCCATATTTAGCAATGCTCTCTTCTTGGGTTATTCCACAGTTTTGGCACTTATATCCATCTCTTTCTAAAACTTTTAATTTGCTATCGCTAATTGGTTTATTTTTAATTCTAGCAATAACTTCTGGCTTTTTATGGTATTTTTTGGAGTATTCTTTTTGTTTTATTTTCCATTTATCTATATTTTTCAATCTAGATTTTTCTTGTATTTCCTTAAACATACTTGTTTTAGAATAACATTTTTGACAGTACCCATGAGATAAATGTTTGATTAGGCTTGTTCCACATCCCTGGCACTTATCATAATACTTGCTCCATCTTTTTTCTTTTTTTATGTGAACTTCTTTTTTAGGATGAATTTTTATAGAATTTTGACGATGCTTTTCTTTTTCAGATGTAAAAAATTCAGATGGATCTATCTTAAACCCTTCGTTAACGAGATTTTCTATTTTTCGTAAAAGAAATTTATTTAATAATTGCCTAATTCTTTCTCTGGTAACACCATATTGTTTTCCTATTTCCTCTAATCGATACCCATTAATCCAATTATTATATATTTGTTCTATCCTTTTATTTTTTTTATCAAACTGTTGGATCATAATGCTCCTCTAGTAGAAACTTATCTAGATCTTTTACTATTTTTTCATATAAACTTGTGCTGTATTTGCCAAAAATTTCATTATCAATTCTTTCTGCATTAAAAGAATCTGGACTATTTTTTTGTAACTTATAAATAGCCTCTTTTAGGAATATTTCCACGTATCTTTGTATTAAGTAATTTCTCCACACCAATGAATTTTCTCCTAAACTTTCAAGTATTGAAGATGCTAAATAACTTTGTGCGTTTATCCAATAAATTCCTTCATCAAAATCTCTTGGTCGTTGATATATTAATGGTTCTCTTGGGCTTAAAAATAATTTACCATCGGAGGAAATTTTTAATGGATCGTCATCTATGCCCGAAAGTAGTATTTTTGTATTAGCCTTGTTGCTATTTTTATCACCTTGTGGTTCTATGATGGCAAAACCAATTTCCGTTTTATATTTACCAGCCTCAGCGATAATTAATCCCTTTTCTTGCAGTTTTTTTCCTATGACACTAATATTCATTACAGCAATTTCTTCTCCATCCTCTGTTTTTTTAACAAAATCATTCTTTATAATGATTTCTTTTTCTATAATATCAATATATTCATTATCAGAAATTATATTTATTATTGCTCCAACTGGCACATCTTTAATATTTGCTTTTAATGTTAAATTGTATTCCTCATCAATGGGAAGATTTACATAGGAATAACTAAAGCTTATTCCATTTACAAAGTCTAAGTTTTTCCTAATGGTTGGTTTATCTTTTCCTGGCAAGTTGCCACCCTTTCCTTTTTCGCTAAAAACATCAGAAAAAACTTTTTTCATGATATCGCTACTATTTTTCCATTGATTTAGATAATTATTTAATTTTGACGATATTTCTGTTTTTAATTGTTTTCTATCTTTTTGTTCTTTTTTTAATATTTCCTGAGCTAAGCAATCTATTTGATCTGAAATAAAGCTTAAAACAGCTTTAGTCAGAGCGCTTTCGTTTAGCTTGGTTCTATCATTGCTTACCATATATTCTTCTTCTTTTTCTAGTATTGGAAGAGAACATTCTCCATATATAAAACTAGCCTGGGGAAATGTTTTAACGCCCATTTCTGCCAATTGATAAGAAGCGACAACCCCTATTTTATTACTAATAAAATCTATTCTATTTAATTCTTCTAATTCGGTATTATGAATAAATGCTTTTTCAGAGGTTTTTAATATGATATATCCTTGAGAGAATTTATCGTTAAAAGTATTTATAAACTTTCCTTCAATTTGTATTTTTTCGGGAATAACTATTTTTCTATCTTCCCCAAATCCATCTAATGGTCTTATCTCATCAGGAGTTAATTTTTCTTCTATTAATTGATTATTATGAAAAACAGAAACTTTAATTCTATTAATTATAGACCTTGATTGAGGATGGTTCTTTATTTTTTTTAATAGTTTATCAATTTTAATATCATTATTAATGTCTTTTGGTTGAAGGCCATTAATAATAGTAAAACCTCTCTTTCCAGATAATATAAGTTTTAATGTTTTTTCTGGAATAATTCCAAAATCTATACCAGCAAGTCTCAATGCTTCTTTTGGGTTAATTTTAATATTTTTACCGTTTTCAATATATCCATATTTTTTCTTTTTATTAAATCCATATTTATTCAAAAAACCATTTCTATAGGATATAAATAAAGATTCTTCAAACATTTGTCTCATATAGAATTTACCGCCATTCCCATGTCCACCGTAAGTAGATAATTTTTTACCTCTTGTCGCTGCGAAAGGATCGCCCCATCTTTTAAATTTATTAATATCGTTTTCTGTCATTCCGACAAAATCAATACATTCGAATCTTATATTCTTTTTATCGTAGTCATTAAAATTTAAAACAATAATTTGATCTTTTTCATCAATAGCATCTCTTTTGTAGGCATCTACTGAGTTTTTAATCCACTCCGATAATCCTTTTTGATGTTCGAATCTAAATGTATTACCAAAAATATCTAAAATGTGATCATCGTATTCATTTTTTTCTTCTATAATTTTAAATTCATTCATGTTTTTTGTTTAATTTATATTCAATATCCTGTTTAAATTTTTTAATTATAAAATTATGAAATTTATAAATATCGCTATTTTTTTCAATTTTTTTAATCACTTCATCTATAAAATTTAATTTAGCCTTAAAGTCCATTCTTTTTGTCCTCACGCTAACTCCTAAATAATCGAACATATCGGTCATAGAAATTTCATTTAATCTATTCTCTAGGAAAAGATTGAAAGATTCTAAGTTTTTGATTCTATTTATTTCGTTTAAGATATATCTGTCAATGTTGTCTTTTTCAATTATTTTATCGTTCTTTGTATGGCTAAATAATTTTTTCCCAGTGTCTATTCCTTTTTCAGTCAAACAAAATATCATATTATTTACCGTTAAAATGCCCCTATCTCTGAGAGTATATAAAGCTCTTTTAACGCTATCTCCTGAATCAGGATATTCGTCATATCCTTTTAAATGGAAGTCTTTGGGAAATTTTTTAAACAGAGCTACGGCAATATCTTCAAATTTTATTTTTTTATTCGTTGATTTAGTAATCTCCGAAATAGTTAATAATATTTTTTCTTGTTTTGTTATGTTTATATTATCCATAATTTAGCTATAATTTAAATTCTTTATGATTTTTAGAAAAATGAAACTTACTTTTTGCTTCTTTTGTCGCCCTATCTATTTCATTAAAAATTTTATAAATCTCTTCTTCTGTGTATTCGTAAGCGCTACGATTAGCACAATTACTTAAAATCTTTATCTTTTTTAATACTTCATTGGTTCTGTATGTAGCTAGTTTTTTAAATCGTTCCCTTTTGTTTTCTGAAATTTTTTGAGTCATAATTTGATTAAATTAAGTTATTAAGATAAGGATATATTATATTTATTAATTTGTCAATATCCTTACTACTAAAAAGCTTAAAATAAGAATTGATCAATATTTTAACATTAATAAAACACCTCAAAAGAGGTGCTATTACGAACTATTAAATTTGATAATATTTGATGCATGTAGGTCTCTCGATACTAAATGTAGCGTGCAGGGGCGGAAGGATTCGAACCCTCAAGACCTCTTTTGGAGAGAGGCAGTTTACCGTTGAGCTTACGCCCCTAAGACAAAAGGGATGCATGTTCCCTTCTTATCTCTTAACTTCTTTAAAAGTTGTGTGTTTTTTGCAATTCTTACAAAATTTGCTCATTTCTAACTTGTCTTCAACTGCTTTAGTTTTGTTAGTGAAGTATGATGTCTTTTTGCAAGTTGTACAAACTAACTTTGCTCTTTTTTTCTTTTTTGTTGCCATATTTTTATTTATTTAATTCTCTGAGCCGATGGTGAG
>Ga0302250_1001236_pt1 | contig 20063 bp, 21 predicted proteins | sample AAG_RA_Asp_MG_FD_193536 | JGI IMG/M metagenome (GOLD analysis project Ga0302250, IMG submission 193536) | Enriched activated sludge microbial communities from anaerobic digester in WTTP, New Holstein, Wisconsin, United States - AAG_RA_Asp | ecosystem: Engineered > Bioreactor > Anaerobic >... | reverse complement strand
ATATGAGGTACGGGCGATGTGCAATGCTACTACTATCGCTGCTATGGGATCTACCCATTGCAGATTTGTGCTCGGTGAGATGTAACCTCCAAGAACGATGATCAAGAGCCCTGCCAGTACTCCTAATGAGGTATAGACATCTGTTCTCAAGTGCCAGGCATCGGCCTTCAGGGCGATGGAGTCGGTCTCCTCGCCGACAATGAAGAGCTTGCGAGATACGAATATGTTGGCCGCTACCGAGACCAGCATCACTGCCAACCCCAATGCCGGCTCATCCAGTGGCACAGGATTTCTCAGCCTGCCGATGGCCTCATAGATTATCCAACCGGCGGCAATGAGAATCAGCAATGCCTCCGCTGTCCCGGAGATATTCTCGACCTTTCCGTGCCCAAAGGGATGATCCTCATCAGCTGGCTTGGCAGATGTCTTGACGGCAAAGAAAGCGATAACTGCAGCGATCAAGTCCATACCGGAGTGGATCGCCTCAGAGATGACGGAGACGGAGCCGATCATCATCCCGACGATGATCTTGAGAAAAACCAAGCTCGTGTTGGAAAACACAGAAAGAAGAGCCACGTTCTTCTTGCGTCTGTCTCTGTCTTCAATACCGTTTCCCATGATTGTTTCCACGAATTGCAGTTGACCGTTCATCCTTTCCGATGTTATATAAGAGTATCTTGTGGGCCTTTATAGCCGATCCGGCAAAGAACTTCGGCTGCTGATTCAGGGCACGCTAACTTTAATAAATAGATCTGCAAACTACCGGTTGTGGTATACGATGTCATTCGAGATCGAGAAGATTCATGCTCGTGAGATACTTGATTCACGAGGCAATCCGACTGTCGAGGTCGATGTCTACACCTGCTGTGGCTTTGGACGGGCGGCTGTGCCTTCGGGCGCATCTACAGGCACTCACGAGGCCCTGGAGCTCAGGGATGGCGGCGACAGGTACGACGGAAAAGGCGTCCTGAAGGCGGTCAAGAATGTGAATGAGGTGATCGCTCCTGAGCTTTTGGGTATGGATGCCTCCTGCCAAAGGGAGATCGATGATCTCATGATAGATATGGACGGAACCGCGAACAAGGCCAATCTGGGCGCCAATTCCATCTTGGGAGTCTCAATAGCTATGGCAAAGGCGGCGGCAATGTCCTCTGGGGTGCCGCTCTACAAATACCTGGGCGGGGTGAATACCGTGACTCTTCCCATCCCCTCTTTCAACGTCCTCAACGGAGGCAAGCATGCCGGAAACGAGCTATCCATCCAGGAGTTCATGATCCAACCCACCGGGGCCAAGACCTTCAGCGAGGGCCTGCGCATGGCCGCCGAGACCTACCATGCTCTGGGAAAGATCCTGCAAGGGAAATACGGCGTGGGGGCGACGAACGTAGGATACGAGGGAGGCTATGCACCACCTCTCATCAAGACCCGAGATGCCCTGGACGCCATCATGAGCGCCTTTGACGTATCAGGTTACGGAGATGAGATCAAGATCGGCCTCGATGCTGCTGCCTCAAGCTTCTATATGGAGGGCGGCTACTCTGTGGACGGAAACAGGCTCTCACCTGGCGAGCTCATAGATTATTACGTGGATCTGGTCAATACCTATCCCATCATTTTGCTGGAGGATCCCTTCGAGGAAGAGGCTTATGATGACTTCGCCCGCCTCACTGCCAAGCTTCCGGGAACGATCATAGTGGGAGATGACCTGTACGTCACCAACATCAAGCGCCTGGAGAAGGGAATCAAGATGTGTGCCGGCAATGCACTGCTTCTCAAGCTTAACCAGATCGGGACGGTATCCGAGGCCTTTGACGCTGCTCGGATGTCCTTCCGCTCTGGATGGAAGGTCATGGCATCCCATCGCTCTGCAGAGACAGAGGACTCCGCTCTGGCAGATGTGGCAGTGGCCTTAGGCTGCGAGCTGCTGAAGACTGGCGCTCCCGCCCGTTCCGAGAGGACGGCCAAGTACAACCAGCTCCTCAGAATTCAGGAAGATCTGGGCGAGGCAGCAAGATATGCTTGCATCTAAATATGGATGCATCAGTGATAACATCACCCGTTTTTCCTCCTGAGCAAGGAGGATGAGCGCTCTTTTTTAAGGGGTATTGGGCAAAACGGCTCGAAACATTATTACTCGATTAGAATTCATCCTTCTCACATGGATTACTCATTCAAGCGCGGATTCAAGCCCGACATGGAAAGAATCAGAAAGGTCCTGGAAGAGGAGTTCCCCGCAGAGATAAAAGAGTCGGACGGAATGCTCTCGCTCTCCTTTGGCGCTCTGAAAAGCATCCAGGTGTCGATCAATGAAAAGAAGCTCAATGTTACCACTGAATCGGATACCGACGCAAAAGACGATCAGATCCTGGATACCAACAAGCGCTTCCGAAATTTTTTGGAAAAAGCGACCGGATATACTGCAAAACAGCGGCTGCAGATGGCCAAAAAAGAGGTCTCAAAGAAAAGCAAAGGATCTTAAAAGGCTCCTCGCTATTTAAAATGGGTTAACTTGAATCGCAAAAACTCTATGTCTCGTGGCTCTGTGGTGAACCGTGGTGCTCTGACCCAACCACAGAGGTACAGAGGAACAGAGGCTATATTCTCAGCCGGACCTCATCCGCATTAATTCAGCGAAGAGCCGCTTAAAAAGGCGCAGCGATTCTCAATAAGCATGCCGAAAAATGGCGCTTATTTCCATTTCCGGATCCCTGCTATGCCCCGGTCAATATGCCATATTCCTCTTGCTTCCTTCAGAGATGAATTTATAAGCCTTGAAAACTCAGTCCCTGATTATATGAGTGAATCAACAGCATTCTCTGGTCAAGACACGATACAGGAAACATTCTTAAAGAGGATAGCCGCGCTGGAATCCGATACTAAGAGCCTCGCAGAAGAGCTGGAGACCACTAGGATGGAGCGGGAAGAGGTAAGGGCAAAGCTCTTCGAATCCTTAATCGCCAACAAAAAGTATCTGCGTGAGGTTGAGCGGCTTAAGAAAGAGAATCTTCTTCTCAAGAGGATGCCTCTGTTCCTGGCAACTGTTGTTGAGATGGGACCGGACTATGTCCTGCTGAGACAGCACGGAAACAATCAGGAATTCATCACAACGGTTGCTCCAGAGATGATGGAACAACTCCAGCCAAACTCCCGGGTGGCAATCAACAACTCCCTGACTGTAGTTCGCATTCTTGAGCGCTCGGTTGATGTCCGCGCCAAGGTAATGGAGCTGGTTGAGCTTCCGGATGTATCCTATGATCAGGTTGGAGGCCTGGAGGCTCAGATCCAGGAGGTAAGGGAGACGGTCGAGCTTCCCCTAACCAATCCCGAGATCTTCCAGGACATAGGAATTGAACCTCCAAGAGGAGTGCTACTCTACGGTCTTCCCGGGACGGGCAAGACGATGCTTGCCAAGGCCGTGGCCCACGAATCCAAGGCCACATTCATTCACATGTCCGGATCGGAACTGGTGCATAAGTTCATCGGCGAAGGTGCACAGCTGGTTCGCGATATATTCCAGATGGCCCGGGAAAAGGCGCCAAGCATCATATTCATCGATGAGATCGATGCGGTGGGAAGCATCAGGACCCATGATGGGACCACTGGAAGCGCAGAGGTCAACAGGACCATGATGCAGCTTCTGGCGGAGATGGACGGCTTCAGAACCAGGGGAGATATCAGGATCATTGCCGCCACGAACAGGATAGATATCCTTGACCCTGCCCTGCTCAGACCGGGACGCTTCGACAGGATCATCGAGATACCCATGCCATCCCTTGTGGGCCGCCTCAAGATACTGGAGATCCATACCCGGAAGATGAGGAAGGCAGAGGATGTCAACCTGGCCGAGATCGCCACAGTTACGGATGAGGCGAGCGGCGCAGACCTTAAATCCATCGCGGTAGAGGCAGGCATGAACGCTCTGCGCAGAAATGCGACCATCGTCAGCAAAGATGACTTTGATAAAGGGATCAAAAAGGTTCTGGGAGACGAGATCGATGGATCTGAGGAATCTCTGCGCATGTTCTCGTAGGTAACCACTGAGCGGCATTTCGCCGCTTTTTTTTAAATTTTTCTGGTGCTGTCGCGAAGGGGGAGCTGCAAGCTTCCAAAGCACCTCATTCATAAAGCATGAAAAACCAGTATGCCTTAAGATTTTTTCAAGGTGACTGCAGAATAAAAAAAAGAGAGAGGTTGAGGGCTTAATCGAAGTCCCCGCCCATACCGCCCGGCATGCCTCCGGGCATTCCACCGGGCATTCCGCCAGGCATTCCGCCTTGCCCACCGGACTTGGAGGCGATGACATCATCGATCCTCAGGATCATCACCGCTGCCTCAGCGGCAGAGCTAATGGCCTGGCTCTTAACCCTCAGGGGCTCGACCACACCGATCTGCATCATATCCACCGGCTTGCCGGAATCCATGTCCAGGCCTGCGGTCATAACGCCCTTCTCATGCTGGCTGCGCAGTGCCACTAGAGTATCGATCTGATCCAGGCCCGCATTCTCGGCCAGGGTCTTGGGTATGATCTCCATGGCATTGGCAAAGGACTCTATGGCCAGTTGCTCACGGCCGCCCACAGTAGAGGCATAAGACCTGAGCCTTGAGGCAAGTTCCACCTCTGGCGCTCCGCCGCCGGCAACCAGCATTTTATCCTCAATTGCCACACCAACCACTCGGAGGGCATCCTCCATCGCTCTGTCCAGCTCGTCGACCACGTGCTCTGTCCCGCCATGAAGGATGATGGAGACGGACTTGGGATTGTTGCAGTCCTCAACAAAGGTCATCTTCTCATCGCTGACCTTTCTCTCCTCCACCAGGCCAGCCTTGCCCAGGTCATCCACTGAGATCTCATGGAGGCTGGTGACGACCCTTCCACCCGTGGCCCGAGCCAGCTTCTCCATGTCGCTCTTCTTGACCCGGCGTACAGTGTAGATTCCGGCCTTGGCGAGATAATGCTGGGCCAGGTCGTCAATCCCTTTCTGGACGAAGAGCACATTAGCCCCGGTGGCGGCGATCCTGTCGACCATGCCCTTTAGCATGCTCTCTTCCTGATCTAAGAACGACTGCAACTGGGCGGGAGAGGTTATCTGGATCTTGGCATCGACCTCAGTCTTCTCGATCTCCACCGCAGCGTTCAGCAATGCAATTTTCGCATCTGTGACCTTCTTGGGCATGCTGGGATGGAGACGATCCTTGTCTATGACCACACCCTGCACGATCTTCGAGTCGGATATGCTGCCGCCTACTTTCTTTTCTACTGTAATGTTATCGGTGTCCACCGATCCGTCCTCATCCACAACCGCCTGGACTGCTCTTACGGCAATATCGGCGAGCTTCTCCCTGGCGGCCTGAGAGCCTTTGCCGGTCATGGCAGTGATGGCGATGCTATTGAGAAGATCCTGGTCATTGGCGGTGACATTTTTGGCCAGGCTCTGGAGGATCTCCATGCATTTATCTGCCGCCGCTCTGTAGCCTGCTGCGATGACTGTGGGATGGATATCCTGCTCCAGTAGCTCCTCAGACTGCTTGAGAAGCTCTCCTGCCAGGATCACGGCAGTGGTTGTGCCGTCTCCAACCTCAGTGTCCTGGGTCTTGGCGATCTCCACCATCATCTTAGCTGCCGGATGCTCGATATCCATTTCCTTGAGGATAGTGACGCCATCATTGGTGATGACCACATCTCCCATGGTGTCCACCATCATCTTGTCCATGCCCTTGGGGCCAAGAGTGGTCCTCACTGCGCCGGCTACAGCCTTCGCCGCCATGATGTTCGATCTCTGCGCTTCTCTTCCCGCAGTCCTCTGGCTGCCTTCCCTAAGGACGAATATAGGGGTCCCGCTGAATTGTCCTGCCAATTTAATACCTCAATAAGGATTTATTATCTAGGCGTTGTTTGAGGTTCTATATAAACCATGTTATTAGTGGTTCTGTTGAATCCTTGGTTGGTGCAGCTATGGTGGTGCGCGCGGGGTGGTGATCATGATTAACTTCCTAAAGGCGTGTTACTGAGGCAGTAGTTTAAACTAAACATTTTTAGTATTTCATTTTATTTGGTATTGATTGGGGAAAAAGGAAATAGTATAAGGTATATATGGTGATTAAATGGTAAACGAAGATGCCATAAAACACTTAGAATTTATCCAAAGTGTAATTTCTCGGATGGCAAGCAACTCATTCTTATTAAAGGGGTGGACGGTTACATTAGTTGCGGCGCTGTTCGCGCTGGCTGCACAGAATTCCAATGCAGATTTTATTTATTTAGCAGTATTTCCAATAATTTCATTCTGGATACTGGATGCATATTATTTAAGACAGGAACGGTTTTATAGGGCGCTTTATAACGATATTCGCAAAAAAGAAGAATCCATAATAGATCCGTTTACTATGGATACGCATCCATTCGAGGTAAAAGAAAAGTGTTATATTCAGGTGATGTTCTCTAAAACACTAGGCATATTTTATCTAACAATTTTTATTACAGTGGCCATTATGCTCTATGCCATAGAATTTAAACCTTGAAGGTTTAAGTTATCGTTCATGGCAAGAAGAGTATTCTTCAGCTTTCATTATGAAAGAGATATATGGCGTGCAAATGTAGTTAGGAAAAGTTGGATAACAAAAGATAGAATCGATGCAGGTTTTTTTGATGCGTCTCTATGGGAAGAGGCAAAAACCAAAGGAAAAGAAGCTCTTAAGAAATTGGTCCGAGATGGATTAAAAAATACTTCAGTCACCGTAGTATTGATTGGCGCAGAGACTTCTAAAAGGCCGTGCGTTGATTTCGAGATTATGGAGAGCTGCAAGGAAGGCAAAGGATTACTAGGTGTTTATATACATCAGATAGAAGACATAGAAGGGGACACCGATAAGAAAGGAGTAAATCCATTTAGCACAATCTACACAACAAAAAATGGGAAAAAGAAATATTTGTCTGAGTGTTATCCTGTATATGATTGGGTAAATGATGACGGCTATAACAATATCGGCACCTGGATAGAAGATGCAGCAAAAGATGCAGGTAGGTAGTTGTTGGGTCCTTTGTATTATTCATTTTTAGTAATACTTCTCCTCAGCAACCCCATCCATTTATTCTCTTCTTCAATCCCCACACCCGCCGCCTCTGCCGGTGTAGCTCCTTCAAGTCCCATATGCGGCCTGATAAAGTTGTAATAGATCTGGTTCATGGGAATAATCGGCGTATCATCTACCTTTATCCCCCTCATGATCTTCTCTCTTTCGCGAATGCTGCCGTGCATCCTTTCCAGAACGTTATTAAGGCTCTCCTGCAAAGCTACATCAGCAATGTGCTTGCAGCTCTGATGATGATCATAAAACTCGGCATTAAACGCCTTCTTGTAGGATGGCAAGCCATCTGTGACCATCAATCGAGGCTTCTTGTTGCCAACTTCCTTGGACTTCCTGAAGGCCTTCTTGGCATCCTCAATTTCCCGAGTCTTGGTGATCACGCTGACCATATGGAACCTGGTCTTTTCATCCATGACGTTCCAGAGCCATCGCCATTCGCCGCCAATCTTGACCTTCATCTCATCAGTATGCCAAATGTCGCCTAGCTCAGGCCCAAGCGTAGCTACATAGGCTTCGATGATCTCAGTGTACTTGGATATCCAGCGATAAACGGTGCTGTGGTCGATGTCGAGGCTATAGCACTGCTTCAGGTGGTCCGCGATTTTTCGCAGAGAGACATCTTTGAAGTACAAATCGAGCGTGGTAGTCACAATGCGCGGGTCATACTTCATGCCCTCAAATCCTTCGTTTGGCACGAATTTCCTCGCGCATGACTTGCAGAAATAGACCTGCTTATTATTGGCCTTTCCGTACTTGATGATCTTGGATGATCCACAGAACTTGCAGGCAATGCCAGGTTTAAGCGAAGTGGCGAATACTGATTTCTCCTTATGATCTTCTTCAAGCTTCTTGGAAAGTTTTTGCCACAAAACAACCGCATGGATGTGTTTACAAGTTACATGTCGATACTGATAATCTGGGCAAGTACAGTTCCACGAGTTGGCATAGGACGTTACTATATAATTTAAATCTTTGCTTTGAGACGGGATTTCGTACTTGTTTTGAGACAATTGCTTAGGCTCAATTCCATTCTCAATAAGCTGATGCCCGCGCAATAGGCGCTTACTGTATTCCGGATTCTCCGATTCGTCCCTCGTCACAATCTGCACATATGTACATATTAACATAAATAGTTTGTGCTTGTGTACATAAGTTTATATGTATAAATGTGCTAATAATCTCATATGGGAAGACTTGTTGTGGAGCTTGATGAGGCTCTAGAGAAAACATTCCGTGACGAGGTTGCGAGGCGATTAGGGATGAAGAAAGGAAATATCAAAATCGCTATTGAGGAAGCAATAAAGATTTGGGTGGGAGAAAAGTATAGATAGTTTTAAGGGGAGCATAGTGACATGAGATCGGGCAATAGCACTACAACGAACAATGATGGAAAAAACGATCCGCCCGAAATCGTGTATAAATTGGATGATGGGGACATTTCTTTAAAGAAAGCCCCTGCACAACTTGTGGCGAAAGTGCTATTTAACATGCAGGGACTCGTTTTCTCCGTTGCAGGCTCAAACGATGGCAGGAGATCAAAAAAACTTGAAGATCTCTATTCTTTGAATGTGGGCTTCGAGGCCGGATCTCTGGAGATGAAATTTTCTCCCGAGGACTCACAGGTTATTTTGAGTGATCGTGTTATTGAAAGGCCACAGACTCCGACTTTTCTAAAGACCTCTAGACTAATAGGCTATTTATCGGAAAAAGACGCGACCGATGATTATATTAAATCTAAAATAGAAAAGCAAATCGAAGATCCAAGATCGAGGATCAAGGTATTAAACTATCTCCGAGGTTTAATACCATTGGATAAAAGAGCCGAAATAGAGTTTAAAAATATTAACGGCGATTCTCATCACGCCTTTAGTCTCAACGATGCGGTTTTTAGGGGGAGAGTTATAAGATTCCTCAACGAAGAAAAGAGAAAGTATGAAGTCGAAGTCTCTGGTGTGATATGCAGAATCCGAGATGATGATCCTCCGAGCTTCAGTGTATTGGATTGGTCTGGAAATATAGTGAAAGTTGAGATGCCAGATGATAAAAGACTCCAAATATTAAACTATTTAGCAGACAAGGTGCCGATAAGATTAGTCGGCATTGGGAATAAGAGAAAGGGAATCGAAGACCTAGACGAAATAGAGCCCTACGCAAAAATTACTATTAATTCTTTGGAGGATATCAGTCTTAAATCGCCCATAGTTGCAGATCTATCCTACGAAAAATCGGAGGAATTACCTGATTATTGGGTGGTAGGAAATGATGAATTTGGGATATATGGCGTAGATGATACTGTTGACAAAGCAATAGAGATGTTTAAGAGTGATTTGCATGATGATTATATCGCCTATAAAGCCATCCCGAATGATCAGCTGAGCGACATGGCACTATCTCTAAAAAAGAAACTCATAACCATCTTCGAAGGATAGTGGTGAAATAATGCCAGAAAAGAGAGTGAATATTGATAAAAGCCTAAGAAAAAAAGGATTTCGAAAGACCAATCAAGGCAGCCACTTCTATTATATATTGATCGTTGATGGAAAACTCACAAATATAAGAACAAAAATGAGCATGGGCTCACAGCATGCAACAATAGGCGATAATCTTCTATCCAAGATGTCCAAACAGCTAAAGATGAGAAATCCCGGGGATTTTAAGCATTATATAGAATGCACTTATTCAGAATCTAATTATATACATTATCTTAAAAGTGAAGGATGTGTATAATTATAGTGGCGAATGTTACTGCCATAAAATTTTAAATAAATCAGTCCTTGGTATATTATTACGCGATATCACTTCTTATTTGAGTAGTATCACTCACCACCACATCCACACCACCACAAACGAACACCACGAGAATCAACAGAACCTTATTAGTATTCTCCTCCGATCAAAGGCTGAAGTGATAAAACCATTAGGCAGACAGAAAATAATGAAAGCAAGATGCTGGACAACGCCATTAATAATAACATCATGAGCATTAGGAGTGAGCTGGAAGACACCAGATGCATTCTGTCGATTCCCATTTTTTTTAGAGGGATTCAAACCAATCATTCAGCTATGGCTCCGCGAATGGATTAAAGTGCAGACCATGAGCCTGCAGATTAAATTATGGCAAAATTAACCTGCTGATACCATGTAAAATGAAGGACGTATGTATTCTATACTCTAAGAATAAGCAATCTATAAATACTTATGAAATGTATATGATATGCGAATGCAGCTAAAATTAACATCAAAGGAGAGGTTAGTTCTTTACGGTCTTGCCAGATATCCGGGATTTAGCGATATTGATCTCGCCTCCAACATAGGCGTGGATCGATCAACCATATTCAAGAGCAAAAGGAAGTTCAGAGACTGGAAACTCATTAAGCTATTGAATGTGCCTTCCGGAGAAGCTGTGGGTGCCGAAATCCTGACCTCAGTGTTCGTCAAGTACAATCCGACTGCGCCATACGAAGTGAGGAAGGAGTCTGAGTCCCACAAGAGATGGATAAACTATCCTAACTGCGTATCCCATACTGCAACAGACACCGATTCCGTCTCAACATTTTACTCCCGGAGCCTGACGGATTTTCGGGTTAACTTCGATCCAATCATCGATGAGTACTATAGGAACGATTTCGTTGAGGATATTCATTATTATCACTATCCCTTCCAGGTTTCCGGCTACTCATCTGATGCCGCCCTGGCAGTTGACGGCCTCTTCGATCTGGAAAGAGCTGATCTTCCCAGCGGGATGATTCCTCCCCGTCCCGCACTGACTGAGGACTCACGGCTGACGGAGAAGGATAAGCTGACCCTATATGCCTTTGTGAAGTATCCCATGCTCTCCGACCTTGAGCTCTCCAGAAGGACGGGCATATCCAGGCCTACGATCTCCGGAAAGCGGACCAAGTTCTTTCAGAGCGGCCTCTTGACCCGGGAAGCCTATATCGACTGGCAGAAGATCTGCTGCGAGCTGATGTCCTTCTATCACGTACCCATCAGGCACGGCCATGACCGGGAAGATCTGGCCAAGGTCTATCAGGCCTTCCGCCGGGTTGGAGCGCCGCTCTTCACCTATATGCAGCCTGGCGAGATATTCGGGGCGTTCCTCTCCACTGGCTATCCGGAGCTCAAGAGCCGCCTGGATCAGGAGCTGCGCAACCTCTCTTCCCAGGGGCTGATCACTGAAAGGCCGATGGTGGTCATCATGCCTCTTAATGAGATAAAGTCTACCAAGATAGACTATGCGCCAATGGTAGCGGACATGCTGGGGATCGGCAGGGAGATCTGAGAATTCAGCAGCCTGGTCAGATTGCTGTAGTCTGCTCTCGGGCAGATCCGGCAAGTTTCAATATCTTTGGACGTCTGCTTGAGCTGCAGGCTTGGCAGGAGTGCAAAGGATACCGATCCAGCGGAAACTTCCGTCTCCTGGTTCATGATGATAAGCAGACCGCCCTTATTGGTCTGGACGATCGTCTGGCGGATCTGGATCTTTATCCAGATATGATCGTTCTCCCCTGCAGGCATGAGGCCAAGGCAGCATTACCCTGGTTCGGAGGGCATTTTACTGGCATTTTGGAGGTGGGAGAGGGCAAGAGCCGTCTTTCCGCTGCCGCTCCCGCAGGCTTGAGGTCATTTCTATATAATGTCTCAGCTATCGTTTCCCTGTCGATGCCGGGGTATATAGTCTCGGCTGAGGCCACTCATCATGGTCCTGTGGATGTAAGGACACCATCCTTCTTCGCTGAGATCGGCAGCACAAAGGAGCAGTGGGTAGATTTGAAGGCGGGGGAGGCGGTGGCAAGGGCGATTTTGGCCCTTGGACCGGAGGAGTTGCCCGTGTTTCTGGGATTTGGAGGAGGTCATTATGTGCAGAGGCAGACTGAGCTGATCTTCAACTCTCGTATAGCTTTTGGCCATATGTTCTCCAGCTATCAGGTTCCTGATCTGGATTTAGAGGCGGTTGAAATTGCTCGGGAAAGCTCGAATGCCACTTATGCCTATATCGACCGCAAGTCGCTGCGATCTGCAGAACGAAAGAGGCTTGAGGGAATGGTTGAAGAGATCGGACTGCCTATGCTCAAAGCGCAGGAGATTCGGGCCCGATTTTCCCCGAGCGATGCGATATAATAACATTAGATTTTCCCGCCGCCAACATTGCGATCCTTTGGCAGAAGCTGAATATCTCATAAAATATTTAAAATATTGATAGATTTTCTGCAATAAATCCCAGTATTCTATGGAATTTTCTCGGAATATGAGGTTATATCTGCTATTTTTAGACAAAATAAGGGGTAAATGCAAAAGAGTTTTATATCAAGAGAATTCATTACAGTATATCAAAAATAATTAAGTTTGGGCTCTATCTGACCAAAGGGAGTATGAAAATGGGGGAGAAGTCAGAATTTGCCGCTAAGAGCAGCATTGCTGCTCTGCAGGAGAAGGCGATGGATATCATAGCCTTGCGGCCAGAGGGAATTTATCAATCCGATCTGAGGAGGCTCCTGAAGATCGACAGCAGCAAATGCTCAAAGGTGGTAGCCAGGCTGCAGGGCTCAGAATTGATCCGCAGAGAGAGCGTTCCTGCCAGCAGCACCTACCTATTAAAGCTCTCCGGAGCGTTTGTCCCACCTCCTGCGGATGGTTCATCCAATGCTACTGCCCCATCTGCCGTCCCTGCTCATGCCGGCCCGAGGAAAAAGAAGTCTGGGCATGAGGAGAAGAGGAAGGACGCGGCAGGCAAACTCAAAGGCGGCATTTCCAGGGTTCATGCTGATACGCAGATGAAAGGCTATAACGCTGACATCACCGCTGCCAATATAGAAAGTGATCTTGAGAGGTTCATCCAGGGCAATGCCGACGGCCGGATCAAGAAGTTGATCGATCGGCAAATCGACAGGCTTATTGATAGAAGGATTTTCGGCCAGGTCAACCGCAGGATTCAATGTTCAATCGGCAAGATAGAAGACACGATCAATCGCAAGACTGATTCTTCGATGGACGGCAAGAGCTCAAGCCCAATCGAGAGCGAAAATGACGGTCCAAAGGATTTAAATGAGCTTGATCGCCCGGTCGGCAGCTATTTCGACTGCTCGATCGAGGACAACCTGGGCAGCAAGAGTGAGATGGATCTGGATATCGATGACCGGATCGATAGCAATTTTAACCACAATAGATTGCCTGGCAGCCACAGCCATATCGATAGCTACTTAACTGAGATCTATCTGCTCTATCTCACACGTGCGACCTCGTTTTAAAGGCCGCCAAAGAGGGTAGAATTGCTGGCATTCTGGGAGATCCTCCGCCCGTTCAACTGCTTGATGGCATCAGCGGCAGCCATAATCGGCCTTCTGATCGCTATGGTTCAGGATATGCACGCTGCCCTAATCATCGCTGGGGCCGTCTTCCTGATCACTGGGGCGGGAAATGTCATCAACGATTACTATGATCGCCAGATCGATGCCATAAACAGGCCTGACCGGCCCATCCCCAGCAAGCGAGTCCGGCCCCAGACGGCTTTCTACTACTCGATCGCCCTTTTCGCCGCCGGCTGCATTCTGGCGGGCCTGGCCGGTCGGATATGTCTGGCCATCGCCGCCTTCAACTCCCTGCTCCTCTTCTTCTATGCCCGAAACCTGAAGGCCACCCCAATTCTAGGAAATCTGTCCGTCTCTTATCTTACCGGCTCCACCTTCCTCTTTGGAGGGGCAGTGGCTGGATTTATGGGCATCCTGGCCAACCAGGTCCCCTTCGGCCTCTCCTTTCTGGCCAGCATGAGCCGGGAGATCGCCAAGGACATCGAGGATATGGTGGGAGACCAGCAGGGTGGAGCCCGAACCTTACCCATCCTGGCGGGCGAGCGCGCGGCGGCAGCCCTGGCCGGGCTCTTCGGAGTGGCGGGAGTGGCCCTGAGCCTCCTCGCCCCCTTTGGGAGGCTATACCTGCTGATAGTAGCGGTGGCGGATCTGCTCCTTCTGCTCTCTGTGTACAAAGTAATCCGGAAGGACGCAGCCGGCTCTCAGAAGGCGATAAAGAAAGGGATGGCTGTGGCCCTGCTGGCATTTCTGGCCGGGGCGCTCTTATCCTGATCAGATGATGATCCTATGAATTGATGCAAATCGTGGAATGATTTAGGATCTCATCCTGGCTTTGATCTCAGTCACATCGCTCTCGATCCTCTGCAGCCGCTCCTCTGTGCGGCCCTTAAGATCCGAGCGCATGCCGGAAACCTCAGAGACGATCTCCTCGCGGGCACAGTCTATCCTATCGATGATTTGATCCTGTTTCCCTGAGATATCTTTTAAGGAGGAGCCAGTCTCCCTGAAGCCTTCCGTAATTGACTTTTTTAGATCATCCTGTTTCCCTGAGATATCTTTCAGATAGGAACCAGTTTCCCTGAAGCCTTCTGTAATTGACTTTTTTAGATCATCCTGTTTCCCTGAGATATCTTTCAGATAGGAGCCAGTTTCCCGGAAGCCTTCCGTAATTGACTTTTTTAGATCATCCTGTTTCCCTGAGATATCTTTTAGAGAGGAGCTCATGCTATCGAGCTTTGAACCATTATCCTTGAATCCTTCTCTCACGGCGGATATCAGCTCTTTAAGATACTCTGCCGCCTGGTCCAGACGGGCGTCAGTCTCCCCCTCCCCTGCGATTTTAAAAAATTCTTCGTAAGATCCATTTGCCTCAGAAAAATCTGCTTTAATCTCCTCCACGTCGATCAGGGTATTTTTGATTCTGACGGCTTCAAGGAACCTTTCTAAATCAGCTTCATGGCCCTCTGCAACGATCTTCACCCTGCTGTCGGGCAGGTTCATCACATATCCCTTGAGGCCAAAGACGCGGGCAATAGTTGCTATCTTAGATCTGTATCCCGCCATCTGGACCTTTCCAGAGACATAAGCGGTGAGCTTAAGCATTATTTTGACTGTTATCCTTTTTCGTATTTGGACTTTATCGTCGCCTGCTGAAAAGGCCGCTCTCTCGCGTGCGTTTGCCATGTGAGTACGCTCCTGCGCGTCAAGTCCAGCCTATTTCGTTCTCCCCTCCCGATCAAACACCGGTCATATAGAAGGCCGCCCAGTAGAATGGATGCCAGAATCGCGTATCCTCTCGTAGCTCCTTTTGAGCCCTAGCCAGGGCCTGCACTGGCTGTTTGCCTTCCGCCCGCCAGAGCTGATAGAAGCGGATCATGAGCATAGCTGTGCTCTTTTCCGATACTGTCCAGAGTGAGCCTATTGCCCCAGCAAAGCCAGCCCGGATGAAAGCGGAGGGCAGCGATACCACCTCATCCGGAAGCCGGGCACCGGGCACCCCCGTCTCGCAGGCGGAGAGGTTTGCCATCCGGGCCTGATCCAGGTGCAGCTCGAAGAGATCCTTATGGTCAAGACCGCATCTTGATCTTTCGTTGTCTGGATCTCATCATTTTCCAATACAAAGCCACCGATCTCGTGATTATCCCAGTTTGCTTTTCCATGGCAGGAGAAGTAGATCGCCTGGGCTTTCCGCAGCCTCACTGCTCACCGGTGCGCGTAATAGGCCACTATCGGCTCGCCAATTTTATTGACCCGCACAAATCCATATCTCTCGAACTGCACGACCTTCCCCAGCTCCTCGGCAATTCCCGTTTCTCCTATTCCCTCATCCACCCCATCGGGCTTCATCACTATGACCCTCACCCCGTCCAGGGGCGCCCAGTGGATGATCTTGGTCCTCTTTCCCATGTCCTTGCCCAAAAAGCGTGCTCTGGCAGGCTCCAGGCTGGTAATCTCTACATTGCACAGGTCCTTCAGGCGGATGTTATCCCCCGCTCGGAAGCCCTCAAGATCGCTCCTGCAGATGAACAGCCTGTTTCCAGCGGGAATCTCCCGGAATCCCCGATCGTCAGTGGGATGCAGGGGCGCTCGCGCCAGCGGCGGGACATCGCCCTCTATCTCCAGGGCCACCGGCTCCCAGACGAAGAAGCGGCGGTTGGCTTCCGGATCGACCAGCTTCCGGTTCTCGGCATATATCGAGTCCATGCTCAGGCTGATGTCCGTCTCACCAACGCCAAGATCGATCATGAACTTTCGCAAGGCCTCAGGCCGGATTCCCCGGCAGCGCATCGCCCGCACTGTTGGCACCCGTGGGTCGTCCCAGCCCGAATACTCTCCGGCCTCAATCGCCTTCCTCAGCTTGCTGGTGCTGAAAGACCCGAACTGATGGATCTTAACCCTGCCCCAGTGAATGACCCTGGGGTACTCCCATCCGAGGTAAGAGTACAGATACCTCTGCCTGCTTCCGCTATCTGCCAGATCCTTTCCCCGGATGATATGGGTTGTGCCCAGCAGGTGGTCCTCCACCGCCGACTCGAAGTCGAGCAGCGGCCAGACCCGGTACCTGTCCCCCACCAGCGGATGGGGGGCGGTGACAATCCTGAAGGCCGGCCAGTCCCGAATCGCAGGGTCTTTATGGTGCATGTCGGTCTTCACCCGCAGGACCGCCTCACCCTCTTTGAGGGTTCCGTCCAGCATCTTTTTCCAGAGATCCAGGTTCTCCTCGATGCTCTGGCCCCGGTCAATGCACTCTATTCCCTTCTCCTTGTGCTCTTTGAAGGCCGCCTGAGGGCAGCGGCAGACATAAGCCCCACCCCGGCGGATCAGCTCCTCGGCAATTGGATAGTACTGCTCGATCCTCTCGCTGGCGACAATCACCTGATCCGGCTTCGCCGCCAACCATTGGCAGTCCTCTAAATACCAGCCATAGGCCTCGGGCATGGGCCTTTTTTTCACGGGATCGGTATCATCAAAACGGATGATGAACTTGCCACCGTACTTTTTCACATACTCAGAGTTGACGATGATTCCCCGGGCGCTGCCCAATGTGGGCGGGCCGTTGGGATTAGGGGCAAAGCGCATCACCACTCCACCCTCCGCTCCCTCCAGACTGGGCAGTCCTTTGTCAGGCTCCTTTTTCTCTGAGAGCTGCACCAGTAGCTCAGGCGCTATCTCCTCCAGCCTCCTCTTCCATTCCTCGGGGTTGGTCTTCTCCACCCTTGCCAAAACCTCGCCTACCAGGGGCGAGACCTCTTTTGCCCGGCTGCGAAGCTCCGGACGCTCGCCCATGAGCTTGCCCATGACCGCCCCGGCATTGGGGGCAGCATTGTACTTCACCGCGTTCTGCAGCGCATATTTCTCGATGAGATCTCTTATCTCTTCCATTGAATACCTCTCCCAGAAGGGGCAAAGGCAGATCTTTTTCGCTCTACATTAATTTGATGCACAGATTCCCAATACCTCAGCCAGGTGGAGGGCATCACTGATGATTTGCTCATGGTCGAAGGAAAGCCTGGTCAGCTCTTCTGGGGGGAATACCTCAGCAGACCGGGCGTCAGAGCCGGATTGGAGCCGGCCACTGCCCCGGGCGAGAAAGGCCACGGAGACCACATGGCCCCTTGGATCGCGGGCGGGATCGGAGTAGACGCCCACCAGCCCCAGCAGATTGATATCAAGCCCAGTCTCCTCCCTAGCCTCCCTTATCGCTGCCTCTTCGACAGTTTCCCCTATCTCCACAAAGCCGCCAGGCAGGGCATAGCAGCCTTGATAGGGCGGGTTGTTCCTCCTTATCAGCACAATCCCATCCTGGAAGAGTATGACTGCATCTGCAGCCAGCAGGGGGGTTTTAATCTCTCTTTTCATCTCATTCCTCAGGCCGCACTCAATATGCTATTATTATCTATCAGTTACATCCATAACACAACCAAAAGCCTTATCTACGTCGAGAGCCGGGGAGATATACGGCAAAGGTCGATAACATGGATCCCTCCTACCCTACATCCAGTCGGCCTTCGTCCATCTTTTTATCCTTCAGGAAGAGGCTGAAATACAGATAGTGACCTTACTCATCCTCATGCCATCTTACGTATTGAAGCTTGGAGGGAGCCTCATCGAAACCTCCCGGGATCTTATGCGCGTCCTGATCTCCCTCGCGAACGAGGAGGACTACAGCTTCCTGGTGGTGCCTGGGGGAGGGCCGTTTGCCGATCTGATCCGTGAGATTAACGCCAAAAGGGGCTTGGGCGATGAGGCCGCCCATTGGATGGCAGTACTGGCCATGGAACAGTATGCCTTTTTCCTTGCAGATGGAAATGGAGCCAGTCTCAGCTCCGAGGTTCGCATTCCAGAAAAAAGGGAGGTGAATGTCCTTCTCCCCTATCGAGCCCTGACCGAGGATGACTTTTGCCCGGAGCATTCCTGGGACTACACCTCCGACTCCATAGCTTTGCTGGTTGCAGCCAGGCTGGGCCTGCCCCTGATCAAAGCCACAGACGTGGATGGTGTGTTGATCGATGGAACGGTGGCAGAGGAGCTTTTTGCCCGCCAGCTCCTGGGAAGAGAAAGCTGCATCGATCAGGGCACTATTAAGCTTCTATTGGGGGATCTTTCGGGATTGAGAATGTGGGTGCTTAACGGCACCGATCCGATCTCATTTGCAATAGCGTTGAGATGCAGAAAGGGCGGCACGTTTATCAATGGACAGAAGCTTTCCCCATCCTATTGATCAATGGGAAGGTTTATACAGAGAAATAGGTCTACCAGGGAGGAGATAATATGAAGGAAGAAATGCCAGAGAGATGCATATCATGTGGCATTACGCTGACCGGCGTGGGCGGAGCAAGGTTTCCCTGCCCAAGCTGCGGAACCGTGATTGCCAGATGCAATAAATGTAAAAAACAGAGCAATGTCTATACCTGCAAGGCCTGTGGCTTCACAGGACCATGAGGTGAAAGTAATGGGAGACGCAGCAGTAAGAATGAAGGTTATGCCTGAGAGCACAGATGTAGACCTGGAAAAGCTGGCTGAGGACATAAGGAAAGCCGTGCCCAGCTTCGCCAGAATGCATGCCATCGAGCAAAAACCAATTGCATTTGGCCTCAAGGCTCTGATCGTTGTGACCATCATGGATGACAAGGGCGGCCGCAGCCCGGATGAGATCGAGGAAGCGGTGAGAAAACTTCCCGGCGTGGAGTCCGTGGAAGTGGAAGAGGTCGGTCTGATCTAAAACCACCTCTATCGTTTTGGGAGACGATTTAGATCCAGGCAGATCCAGGATCATTGGGCTTGTAGATCAGTGGTAGATCGCCGCCTTCGCAAGGCGGAGGCCACGGGTTCAAATCCCGTCAAGTCCATTCCCATCAAGTCCATTCCTCTCAGGTCAATCCTGAACTGCACGACAAGCCAGTCCAGTAGCAAATTACTTAAATTTTAGTGACCATTGAGTTGCTAATGCCGCTGGCCATTAATAGCACGGAAAAGCCCAGAAAGGATTCCATCCTTGCCAGCCATGGCTCGCGAACGGGAGGCAAATATATGATAGAGCTGGAGCTCATAGCCGCTAAGGAGATACTGGCTGAAGTCTTCGACATAACAATTGCCGAGGCTGAGGATATGATCAAGCAGCGCAGCCAGGAGAGAACCCTCTGGCCGGAGAAGTTTGGAGATAATGATATATCATTGCAGTAAGAGAGTATAGACCAATGGGAACGCTGACTAGATTAATAAAATTGGCAATGAGTGCAGCTCTGGCAAATAAGGTGATCAGAGGGACACTGGCAAGTGGTCTGGCCAGGTCCATGAGATGGTTCACGAACCCCTCAACCAGGGCCAAGGCGGAGTCCTTTGTATCCGGCGCATCGAAAGCAAATCCTGGGGCAAGGTCCAGCCCTCTGCCCACACTATTCGAGGCAATGATCGGCCTGTTGCTATGGAGATACAAAAAAGTCCGCTGGATCGCCGAATTGCTTGCATTCTCCGGCCTGGGTGCGCTTCTTCTGGATATGCTCGGGAAAAAACAGAGCCGCCCTGGTGATCAAGGCAGCAGAAGAAGCAGCCAGAGGGGTCTGGTCATCGATGTGGATGAGTATGACGTGATCGAAGAGGACAGATAGCAGGAAGCAATTAATGGGCCTCTTTGCACGCACCGCCCCCCAAAGGCCAGGACTCAAAAGC
>Ga0302250_1001234_pt1 | contig 20084 bp, 16 predicted proteins | sample AAG_RA_Asp_MG_FD_193536 | JGI IMG/M metagenome (GOLD analysis project Ga0302250, IMG submission 193536) | Enriched activated sludge microbial communities from anaerobic digester in WTTP, New Holstein, Wisconsin, United States - AAG_RA_Asp | ecosystem: Engineered > Bioreactor > Anaerobic >... | reverse complement strand
AACTGCACCGTGCCTTTCAATCCGGTAATCTTGCCCACCTGTGCCGCCATGGCAGCGACCGGCACCAACAGGGCCAACAACAGAAAAACCAGCATTTTTTTCATAACAGATACCTCCGGTTTATGTAAGCATCATAAAAGTTAAAGGAATTGCTAGTGATTTTAACAGCAATTGACACAGTGTCAAACGGAATCTGAGCCTATATTTAGACTTGTTAATTACCGTAAATCTGTTAATCTGATTCCACATTATTCTAATCAAAACAGGATCATGCCATGACACAGGAACTTGACAGACTCAAGCAGCAACTTGAATACCGCAAGCGTCTGATGGACAAGATCAATGAAATTCATTCCGCCGACAATCTCAATACCATCCTCATTTCCATTAAAGACAGTATTGCAGCACTGTTCAATGCCCAGCGCATCACCATCTACCTCGCCGACAGCAGACACAACCAGTTATTTTCCAGGGTAAAAAGTGGCACCGAGGTACAGCAGATTGTTATCCCCATCAGTGACACCAGCCTGGCCGGATACTGCGCCATGACCGGAACAATCATCAATATCAAGAATGCCTATGACGCCCATGAACTGAAGATGATCAACAGCAATCTCAAGTTTGATGCCAGCTGGGATCAGAAAACCGGATTCCTCACCAAACAGGTGCTCTGCGTACCAATGAAATTCCAAAAGACCCTGATCGGCGTCATTCAGATCATCAACAAGAATAACGGGTCCGGCTTTGACGACAATGACATCAATTATGCACTGGAGCTGGGCACATCACTTTCCATAGCCGTGCATAACATCTACCGGCTTTCGGTCACCACCAAGGTCATCCGCAACAAATCCCGTTACAACTATCTGCTGGACAAGAATATCATCGACGACAAAGCGCTGGAAAAGGCCGGCAACCATCAGGATATAGCCAGACTCGGACTGGATAGCGTACTGATGCAGGAATTCGGCGTATCACGCGAAGATATGGCCAAAAACCTCTCATTCTATTTTGGTACAGAATTCATCGGATATGACCCGGCAGCACCACCGCTTGAGGACGAGATGCTGCGACGCGTCAAACCGGACCGCCTGCTGAAAGAGTGGTGGGTGCCGTTCAAGGTTGAAAACGGTATCCTGCATATTGTCATGGATGATCCCACCGACCTGGGACGACACGACACCATCAAGTTCGTTTATCCAGAATACAAGCGTATCAGCTATATCGGCGCATTCCGCGACGACATCCAGAGCTATATCAACCTCTTCTACTATCACGGTGCCGCCAGCATGGGTTCGGCAAGCATCAATGAACTAATCAGCAAACTGGATGACACCAACGAACCGGAAATAGAATCTGAGTCACAGAAGGTCTCCGAGCAGGACAGCGTTATTGTGCAACTGGTCAACAAGATCATTGTGGATGCTGTCCAGAACAAGGTCTCCGATATTCACATTGAACCTTACCCCGGCAAGGAGGATGTGCAGGTGCGCATGCGTGTGGATGGCCGCTGCAAGGTTTACCAGCGTATACCATACAAATACAAGTATGCCCTGCCTTCCAGGATCAAAATCATGTGCAACCTGGATATATCCGAGCGCCGCAAGCCACAGGACGGCAAGATCGACTTCAAGAAATTCGGCCCCATGGATGTGGAGCTGCGCGTAGCCACGGTACCCACAGCCGGGCAGTTGGAGGATGTGGTCATGCGCGTACTAGCCTCCGGAGAGCCGATTCCCTACAACAAACTGGGGCTGACCGAACGCAACTCCAGAGTATTGGAAGCCTGTGTCAACCAGCCCTACGGCCTGGTGCTGGTAGTCGGCCCCACGGGCTCTGGCAAGACAACCACCCTGCATTCCGCTATCGGACTGATCAACACCCCCGAGACCAAGATCTGGACCGCCGAAGATCCGGTAGAGATCACCCAGCGAGGCCTGCGCCAGGTGCAGGTACACCCCAAGATCGGATTCACCTTTGCTGCTGCCCTGCGTTCCTTCCTGCGTGCGGACCCTGATGTAATCATGGTCGGTGAGATGCGCGACCAGGAAACCGCCGAGATCGGCATTGAGGCCTCACTGACCGGGCATCTGGTTTTCTCCACCCTGCACACCAACTCGGCGCCAGAGACCATCACCCGCCTGCTGGAAATGGAGCTGGACCCCTTCAGCTTTTCTGATGCCATCCTTTGTATCCTGGCGCAGCGTCTGGCAAGGCGCCTCTGTAGCGAATGCCGTCAGGAATACACCCCGGATCGCAAGGAGCTGGAAGAGATCATTCACGAGTACGGTGTGGAGCATTTCCGTAACACCGGCATAGACCCGGCTTCCATAAGGCTTTACAAAGCGGTTGGATGTCCCAAATGCGGTGATACGGGCTACAAAGGCAGGTTGGGGCTCCATGAGCTACTGGAAGGTACAGACGCCATGAAATCGCTGGTCAAGCGCAAGGCCGAGATCGAGCAGATCAGACAGCAGGCCATACTGGACGGTATGACAACACTCAAGCAGGACGGCATCCTCAAGTGTTTCCAGGGCTTGACCGACCTGAAAGAGGTACGCAAGGTCTGCATTAAATAGACAGACATTGCCTTCAGACGGTCACTCCGAATAAGCTGCCCGCTTGACCTGCCGGATGATGCATAGTAATTTGACACTGTTTATGAACATCACTACCGGTTCAAGGCCGCGCTCCGCATGATTACATGCAAGCCGCAGTCAAAATGAACCTGCAACGGAGAAAACACGTGTCTCAAACCGATCTGACCTGGAATACCACACTGCTGTACCCTGCCCCGGATTCCCCGGAACTGGAACATGAACTGAATTCCTTTGAAAACATTGCCGCAGATTTTCGCCGGCGTTACTTTGAAAAACTGGCTACGCTTGATGCAAAATCATTACTTGATGCCATCATTGAATACGAAGCAATGCAGACGGTCATGTCCAAACCATTCTGCTACGCCCATCTGCTCTTTGCCGCCGATTCATCCAACCAAACCTATCTGAACCTCTCCATGCGCTGTTCCGAGCTGGGCAGCCGGCTTTCCCAGCAACTGCTGTTCTTTGATCTCGAGTTAATGCATCTGAATGAAGACCGTTTCCAAGAGCTCTGCACCCTGTCGGAGGCGGCAAACTACGTGCACTTTCTGAGCGGCATCCGCAAGTTTCGCAAATACAGTCTGAAAGAGAATGAAGAGCGTCTGCTGACAAGAAAAGACCTGACCGGCGTCAAGGCATTCACCAAACTGTTTGACGAGCTCTCGGCCTCGCTACGCTACCAGATGGAACTGGATGGCGAAACCCGTGAATTCACCGGAGAAGAGTTGCTGGCGCTGCTGCACCACCACAACGCCGATGTACGTTTCCGCGCCCAGACGACCTTCCTGGAAAAGCACGCCGAGCACGGCATTGTTTTCAACTCAGTATTCAACAACACCGCCCTTGACCACGGCCAGGAGATGGAGTTGCGCGGCTACGCAACCCCCATACAACCTACCAACATCGGCAATGAGATCCCCGATACGGCGGTTGAACACCTGATGCAGGTAACCGAAAGCAATTATCACCTGGCACAGGCCTATTTCAGATTCAAGGCGCAGCTTTTGGGCATGGACAAAATTCGCAACTGTGATGTCTATGCACCCATACTCGAGTCGGACAAAAAGTACAGCTTTGATGAGGCGCAGCAGATGGTAGTCTCCTCATACGCCGGGTTTGACAAAGAGTTTGGCGCTATAGTGGATGCCTTCTTCAAAGAGCGCCGTGTTGACGTCATGCCGCGACCGGGCAAATCCGGCGGCGCCTTTGCCATGGGCATCTCTCCCCAGGCCCCTCCGTTTCTGCTGCTGAACTTTACCGGCACACTGCGCGACATAGCCACCATTGCCCACGAGGCCGGTCACGGGTTGCACTTCGTACTGGCGCAGCAACAATCCATGCTCAACTATCACGCCCCGCTGCCTCTGGCGGAAACAGCTTCCGTGTTCGGTGAGATGCTGCTGACCAGAAGGCTGCTGGACAAAGAAACAGACCCGCTGATAAGACGCTCGCTGCTCTGCGCCAAGATTGAGGACATCATTGCCACCACCTTCCGCCAGACCGTGTTGACCAGATTTGAACTCAGGCTGCATAACGAACGTAAATACGGCCTGCTTTCCAATGACCGCATCGGTGACATCTGGCTGGAGGAGAACGGTAAACTGTTCGGTGACTCGGTCGAGATGATCCCGGCCTACCGCTGGGGCTGGAGCTATATCAGTCATTTCATCCACAGCCGCTTTTACTGCTATTCCTATACATTTGCAGAACTGCTGGTACTGTCGCTCTATCAGAAATTCCGGACTGAAGGAGAAACCTTCAAACCAGGGTACCGCAGCCTGCTCGAGTCCGGCGGATCACTGTCTCCCGCCGAAACGGCGGCCCTGGCCGGCATGGACATCAGCTCTGCCGACTTCTGGCAAAAAGGCTATGACGTGCTGGCAGAACTGATTACCGAACTTAAACAACTATAGCACCTGAATACAGCACCGGAGTAACTCATGCCCTCACCACAAACCGACAAGCCGTTGTGGATACTCCTTGTTGAAGACAGCGAACATGACATGCTGGCCTTCAAACGCGCCATCAGCAAAAGTGACCAGAACTTTCAGCTTGTCCATTACTACAGGGCTGAATCAGCCCTGGAAGGACTGCAGCAACCCAACCTGCCCCATATAGACCTGATTGTCAGCGATTACAAACTCCCCGGCATGGCCGGGCTGACTCTGTTCAAAACACTGCGCAGCAACCGGATTGAGCTCCCCTTCATCATGCTTACCGGCAGCGGCAATGAAGAACTGGCCGTGGAAGCCCTCAAAGCAGGCGTCGATGACTACCTGGTCAAGGATCCGCAAAGCAAGTATCTGGAACTGCTCCCGCTGGTGCTGAAAAAGGTGCTCAACAAATTTGAAGATCATGTTGCCAGGAAAACCGCCGAGGAAGAAATCAAGGAGAGCGCTGCCCGTTACCGTGCCATGGTGGAGAGCATCGACGGCTTCGTATATGTCTGCTCCCAGGACTATCGCATCGAGTTCATGAACGAACGCCTCATCAAACGTTCAGGCCGCGATGGGACCGGGGAACTCTGTTACAAGGTGCTCCACAATCTGGATTCGATTTGCCCCTGGTGCATAAACGAGCGGGTGTTTGCCGGTGAAAAAGTGCAATGGGAAGGCAAAAGCCCCAAAGACGGCCGCTGGATGCATGTTGTCAATACGCCCTTGCACCATATTGACGGCAGCATATCCAAACAATCCATCTTCTTTGACATCACCGAACGCAAAGAGATGGAAGATGCCCTGAGGGATTCGGAAAAGCGCTTGTCAGACATACTCAACCTGCTTCCCGATGCCACCTTTGCCATTGACCTGGAAGGCAAGATCACCCTATGGAACAAGGCCGCCGAAGATTATACCGGCGTCAAGGCCGCGGATATCCTCGGCAAGGGTGACTACGCCTATGCTGTGCCTATATACGGAGAAAGAAGACCGCTGCTGATTGACATGGTGCTTGACCCCCAAAAACAGGTAGCTGAACTGTATCCTCACTTCCAAAAGGAAACAGACCGGATTTCCGGGGAATGTTTCATGCGCAGCCCCACCCATGGCGAAATATATATGATGGGCAGCGCCGCTCTGCTTTACGACTCCAAAGGCAACATCACCGGCGCCATCGAATCCATCCGCGACATCACCAGCCGCAAACAGATGGAGCTGACACTGCAAAAGAGCGAAGAGCGTTTCCGAGCCATGGCTGAAACCTCTCCGCTGGCAATCTACCTCTCCGATGGCCCGTTACATAAACTTGAATACATCAACCTCCGTTTTAGCGAACTGTTTGGATTCTTACAGGAGGAAATCAGCGACTTGTCACAGTGGTGGCAACAAGCCTACCCCTCCGAAGAATACAGAGAACAGGTATTCCGGGAATGGACGCAGCGTACTGAAGAGGCCATCCGGACCAAATCCTCTATCACACCTCTGGAAACTACCGTTACTTGTAAAGACGGTTCCACTAAGCATATCCTCTGGGGCTTTACAGCGCTTGGCCGTCAGAATATTACCTTCGGCATGGACCTGACTGAGCGTAAACAGGCGGAAGAGGCACTATTGCGTGCCAGAGATGAACTGGAGCGCCGGGTGGCTGAGCGCACCGAAGAACTGGCCCTGACAGTCAACATGCTGCAGGAAGCGGTGACCATGCTGCAGGACGAAGTGGCCATACGCAAGAAATCCGAAGAAGAACTGCTGCGCAGCCAGGAACGCCTCCAAATGGCCCAGCATGCCGCCCGCATCGGCACCTTCGAGTGGGATATCGCCTCTCAGAAAACCCTCTGGAAACACAGCCTGGAGGACATTTACGGCGATGCCGTTCTGCAACTGGATACACATGGCAAGACCTGGAAGGATTATGTGTGTCCCGATGATATAGAACCCATGTTGAAAACACTTGAAACGGCCATCCTGAACAGAGGAGACATACAGCACGAATACAGGATTATCCTGCCGGACAGCACTATTCACTGGCTGGAGATGTGGGCAAAGATCATCTACGACGACAATGGTCAGGCATCGCGCATCATCGGCATCAACATGGACATTACCGCCAGAAAACAGGCCGAGGCGGATCTGCGCAGCTATTCGGAAGAACTATACGACCTCTATAACCACGCCCCCTGCGGCTACCACTCACTGGATTCCGAGGGTTATTATGTCCGCATCAACGATACCGAGCTCAACTGGCTGGGGTACAACAGGGAAGAAATCATCGGCAAGCTCAAGTTCAGCGATCTGCTGACAGAAAAAGGCAAACTGATTTTTGATGCAACCTTCCCTAACCTGAAGAAAAACGGCCAAGTCAGGGATGTGGAACAGGAGATGATCAGAAAAGACGGCAGCATCGTCCCGGTCATACTCAGCGCTACCGTACTGTATGACAGCAACGGCAATTATCTGATGAGCCGATCAACACTGTTTGACATCAGCGAACTGAAACAGACTGAAGAGAAACTGCGCCAGAATGACCTGATGCTGATGCAGCAAAGCCGGTTTGCCGCCATGGGCGAAATGATCGGCAACATTGCCCATCAGTGGCGACAGCCCTTGAATACGCTGGGGCTGCTGATACAGCAACTGCCATGTTTCTATGGCAGTGAAGAATTTAATCTGAAGTTCATTGAAGAGAACAGCCGGGAATGCATGTCGCTGATCGATCACATGTCGCAGACCATCGATGACTTCCGCAACTTCTTCAAGCCTGACAAGGAAAAGGTCAACTTTGACGCCAACCGGATCATCAACAGAACCATCGCCATGATCGACGCCAGTTTTGTCAGCCACCAGATTACCGTTTCTGTGAGCAGTGAAGGGATCACCCAGATTTTTGGTTATCCGAACGAATTTTCCCAGGTAATCATGACCATCCTCAACAATGCCCGTGACGCTTTTACAGAAAGGAATATCAAGAAAGGACACATCAACGTCTGCACCACAAGCCAGTGCGAAAGAGTAACTGTAACCATCACAGACACGGCCGGCGGAATTCCGGAAGAGATTATCGACAGGATTTTCGACCCCTATTTCACCACCAAAGGACCGAACAAGGGCACCGGCATCGGCCTTTATATGGCCAAGACCATCATTGAAAAAAACATGGGGGGTAGTCTGTCAGTTTGCAACACCAAAAGCGGAGCCCGGTTTACAATTGAAATATAACAATAGTTTCCTTGATCAGTACGAAACAGGTGAGTATGCCGGATTCAGCACATCTTCACGCCGTCGCGACTGTCTCCCTTGACATCATACATGGCGTTATCCGCCGCCTTGATCAAAGACTCCTTGCTGTCCGCATCCACCGGACAGGAGGCAATGCCGTAGCTGGCAGTCACCTTGATGCGTTCACCGGTATCAGACATAAAATGGTTCCTTGACACCAGCCTTCTCAAATTACTGACCATGGTGTAGGCCCCCTGCTTCGACGTGTTGGGCAGAATAATGACGAACTCGTCACCACCATAGCGGGCGCAAAGATCCGTTGAACGTACATGTTGCTTGATGAAGCGCCCGAATTCAGAAAGGATCCGGCTGCCCACCAAGTGGCCGTAGGTGTCGTTGACGCCCTTGAAGTGGTCCAGATCAAGAAACACCAGGGAGAACTCGTTGCCATAACGCCTGGTGCGGTCAATTTCATACCCAAGCAGTTCATGCAGGTGATTTGCATTGAACAGCCCCGTAAGTTCATCGGTAATCACCAGTTCATTCATTGTCTTGAAGTTTTTGGCATTTTCAATGGCAATCGCGGCAAAATCAGCAATAGCACCGATGATTTTCAGGTCGGAATCCCTGAATGACACCTCGTCAAAGCTATTGATCAGCTCAATCACCCCTACAATGCGGTCACGTATCTTTAAAGGCACACAGATGATCGAACGGGTCGAAAAGGCCACCGCCTGGTCAACACTGTAGGCAAAACGGGGGTCATTACGCACATCTTCAATCAGCACCGGCTCACCGTTTCTGGCCACCCAGCCGGCCACCCCCTCCCCCATCTTCAGGCGAATCTTCTTGAGGTGTTCACCCACATGTGACACAGCAATTTCAAAATAAAGCTCGTCCACCTCTTCATCCACCAGCAGCAGTGACCAAGCCTTGGGTTTCAGCAAAAGCGCCACCTTATCCATCAAAACCTCAAGTACCTTATCAAGGTCAAGGCTGGAAGTAAGTGTTTTACCGATATCCATCAGGATATCAAGCTCGCAGTTTTTCCGCTCCAACAGCTCGATGTATGATTTCTGGTTGGAATCGTTTTTCATTTCAGCCTCTCATACCGTCGTAGTCGCTACATCTTGCTGAAATGGCGTATAAAATCTCCCTCTCAGCTCTTCCAGCCCCAAAGACTTCAGCAGATTGTTGAGCTTCTCTGCATTGGCGCGCCGCGGTGCGTTTTTATAACGGGCGATGATCAATTCATTCTTCATGGAGTGCTCCCACCCCACCAGTTCGGTGACAGTCACCTGATAGCCGTGCGCTTCCAACTGCAGACAACGCAGCACATTCGTCAGATGGCTGCCGAACTCCCTGGTGTGCATGGGGTGACGCCAGATCTCGGTCAGCACATTTTCAGCCAATAAACGCCCCTTATGCCGGTTCAGTACCGATGCCACCTCTGCCTGACAGCATGGTACCAGCACGATAAAAGCGGCCTTTTTTCTGAGCGCAAAGTCGATGGCATCATCGGTGGCGGTATTGCAGGCATGCAACGCCGTGACAATATCCACCTGCTCCGGCATTTCACCAGCCTGAACAGAGTCAGCCACGGACAGGTTCAAAAACTCCATCCCGCCAAACCCCAGCCTTGCAGCCAGCGCTCTGGATTTCTCCACCAGTTCATCCCTGGTTTCCACGCCGATGATGCGGTATAGGCTGTCCTCCAGCTGTTTAAAAAACAGGTCATACAGGATAAAGCCCAGATAGGATTTGCCGGCGCCGTGATCCACCAGCACCAGCCTGTGTCCGGCATTACTGACCTCTTTCATCAGTGGTTCGATAAACTGGTACAGATGGTAGATCTGCTTCAGCTTGCGGCGGCTATCCTGATTCAGCTTGCCGTCACGGGTGAGGATATGCAGCTCTTTCAGCAGATCCAGCGACTGGCCGGGGCGGATATCGTATTTTTCAGTCATCCAGATGCACTCTTTCAGTTTTTCAGTAAGGAGGCTGCCGCGCTATCCAGTAGCCAGACCACCTTTTGCTGGTCGCCACAGAACTGCTGTGCCGGTAACCTGCTGGTATCGACTGCCCCCTGCAGCACTTCCCGCATGACATTGGCCTTGTTAGCGCCTGAAACCAGAAACATGATGCATGCAGCCTGGTTAATCAATGTCGGCGTAAATGTCACGCGCATTATATCCTCTCCGTTTTTTTGTGCAACATTTACCAGACGCATATCACATCCAGCATCAGCATAGGGAAACAGTGAGGCGGTATGACCGTCAGTGCCCACCCCCAGCAGGATCAGATCAAACACGGCGTCGGCCTCACCCAAATGCCGCCTGATCTCGTTTTCGTAGTCAAGCGCGCACTGCTGTGCTGTCAGCGCGGTATTCACCCTGTGGATGTTGGCAGGCGGCAGCGGCAGATCTGCAAACTGCTTTAGCGCGTTAACGGCGTTGTTACGTGGATCTGTGGCCGGCACGCAACGTTCGTCCCCCCAGAACAGATGGATCCTGCTCCAGTCAACCCTCCCGGCAAACTCCGGCAATGCCAGCAGTGTATACAATCCGGCCGGGGTATCGCCGCCGGAAAGCGCTACCGTAAAACGCCCCCTTGCAGCGGACGCCATGGCAGCTTTTTGGATAAACATCTCCGCTGCGGCAATGTTCAGGGCCTCCTGGTCCGCATAAACCGAGATCATGCTGCACTCTCTACTGTGACAGGCTGAATCCAGCTATGTCCCTCACGGGCAATCATCAGATCAGCCGCCGCCGGCCCCCAGCTTCCGGCTGCATAATCTGGAAAATCGGCGGCTGGCAGGGATTCCCAGGCATCAATTATCGGCTCAACCACACCCCAGGCATGTTCCACCTGATCGGCCCGCATGAACAGGGTCGCATCACCGCGGATCACATCCAGCAGCAGTGTTTCATATGCCTCGGGAGCGCTGGCATGAAACGCCCCGCCATACTTGAACTGCATCTCCGCCGTTCCCAGCAGCAGGCGCGTACCGGGATGCTTGACCTGAATTCGGGTACAGATGCCCTCCTCCGGCTGGATTCTTATGGAAATACGGTTCGGCTGCCAGCTCTCCACAGCAGCGGAAGGAAAGGACTGGTGCGGCGGGGAGCGGAACACGATCGACACCTCGGAAACCTTTGCCGGCATGCGTTTGCCGGTCCGCAGGTAGAACGGCACCCCATGCCAGCGCCAGTTGTCGATATTCAGCTTCAAGGCGGCAAATGTCTCGGTGTATGACTCCGGCGAAACCTTGGGCTCTTCACGGTAGCCCGCCACCGGACTGCCCGCAACAATGCCCTTGCGGTACTGACCCCGCACCGCCACCCGGTGGACCTCATCACCGTGGATGGGACGAATGGCACGCAACACATCGACCTTCTTGTTGCGAATCTCATCAGCATCAAAGGAGATAGGCGGTTCCATGGCCACCAGGCAGAGGATCTGCAGCAGATGGTTTTGCACCATATCGCGCAGTACCCCGGCCCGGTCAAAATAATCGCCGCGGGTTTCCACACCAACGGTTTCGGCCACGGTAATCTGTACATGGTCGATATAGTTGCTGTTCCAGACCGGCTCGAACAGAGAATTGGCAAAACGGAATGCCAGGATGTTCTGCACCGTTTCCTTGCCCAGATAATGATCAATCCGGTAAATCTGCGCCTCGTCAAAGATGCTGTCCAGATAGCGGTTCAACTCGCGGGCCGAGGCCAGATCATGTCCAAATGGTTTTTCCACCACAATGCGGTCCTGTCCGCAACTCTTGCAGACTCCCAGACGCTGCAGCATGGCCGCCGCAGGCTCCATCATCTTCGGCGGGATGGCCAGATAATAGACCCGGTTGGCCCGCACGCCCCATTCGCGTTCAATCTGCTCGATACGGTTCTTCAGGACACCGCCGGACTCCGGGTTGCCCACATCCTCGGAAATGTAAAACACCGAGGCGACAAAACGTTGCCAGTCATCCCCGTTGAAGCCGGGTGTACGGGAAAACCGTTCCACCCCCTGGCGCAGATGTGCATGGAACGACTCGTTGTCCATCTGCTTGCGGGCTGCCCCGATAATCGCCAACTGTTCCGGCAACCGCTTATCCAGAAACAGATTGAACATGGCCGGCACCAGTTTGCGCCAGGTCAGGTCACCCGCCGCCCCGAATATCACCAGTATGGTCGGTTCACGATTGCTTGCTACAGACATATATAAACTCCCTATTTTCAAATCACCTTACGGTCAACGAACACGGTCAACTGAAAACGTTTTTCACTTCTCCACATGCCCACCGAACTGATACCGCATGGCTGACAGCAGACGGTCGGCAAAATCCGACTCCCCACGCGAGCTGAAACGCTGATACAGCGCCGCGCTCAGCACCGGCGCCGGCACCCCTTCCTCAATGGCTGCTGCCACCGTCCAGCGTCCCTCCCCGGAATCCGAGACAGCACCTCCAAAACCGCTCAGATTGTCATCATTGGCAAAGGCCCGGGCCGACAGGTCCAGCAGCCAGGAGGAAACCACGCTGCCCCGCCGCCAGAGTTCGGAGATATCCGCCAGATTGAAATCATAACGGTAGTGCTCCGGATGCTTCAGCGGCGAAGTCTCCGCATCCTTTTCACGCTCCGCGTTGCCGGCATCGGCATGGCGCAGAATATTGAAACCTTCGGCATAGGCCGCCATCAGACCGTATTCGATACCGTTATGCACCATCTTCACAAAATGTCCGGCCCCACTGGGACCGCAGTACAGATAGCCCTTGTCGGCAGTCGACTGCCGCCCTTCCCTGCCTGGTGTCGGCGCAGCCGCTTCACTGCCCGGCGCCAGATCCGCCAATAACGGTTCCAGACACTCCACCACCAGCCTGTCGCCACCAACCATCAGACAATAACCGCGCTCCAGCCCCCATATACCGCCGCTGGTGCCCATGTCCACATAACTGATACCCGCAGCGGCCAGCTCCGCATGCCTGCGGATATCATCATGATAATGGGAATTGCCGCCGTCAATGATGATATCTCCCGGTTCCAGCATCGGCTGTATCTCTGCGATTACCTGATCCACAGAGGCTGCCGGCACCATCAGGCAGATCACGCGCGGTGCTGAAAGGCAGCGAATAAACGCCTCGTATGTAAAAGTGCCTGTAGCGCCTTTATCCACCAGCGCCTGAACAGCGTCAGCCCTTCTGCCGTAAACAACACATTCATGACCTTTCAGCAAAAGCCGCCGCACCATGTCGCCGCCCATGCGGCCGATGCCGATCATACCGATCTGCATACAACCTCCCCATATAAATCCGTTTTCAATGTTATATCACAAATCCGTTGGGAATCAGACTCTACTACTGTTTTAACGTTTAATCGACGCTGGACACAAGCCCTTCTGCGGTGTATACAAAAAGGCAGCAATACATTTCCAACATTTTAAGGGGAATCACTATGAAATCAAGACGCATTACCTTGCTACTCACGACCTTGATCCTGATGTTTGCAACCATTGCCTGCGCCAGTGACATGGTAAGGAGAATTGATCGCGCCTACAAACATATCGACAGGGGGATAGAATCCGGATCGATCACCAGAGATGAGGCCAAGCGTCTGAAGCGCGAATTGAGAGAGGTTCAAGAATCAGAAGACCGCATGACCCGCGATGGAAGACTTGACCGTCGGGAAAGAGAACGACTTGATCGCAAGCTGGATCGTCTGGAAAAACATATCTATCAGGCAAAACACAATGAGAGGGTTGCTCCCGACAGAAATTATGGCGACAGAGGGCATGACTACAGGGATCACGGCCCTTCACATTATGGCAGTATCAACGTTGTGTCCGGCAGTTACGGCCAAAACTGCGGAGCGCCGCAAGGCAATGTGACCGCACACCTTGCGGAGCAGTGCAATGGTCAAAAAGTCTGCAAGTATAGAATCTACCACAAAGTGATCGGCGACCCGAAACCAGGCTGCGCCAAGGATTATGTGGCCAGCTGGCGTTGTGGCAACGGCCCGGTCAAAACCGCCTCAGCCCCCCCCGAGGCCGGAACCGGTTCAACAGTGACACTCATCTGTCCACGCTGACAGCATCATAATAGTAACCTGCTTTTTGTGAATACAAATCCGCCCCGGTACCAATCAGTGCTGGGGCGTTTTTTTCATCCGAGTAGTTTCAGAGATAGTACACTATTCAGTATTATGTGCTGCCCACAAAACTCCATAAAACATCCCGACTAGTAGAACATCATCAGTTTTCACACTTGTATCACAAGTCCAGTGGACTGACCGCTTCTTTCACCGGCTGAACTGTTGTGCTTTTCGCAGAAATCGCAGCCATTTCAAATACTCTGCAAAATCAGGGGCATGGCCCCCTCGCCTACTACTGTATTCACGGTATTGCTCAACAAGATGCTGTGGCAACTGAATCATTAGCATGCGCCTCATTTGTATTTTTTATTTACACGCTACCAAACAAAACGTATATTTTCGAGCAAGAATATCAACAGCATACGAGTCATGCTTAAAGACACGCCTAACTTTAAAACCAGGGCAGTCCGGAACAAAATCATTGCTAAAAAAATATGGTGATGACTTGGTATGTGTACGCTTCCGTTACGATGCGGAAACCGGACAACGAATAAAAACGGTTGAACTTATTGTAGAAAGAAGCGACTGGTCACCACCACAGCAGAAATTATCCCAAAACACAATTGTTGCACTACGTATTGTAGCCTCAAACATGGCAATGCGTAAAATTGCCAAGGCAGCGGGTGCCAAATGGAATCCGGAAAAACAGTTATGGTTTTTAAAATATGGTCAGGTGGCAGGTACAGAACTGGAAAAGTATATAGATGTAGATGGTTTTGATAACAGGCTATAATGCCAATTCTATATACATGTATATAGCCAGCACCTATATAGATGTAGATAGAACTATATACATGTAGATGCTTCTATATAGATGTAGATAGACACCCCGGACGGGTGATTAACAAGTTCGGCATAAGTGAGGTAAATACAATGGCACCAAAGACTGTGGGATTTATAATTATTGTGTTATCCGTAGTTTTATCTGTGCCGGCAACGTTTAGCCAAGCCGCACAGCAATTAGGCGCAGAAGATAAGGTATTTTTAAAGGACTCAGGTTCAGTCGGAGCACCGTCGGTCAAGAACAAGGAATATAGATCATTTGCTGTTGTTAAGCGTGCCACGCCCAAATATCCGCCACTTGCCACAAAGGCCAGATTGCAAGGCAAAGTCACTGTTGGTGCAATTATCGACAAAACAGGTAGGCCGAGAAAGACTGAGATCATTAAAAGAGAACCCGCATTCCTGGACATTTTCGATGAATATGCGAGAAAGGCCGTAATGGAATCGCGCTATTCGCCCGTCACTGGTCTCTTAGGTCAGCCAGTTCCTTTCCGCATTGTCGTTCCAATTAACTTTCAAATGCCTGATTATGAACCAGCTATTTGTATTAGCCAAGCCATTCCCGACTACCCAAAGGAAGGGTATGAACAGGGCGTCGAGGGGTGGGTTGTGACGGGTGTTATTATAGATCGATGGGGGAAGCCGGATGAAGACAGCATAACAGTACTTGACCGCTGTCCCCGTAACGTCAAGTTCTTTGATAGTAAAGCAAAAGAGATCATAAAGAAGTCGTCTTTCAAAGCTGCCGCATATAGAGGTGAGGCGGAAAAAGGCTGGGTTTTCTTGAAGGTTAATTTCAAGATAGATACTGAACGTTGAGCCGAACAAGGCGCTGCACTGGATCGCCGAAAAGCCCGGCTCCCAGTGAGCTTTTCGTTAGGCAGACAAAAGGCGAATTAAGTCAGAGACAAGAGGAAACTTGCCACCGGTTTTGACATAAGCCTTTGCCGCCTTCTCAATTTCATCAATACTGAACTCGGAGAGGTCGCAGTAGTAGGACTTTAAAAGATTTTGCCCCACTTCGCGATCTGGAAAATTTAAGGACAAGTAAGCCATAACTTGAGAGAATCTAACTGTATCTGTTGTTTCCATTTTTCTACCCCCAGAAAGGAATTATTTATGTCTGACTTCATTGAAAACAAATTGAAAAAAATGTCCGTAACCGAACTTGAAAACGTAATTGCTAAAGCTATTTCAGAAACCATCGGAGAAAAATTTGAAGCCACAATATCAACCGTTGATTTCGGTAAAGGTATGCTGCCGGAAGCAACCTTTAGCGTGAAGTTGGGGCATCCTTCAACATGGGGAAAAGACGCCTAACCAGCCGGTTACACGCGGCCTGATGGCCGGTGAACCGGACACCCCGTTGGTCTGGAATATAAATGAAAATCAACGAAAGCAAAGTTGTAGCAAAAGGGGAGTGGAAGTACGACGGCATTACTCCGTGCTGCATTGTCGTCCAGAAAGAAACAACTTGGCCGGGTTCAGGCGATACAGAGGACGCACCGGAAGTCGCTGAAGACCGGGAGATGCCGTGTTTTTCGGTGTGGTACGAGAGCCCATCAAACAAAGGACGCTTTAATGCTGGTGGCGGATGCTACCAAACGGTGGAAGAAGCAATAAAAGAGACCACAAAGAAAATACAAGGCCCAGTGATATGGAACAGAAAGTAGGATCGAACACAAGATTGGTAACCCCTATGCCAATATGCGGGACATGAAGAAGCGTTCCACAAAAATTATTGCTGTTGTTGTCATCGTAGCTCTCATAGTTGCTTATATTTGCCGGGAGTCCTACTTGGGATCATATTCCCGACTTTATAACCTGTGCGACTTTGAGGAGTCCATCTACGATGGTTGGAGCAGCTCGAAGTCATTTCCGCAGTTAAATATTACCCAGTGGGCGCGGATTCGACTGGATTTTTGGTGTATCGCGATGTCCGTAAATTTGGACAAACCACGATTGGCTGGAGAGCGCATTCTCGTACATGCAAGGGCTTCAGATCGGACAGATATACAGTTTATTTACGTTTTTGACCACGACTGGCATTTCGTCAAGGTATTCAGTATTCCACTTGCATAAGCACCGAAGATGAAGGGTCTACCCTCCATTTTCCATTTTTGAGCTAAAACAGATTTCCCAACGAGACACATGGACGCCCACCGCCCGAAGAAGCTGGGCGGGCGGGTCATGTGCCGAGCCGTTAGGTACTTCAAAATGAAATCATTTAAAGAATTTCAGGGAAGTGTTTTTATAGATGGTAAGCAATCCTACAATACCTTAACACCAACTATTGATGAACTTGGTTTCAGTTTGTATCGCTTGAAATCTAAGATGCACAATGGTCATGAGCTAACTCTTATCGAAGATGTTGGTCCGCACTTTAACATATGGGTCATTACGCCGAGTCTGTTTATTAAAATTGTTAAAGGTTCAGATTATCGCTTCAGTGGTCCTAGTCTAGGCTCTAAAGCCGCATATCATGGATATTTTGCTGCAGATATTGGCTCAAGCACCAGATTGATCAAAGACATCGTTCTCAATGTTTTTTTTAACGAAAGTTCCACAGTTTTCGACATAACGGGGAGTTGTGGCTGCATCATAAACATTGGTAGAGAAGCAGAGAAGTATCAGCCCTCAACTGAAGAATTTAGCATTCATTTTTCTGTTCCGGACAATGAAATAGTGGAGTGGTTTCCGCAAGGTGAATATCTTCTCAAGCAAAAGCATGCCTCTAATCAGACAGGAGGCAGTATTGCCTAACAGGGGTCGCAGGGTCGCGTCTCCAAAAATCAGAAGCTAGATTGTAAATGATGTACCAACACGGCTTATGACCCGCCCCAAAAGCTGGCGGGTCAAAGCCATCGGCCGTTGAACAGGAGAGAAAATAAATGCAAAACACTGAGACTTACATCACTAGGTGCACTAATATTTTATTATTACATCTAATTACAGTACTAGCCTTGTTCGCTCCGGTTCAGCTATTTGCGAACGATTCGACATCTAGCGTCAGTGCCGGTGGAATCACCCTCTTGAAGAATGAAAACATACGAATGCTACAGGAGGTTCTTGAAATTTCCACCAAGAAGGTCACAGTCCATTATCGTTTTTTTAACGAGTCAGACCAAGATATTCATACAACCGTAGCATTCCCGCTGCCAGAATTTGAATGGAACCCAGAGGTTGAAGAACACGGTAGAACCGATACATACACAACATTTCGGTCATTTAAATCCTGGACAAATGGCAAACCTGTACAAATTAAGCAGGCCAGAAAAGCTCTCATGGGAAACAAAGATGTTACCGAACGCCTTCGCAAGATTGGGCTTAACGAAAAACAGATATTTGAGACATTCGATGGAAGCAAAGAAATCAGCAAATCACAGGAAAAAGAGTTGGCAGAGCTATACCGGAAAATGACCGGGAAAAAGAGTTTTTGGTTGTGGACAATATCAGAAACACTTTACTGGGAACAAACTTTCCCAAAACAACAGGAAATTGAAGTTATTCACGAATACAATCCAAGTGTTGGCTTAAACTTGTATGTCGGAAACGACACGGTCCAATTGTCAGATTTAATGACACATCATAATGACAGAGCATGTTTAAGCAAGGAAACAGCAAGCAAACTAAGTAAAATGTATACATCTAAAGGCTTAAGCGTATCTGATATTAGATATGTACTTGGGACAGGTAAAAACTGGAAAGGGCCTATAGGAAGCTTTACCCTTAGACTAACAAAAGACTCTCAATATCAATTAATTTCACTTTGTTTTCCCGGCACACCTAGAAAAATCAATGAAACCAGTTTGGAGTTCACACAAAATAATTATACCCCTCAAGACAGACTTGATGTCTATTTCTTTACCCCACAACAGTAACAAATGGAGAAACATGACGGGGTCAGCCCTTGAAAAGAGAAAATCAGAAAAAAGGCGAGGTTCCAACTCTCGGCTCGACCAGACCGCCCGATAATGCTGGGCGGGCTGGTCAGCCTCATGCCCGTTGGTCATAATACAGGAGTGTTCATGCAAAATTATTTTCAACGATTTTATACTGTGTACATTTACGCAACCCTGGTAGGACTTCTGCTTAATTTAGACTGCTCTGCTATAAATGCAGAAGAACAAACCGAAAAAAAGCCAATAAAAAAAGCTAGAAAAAAAGGTTCGAATTGCATGAGCGAAATTTGGAAGGGGACTTGGCAGGGAACTATTGGCAAGATTCCTGTGACTATGAATTTTGATTCTATGAATATAGAAGACAATAAAGTACCGGTTGGCAAATACTATTACCGTTCAGGCTTGATTGATTTGATTTTGAAACGAGACAAAACCAATCCCAACCAATGGCAGGAGTTAGATATACAAGGTAATGTAACTGGGATACTGACGCTTACATGTAAAGACAATACTTTTTCAGGTGAATGGAAGTCACCCAACGGAAAGCAAAAACTACCAATAAATGCACATGCAATAGAATCATACTCAAAAACACGCCTTGATTCTGTAAAGCCCAAAGAAATAAAACATGGAACAATTGGCGGACATCGCTTTGCGATAATTGCGGCAGAAGGTAACAATAATGTTCAAGGACTGCGCTTGCATGATAAAACACCAGGCATAGAGAAAATCAATAATAAGTTGTTTGAAAATTATTTGTCTCAACTTGATGACGCCATCGGCTGTATTTCATATGGAAGACAGGAAAGAGGAGTGAATGATCAGTATGAGTTCAATTATGACTCCGAATTAATCGCTTGGAACACCCATTTTGCTGTAATTAAACACAGTCAGGGTATGTACTGTGGAGGTGCACATCCTGATGGCAATCATCGTGTTGAGACGTACCGGACTGATTCCGGTGAACTGGAAGACGTATTTGAATGGCTGCCAAATTCATACCGAGACGAGATATTCCAAAACTCAGATCTCGGAAAATTATTGGTTAAGGTTTATCGCTCAATGCGTTCAAGATCTGATTTAGGTGAGAATGATGCAGATGATTGCCTAAAAGATTTAAAAATCAGTGGTTCTTCTATCTGGCCTACAGATAAAGGTATTGTGTTTCCCACATGGGCACCTTATTCCTGTAAGCCCTGCATGGAAGATATTACCGTGCCTTACAAGGATATATTGCCATTCCTATCTTCTTATGGTCGCCAGCAAATAAAGTTCTTCGGCAATCACAGAAAATAAGAATCAATGGCTAAATTGGGCAAGAAATAGAAATTCCCAACTTGCGGCTGGATCGGCCCAAAAGCTGGCCGGTCAGCCTTATGACCGTTGGCACAAAAGAAGGAACCGTAAAATGATGAAAGAAGTCCATCAAGTAAAACAGAACCCTGGTGAACCAACAAGAAGATGGTTCTATGATGATTACTTTGACTTGATCGTATGGTTGACCCC
>Ga0302250_1001233_pt1 | contig 20137 bp, 4 predicted proteins | sample AAG_RA_Asp_MG_FD_193536 | JGI IMG/M metagenome (GOLD analysis project Ga0302250, IMG submission 193536) | Enriched activated sludge microbial communities from anaerobic digester in WTTP, New Holstein, Wisconsin, United States - AAG_RA_Asp | ecosystem: Engineered > Bioreactor > Anaerobic >... | reverse complement strand
GGTCGGTCTTCCCGGGGGCGGGCTTCTGCACCTGGGCCTGCCGGGAGGACCGGGACTGCTGGCCCCTTTCGTCCTGGGGGGCCACCTGCGCTTCCCGGGTGGTGGTCCCGGGGGAACCGGATCCCTGGACCGTCCCCCTCTGCCGGCAGGCGGTGCCGTGCGTGGCGTGCAGCCGGGACGAGGACTGCTCCGGGGGCATGCGCTGCCTGGATGCCGCCCAGAGCCCCTACGAGCAGGACCTCCGCTGCGTGCCGACCTGCGAGGACGACCAGGACTGCGCGGGCCAGGGGACGGGCGTCACGTGCCAGGAGGTCCGGGCGCCCCTGATTTCGTCCCGGTCCGGCCGGGAGAAGGGGTGCCTGCCCCTGGCCTGTCCCTGATTCTGCCATCGGAACGTCGGGAGGATGACCGTGCGGTGCGTGGTGCAGCGGGTGCGGGAGGCCCGGGTGCTGGTGGAGGGCCGCCCGGCGGCCTCCCTGGGGGTCGGCCTGGTGGTGCTGGTCGGCCTCGCCCGGGGCGACGACGACGGGGACCTGGAGTGGCTGGCGGGCAAGGTCGCCCGCCTGAGGGTCTTCGACGACCCCGCGGGGCGGATGAACCTGTCGGTGGACCAGGTCGGGGGCGGGATCTGCGTGGTCAGCCAGTTCACCCTGCTGGGCGACTGTCGCCGGGGCAACCGGCCGTCCTACACGGAGGCGATGCCGGTCGAGGAGGCCCGGGCCTTCTGGCCAAGGGTCGAGGCGGCCTTCCGGGCCACCGGGATCCCCTGCGTCTTCGGGGAATTCCAGGCGCAGATGACCGTGGAACTGGCCAACGACGGGCCGGTCACGCTGGTGCTGGACAGCCGGTTGCGTGAGCGCCCGTAGGCGGGAGAGGGGAAGGAGTCGGACCCGGCGATGCCGGGCCCCGGGGCGGCTAGTTGCAGGTCATCTTCCGGAGCTCGGCGTCGAACTCCCGGGCGAACTTCTCGTCCTTGCGCAGTTCCTGGTCGATGACGTTGAACTCCTCGAAGGTCTTGAAGCCGTTCCGGTTCAGGATCTCGATGAAGAGCCCGCTCTCGGTGTCCTCGGAAACCTTCTTGCCGGCCTTGCGCTTCGCCTCGATCTCCCGGCGGATGCACTCCCAGTCCTGGAGGGCCTTCTGGTAGTTCGCCCGGGCGGTCTCGGGCTTCGGCAGCAGGTCCGCTCCCTGGAAGTTCACCATCCACACGTTCGGGCCCTTCTGCTCCCAGTACAGCGTCTCCCAGCCCTCGCCCATCTGCCGTTCCCGGTCCGCCGTCAGGAAGAACCGGCGGGGGTGGTATCCGTCGGCCTCGATCGTGATCAGCATCTCGTAGCGGTACATCGTGCGCCGGTCGTCCGACCCCTCCTGGATCGGGATGTCGTTCAGGGGGATCTGCTCGACCACCTCCCGCTTGGACCGATCCAGGTGCAGGGACGGGTTGTCCACCTGGGTCTCCACGGGGGTCTGGGAGTAGTCCACCTTGCCTTTCAGGCACTGGAGCAGGGCATCCTCGCCCTGGGCCTTCGTGCAGTCCAGCGCGTACTTCCGCTGCACGATCGTGACCTTCGCGTCCCGGGGGCTGTAGAAGAGGGTCAGGGATCCGTACCGGTTGCCGGTGACGGACTCGATCTCCCGGACCTTCTCGACCTTGGCCTTGCGCATCTGCTCCTTGTAGGCCCCCAGTTCCCCGCGGAGCATCGCCTCGAACTGTTCCCGGAGGCCGGCGCTGCTGTAGATCACCAGCAGTCCCAGGGCCGTCAGCGCGACGGTGACCATCACCACGATGACCGGGATGGTGAAGAACTTCTCCCGCTTGGGACGCCGGGCGTCCAACACCGGTCCGTCCGCGACCGGACGGGCCTCCTCCTCCTCGCGGTGCAGCAGCAGGTCATGGACGTCCTTGGGGAGCCGATCCGGGTTGGTGTCGCTCATCTTCCTTTTCCGTCCTTCGAGAGCCGGCCGTCATGTCCCCGATGTCCCGGGGGCGGCTAACTCTATCGGGGCATTTCCGGCGCGTCAAGGCAAAAGAACCCGGTTTCCGGTGGACATTCCGGCGGATCGAGGAAGCGGGGTTCTCCTGCCCCGGTGCTGGAATCGGGCCCGCTCCGATGCTAGGATCTCACCATGGAGCGCGGGTTCGTCCTCTTCCTTCCCTCGAATCGTGGAGCCACCGGATGAAAAGCAAGGGTTTCCTCGTCGTTCTGCTGTCCCTCACGGCGATGCTCGGAGCGACCTGCGATCCGGGGCCGCAGCCGTCCGATGCGTCGCTGGCCGTCGAGGACCAGGGAACCGGGTCCCAGGATGCATGGGACGCTGCCCTTCCGGACATCCCGGTTCCAGACCCCGGGACGGAACCTGAGGAGACCACGTCCGGACCGGAGACCGTCGTGGCCTTCGATTTCGGACCGTCTCCGGAGATTCCGGGGCCGCCGCCGGAAGAATCGCCGTACTTCCAGCCCTGCCAGGATCCGGACGTGCCGGGGCTGTCTTCCAGGCCTCTCTGGGGCCGGATCGTCCAGCCGGGGGCCGACGGAGGGGAGGCGATCCCCGATTACGTGAACGTGTCGAACAACTTCAACCTGGTGAAGAGCCTGAAGGTGATCGCCTCGGTGATGAGCAAGGCCTCCAGGCGCATGAAGGTCGATTCCGACGATCCCCTGTCGGGGCTGGTGGACTCGTTTCCGCCGGAGGCCTCGGGCCATTGCATCTGCAACGGATGCGACGTGGCGGCTGGGGTGGCGACCGCCTGGGAACAGGCGGAACAGCAGGTCGCGACGCTGCTCCAGGGCGACGGGGGCAGCGTCCCGCCGCTGGCCGCATTCCTGCAGGACTTCATGGATTCCTTCGTGAACCTGCTGGTGGAACGATTGTCGGAAACCCTGCATCGGATATCGACCGCCGCGCCGATCCGCTTCGAGGTCGAGTCCCGGCAGCGGGTGGCGGAGAGCGTGAACGATTTCCTGGCCGCCTGCCAGGTGCCGGCCCTTCCCCAGCAGGAAGTCGCCGCGTTGACCCAGCAGGTCCAGGATCTGGGCCAGTCCTTCCGTTCGGAGATGGGCCAGGTCCTGGAGGTGCTGCGCGACGTGGACCTTCCGGCCCTCCGGCAGCAGGCGAGGTCGCTGCTCGAGGACGCCAAGGCCCTCTGGCGCCGTTTCCGGGACGTGCGGACCCTTTCGGACCTGCTGGATCAGGCCCGCTGGGAGGAGGTCCGGTCCGCGGTCCAGGGGCTGATCCCGCGGGCCCGGGACATTGCCCAGCAGATGGGCCCCCTGGCGGACGCCATCGGGCAGTCGGCCGACGTGCTGCTGCCCCAGATCCAGCAGACGGCGGGGGTCCTCCAGGACCTGGAGGACCGGCTGCAATCCATCGTCCAGGGGGTTTCCCAGAGCCCCTGCGCCTCCGACGCGGGGCTTCTGGACGGGCACCTGCAGGCGCTGCACCAGCAGGTCGAGCAGGATCTCCGGGACGCCGCCCACGTCGTGCTGGACGGGATCGCGGCGGACCTGCGGCAGGCCGGCCAGTCGGTGCTGCAGGACGGTCTGAGCGGGTTCCAGCAGGCCGGCCTCGACCTGCTGGAACAGCAGATCGTCCAGCCCTACCTGGACACCCTGAACAGCGGCCTGGCCGGTTGCCATCTCCGGGATACCCGGGAGGCGTGCGACGCCTATTGCGCCGGGTACGGCGGCACGCTGGTCTGGCTTCCGAACGACTACTTCAAGAGCCCCAGGGTGACCCCGGCCACGGCGGGCCAGGCGGCCCTCTTCGTGCTGAAGCAGATCGGGTGGCTGGATCAGGTCGTCCAGGGGATCCAGCAGTCGGGCTTCGGGGGATCGCTGCTCGAGGGGATCGGGCAGGCAGCCCAGGTGGTGGGCAACGCGGCCCAGGTCCTGGCCAACTTCGCGGACCTGCTGGAAAGGCTCCTCCGGCACGTGGACACCTTCACGGAAGGCTACCACCTGGGGGCCTACGACGTGTTGCGGCCGAGGCTCCACCAGTGCATCGGCTATGCGGGCCACGGCACCTTCGCCCAGATGGGCAACGTCGGGGGCACGGGCTTCCGGATCGGGGCGCGGTACACCGCGCACAACCTGAGCCGCACCCACCGGGTCCAGGTGCGCACCGGGGGGTTCGGCGTCAGCGTGCTGGGACGCAGCCTGAGCCTGGCCCCGAGCATCGAGATCAACACGCAGATCGAGGGGTGGAAACTCTGGGACCCCTCCAGGCCTTTCGGCCTTCCGTTCTCGACCTCCATCGATCTGGGCCAGGTACAGCGCTACGACGCGTTCCACCTGGTGGACGCGTCGGAACTGCAGTCGGCCGGGCTGGTGGACGGTTCCGGCCACGTGAACCTCTTCGTCCGTCCCCTGTACCCCACGCGCTACCGGGACGACCAGGACCAGGATCGGACCTGGCCGCGGCCCGAGGTCCAGGCCCTCGTGCCCACCGAGGGGAGCAGCGTGGCGGTTTTCGGCGCCGGCCTGAACCTGGATCCGCAGTTGAAGCCGATCCGCAAGGATCTCCCGACCATCCAGATCTGGCCGCCCTGGGCGGTCGCGACCCCGTGGTTCCGCCTGGCGGCGGGGCTCGAGTGGTTCTTCCAGGCCAACCGCTTCCTGGACCGGATCCTGGAGAAGGTGAACGAGAACCTGCCGCCTTCGGATCGCCTGACCCCGGAGGATTGGAAGCGGGACATGCACGCCTTCCAGGCCCCGGATCTGTCGGGGGACGACGGCACGGCGGTGCGGGTGGAACCCTCGGCAGGGGTGGATCTGACGGTGGGATTCAACGTCGGGAAGATCCGCTTCGGGATCACGCTGGGCATGGCCCTGGAGGTCTCGATCGTTCCCGGCGGTGCCGGGGGCATCGTGGACCTGAACGCCTCCCTGGTGGACGTCCTGCGGCATTCGAACCCCCCGGAGGACGCCCCCTGCACGCCGGTCTACCAGTCGGAAACCGAGTACCGGTGCAACAACCGGTCCTTCCGCAATGCCGACGGCCAGCCGTGGTCCACGACGGAATACTCCTGCGTTTCCGGGGAGGAGGGGTCCTGCTGCATCACGATCCGCTGCGATCCCCAGAATCCGGCGAAATGCCAGGAAATCTCGGGCAAGTGGCAGGTGAGTCTCCCCCTGACCCTCTGCCTGGACGCCTGGACCGGCATGACCGCGGAGGCCTGCGGCTGGATCGACCAGGGCAGGGTGGATGGCATCCTCCAGGCCATCCAGTCCGCGGTCCAGTTCCTGGGGCACCTCCCCTTCGGCACCGGGGCGCTCCGGGACTTCCTGGTCCAGGTCAAGAGCCAGATTTCGCTGTTCCAGTTCGCATCCTCCCACGGTGCCGAACGGTGTTCCCGGTCCGGGTGCGACACCTCCTTCAGCACGGGGTGGCTGAACCAGGCGCCTCCCACGGAATGCGAACGGCACGGCTACTGCGTGGGGGAGGACGGGCAACCCCGGCATGACCTCACGGAAGGGCAGTGCGGGAGAGGGGAGACGTTCCTGGCGTACCAGTGCGTCGCCTCGATCCGGGAGACGCTCCAGGGCTGGGAGGGGGCGGGGTGCTCCCCGCTGCAGCACGGCTATCCCTCCGCCTGCGGGTGCCGGGGCGATCCGGACTGCGTGGAGGGGCTCGAGGTCTGCGACATGGCCACCGGGAGATGCGTCTCGGCCCTGGACGGATCGGCCCTGTCCTGTGTCGTGCAGGACGGGGTCTGCCCGCCCGGGAGGACTCCCGTCGGGGGGGCCTGCCTGAAGCCCTGCCAGCAGGACGGCCAGTGCGCCGGGCCCCGGATGGTCTGCTTCCAGGGATTCTGCCGGCCGGCCTGGTCGATCCCCACGGCCGAGGAGGTCGTGTCCGGGGTCCGGGGCGTCGAGGCGCCGCTCCACGCCGTGTCCACCTATGCCCTGAGCACGCTGGACTTCACCAGCCGCTTCCGCCTGGGCCTGACCATCGGCGCCCGGATCAAGATCTTCGGCAAGGAGAAGATCTGGAAACTGCTGGAGATGGCCAAGGCCTGGGACATCGGCCACCCGGCCAGCAAGGCCTGGTACCAGCCGGGCCTGGAGGCCCGCTACCAGCACCAGTGCCAGTCGGTCCTGGGAGAGGGGGTGACGAACTACTTCCCCCACGGCCGGACCGAGGACGTGACCGGCCTGCTGGACCTGGCCGGTGCGACGGACCCGCAACTGTGCCTGGCCGCGGCGAACGTCTGCCGCTATCCCCGGGAAGCCTCCTTCTTCGGCCAGTACCCGTCCTTCGTGCCTCCGGACCAGATCTCGCCGAGGAATGCGTGCACCTCCGAGAACCCCCAGTCGTGCGAACTGGGATCCTTCCTGGACTGGTGCCTGGGCACGATGCCGGAACGGGTGTCCAATCCGGAACCCTCCACCAGCGAGGACGTCTGGCAGGGGGTGAGCGACACGGTCCAGTGGGGCACCGATGTCGGGACGGACCTGTGGAACAGCGCCCAGTTGTGCATCAACGGGCGCGTCTGGACGGACACGCTGCTGCATCTTCCGGGCGCCCTCCAGGCGATGGACTGCCGCTACGAGGACCCGGCCACCGGACTGCAGTGGACGTTCCCCTGCGGGGATCTCCAGGAGGAGATGCTGCGGATCTGGGGATGCCTGGACGTTCACGGGAGCGTGCCCTTCGCGGACCAGGTCGCGGGCTACCCGGCGGCCCAGGTCTGGACGGACTGGAACCAGAAGCAGGTGCTGCTGCTGGAGTCCCTGTTCGATCCGGTGCCCGTCACCGACCCGCACCACGCCATGCCGGGGTCCGTCGAGTGGGACCTTTCGCCCCTGCACCTGAAACCGGATGTCCGCCAGCATTTCCAGACGGGGTTCGGGATCAACCTGGCGGACCTCTGGGTCCAGGGGGTCGCCGACTGCTTCCATCGCCGCTTCGAGGACCCCCTGGAGACGCGCTGCGAGTGCCAGCAGGACTCCGACTGCCGGGCATCGACGGACGACCACCGGCTGGTCCGGTGTGCCGGTGGCGCCTGCGAGGCCTTCGGGGACGGCCCGGAAGGGCCGCAGACCTGGCTGCGGCTTCAGTGCCCCATCGTCGAACTGGGCACCGAGGTTCCCATCGGTCCCTGTTGCGGGGACGGTCGGTTGCAGTTCTCGGACACCCCGCCCTACTTCGAGGAGTGCGACGACGGCAACACCATCGACGGGGACGGGTGCTCCTTCCTGTGCCGGCTCGAGGCGGGAAGCCTCCCTCCCCGGGACGCCTGTTTCATCGAAGTGAACCCGAAGTGCGAGCCCCGGGCCTGCCGGCTTGCCGAGGGCCGGATCGGCCGCTGCGGGGCCCGGGTGGACATCCCCTGCGGGTGTTCGGAACCCTGAACGCGACAGTTCCAGGCCTTTCCGGGGAACAGCCCGGCGGCGGAACCGGGGGATCGCGGGACTCACGGCCCTCCTCCCAGGCGGTATAATGATCCGGGTCTGCGTTCCCGACGCCTTCCGACGAGGTGCACGATGCGGCGGACGGTCCGGTGGCTGGGATGGTCCCTGTGCCTGACTCTGGCCTGCGGAGGCGGCGGGAAGACCCGGCCTCCCTGGTGGGACGACGACCTGGGTTCGGAAGAGGACCTCGGCATCCAGGATCTCGGGACCGACGGGGCGATCGACGGCGTCGTGGATCCCGGGGAGGGGCGGGACCTGCCCGACGGGCGGGACGTCCGGGACAACGGGCGGAAGGACCCGGGAGCGACCGAGGATCCGGGCGATGAGGACCCGGGGGAGGGGACCGAGGACCTGCAGGAGGACCGGGTGGACCCGGGGGCGGACCCCGGGGACCCGGGGCCCGGGGATGCCGATGCGGGGGACGAGGGAGGATTCCGCTGCAACCGGGACGAGGAGTGCCTGGGGCTGCTGCCGCCGGTCGCCTGCCAGGTGGTCCGGTGCCTGGCCGGTATCTGCGGGTACGAGGCGCAGCGGAACTACGTCCGATGCGATGACGGAGACGCCTGTACCTCCTCGGACCAGTGCCTCGACGGCCGCTGCACCGGGCAGCCCGTGACCTGCGACGACGGCCGTCTCTGCACGCTGGACCTGTGCAGCTCTTCGCTGGGATGCCAGTACACCGTCGTGGACGGCGAGTGCGACGACGGGAACTTCTGCTCGGTGGACGACCGCTGCCAGGGAGGGGAGTGCATCGGGAGCCTCCGGGACTGCCGGGACGACAATCCCTGCACCAGCGACTGGTGCGATTCCGTCGCGGGGGAATGCCGTCACTCGCCCCTGACCGGGGCGGCCTGCGACGACGGCCTGGACTGCACCGACCAGGACCGGTGCCAGGCGGGCGTCTGCCGGGGGCAATCCACATGCGATGACGGGAATCCGTGCACGGACGACGCCTGCACCCCGACCGGCTGCCGGAATGCTCCGCGGACCGGGGACTGCAGCGACGGGGACCCGTGCACCCTCGGGGACACCTGCGTCGAGGGGCGATGCCAGGGGGCTCCCCTGGCCTGCGACGACGACAATTCCTGCACCCGGGACTTCTGCCTGGGGGGATCGTGCCGGACCGAGCCCCTTGTGGGACCCTGCGATGACGGGGATGCCTGCACCGACGGGGATGCGTGCCTGAACGGACGTTGCCAGGGGTCCGCACGGATTTGCGGGGACCCTCCGACGGCGTGGTGCGACGGCGACACGCGGGTTTCCTACTCTGTCGCGGGCCAGTGCCGGGACGGGGACTGCCTGTATCCCGAGTCCCGTCACCTCTGCAGCCGCGGGTGCCAGGACGGGACGTGCCTGGGGGATCCCTGCGAGGGCGTGGACTGCTCGGTGCCACCCGGTCCCTGCCAGGGCCCGGGGACCTGCCGTGAAGGCCTCTGCGAGTATCCCCTGGCCGACGGCGCTCCCTGCGAGGACGGCGACTGGTGCACGGTGGGGGACACCTGCGCCGGCGGCACGTGCCGGACCGGAGAGGAACGTTCCTGCGACGACGGGAATCCCTGCACCGCCGACTCGTGCAGTTCGGCTGGCCGGGCATGCCTGCACGCGGCGGTCGGTGGGCTCTGCGACGACGGGGACCCGTGCACTCTCGGGGATCATTGCAACCTGGGATCCTGCGTCGGGGGAAGCGTGGACCCCTGCGACGACGACAACCCGTGCACCCGGGACGGGTGCCTGCCGGGAGAAGGTTGCCGCCATGCGCCGACCGGCGAGGGGCTGCCCTGCGACGACCGGAACGGGTGCACCGCCGGCGACCGGTGCGTCCAGGGCGAATGCCGGGGCCAGGGACTCGACTGCAATGACGGCAATCCCTGCACGCTGGACCTTTGCGACGACCCGCAGGTCGGCTGCTACCACCGGCCCCGGACAGGGTCCTGCGACGACGGGGACCCCTGCACCGAGGGGGACGCGTGTGTCGACGGGGAGTGCCGGGGCGGGTCCCTCCGGTCCTGCGACGACGGGGACCCCTGCACCGCCGATCGGTGCGAGGCGGGGTTCGGCTGCGTGCAGGAACCGGCCAGCGGCGGGGCGTGCAGCGACGGGGATCCCTGCACCCGGAACGACACCTGCGTCGAGGGCCTGTGCCGGGGCGTCCCCCTGTGCGACGACGGCAATGTCTGCACCGACGATCGGTGCAGCGGCGGGGCCTGCGACTACGTGCCCCTGGATGGCGGTTCCTGCGACGACGGCAACGACTGCACCGTGAACGATCGGTGCAGCGGGGGAGCCTGCCGGGGGACGCCCCTGGACTGCAACGATGGCGACCCCTGCACCGCGGACTTCTGCCAGCGTGGACAGGGGTGCGTCCACGCGCCCGTGTCCGGGGACCCCTGCGACGACGGGAACCCTTGCACGCTGGCGGACGCCTGCGACCAGGGGCGGTGCCGGGGGTGGCCCATGCCCTGCGAGACCCCTCCCCCGAACGTCTGCCTGGAGGACGACGGGGTGATCATCTCCTACAGCCAGCAGGGCACCTGCGTGGCCGGGGAGTGCCGCTACCAGCGGCAGGAATGGGTCTGCACCTACGGCTGCTCGGGGACGACCTGCGTCGGGGATCCCTGCGAGGGGATCGACTGCTCGGTGGCGCCGAACCCCTGCTACCAGGCGCCCGGGATCTGCGTGATGGGGCAGTGCCGCTACGATCCCCGCAACGGCGCTCCCTGCGACGACGGGGATCCCTGTTCCGTGGGCGACACCTGCCTGTCCGGCACCTGCCTGGCGGGTGCCGCCGCGGACTGCGACGACCGGGAGGCCTGCACCCGGGACTCCTGCGTGCCCGGGTCGGGCTGCCGCCACGACCCGATCCCGGGGCCCTGCGACGACGGGGACCGGTGCACCACCGGGGATTCCTGCGCGGACGGCCGCTGCGTCGGCGGACCCCGGAGGGTCTGCGACGACGACAATCCCTGCACGACCGATCACTGCGATCCCCTGGAAGGCTGCTACTTCCGGAACCTCGGGGACGGCTTCCCCTGCAACGACGGCAACCAGTGCACCCGGGACGACCGTTGCGTCGGGGGACGGTGCACCGGGGACGGACTCGACTGCAACGACGGGAATCCCTGTACCGACGACCTGTGCGACGACCCGATCCTGGGGTGCTACCACCGGAACAACGCGCTGCCCTGCGAGGACGGGAGCCCCTGCACGGCGAACGACCGCTGCCAGGACGGGACCTGCCGTCCCGGGGAGGCGGTCTCCTGCGACGACGGCAACTACTGCACCAGCGATTCCTGCGACCCGGTCCAGGGCTGCGTCCACTCGTTCAACGCCCTGCCCTGCGCCGAGGCCCGGTGCGACGGGGGCGTGTTCTACCCGGCCCGGTCCTGCGAGGCGGGGAGATGCCCGGAACCCACCCGGGTCTTCTGCACCGACGCGGTGGCCTGCACGCGGGACCTGTGCACCCCGGAGGGGTGCCGGAACGAGCCGGACGACTCCCTCTGCCCCGAGGACGGCGATCCCTGCACCCAGGCCCGATGTCACCCGATCCGGGGCTGCGAGTCGGTGTCCGTGGAGGGCCCCTGCAATGACGGGAATCCCTGCACCGTCGGGGATGCCTGCCAGTCCGGGGGATCCTGCGCCGGACTGCCCTACCACTGCGACGACGGCCTGGACTGCACCCGGGAGTCCTGCGACGGCCTGGGCGGCTGCCAGGTGCTGGTCGTCGAGGGCACCTGCCTGATCGAAGGACAATGCTACGGGGCGGGACAGGGGAATCCCCTGGAGCCCTGCCAGGTCTGCAATCCCGTCCGGGATGCCCGGGACTGGTCCCCCCGGGGGCCGGTGCCCTGCGACGACGGGGACGACTGCACGCTGGAGGACCGCTGCCAGGAGGGATCGTGCGTCGGGGTGGCGATCGACTGCGACGACCGGAATCCCTGCACCGACGACCAGTGCGTGGCCGGGATCGGGTGCGTCCACGCCCCGAACGCCGGCCCCTGCGAGGACGGCAACCTCTGCACGGTGTCGGACCGCTGCTACCAGGGAACCTGCGTTCCGGGATTCCTGGCGGACTGCAATGACGGGAACCCCTGCACCGCCGACGACTGCCTCCCGGCGACCGGGTGCCGCCACCTGGACCTGGAAATCCCCTGCAGCGACGGGGATCCCTGCACGGTGGGCGACTTCTGCCTGTCGGGGACCTGCCGGCCGGGCGCCCAGGATTCCTGTGACGACGGCAACCCCTGCACCGAGGACAACTGTCTTGCCGAGGTCGGGGGGTGCTTCCACGTCCCGATGGCCGACGGCTGGCCCTGCGACGACGGCAACGGCTGCACGGTCGGGGAGTCCTGCGACGGCGGGCGTTGCGTGGGGCAGGGGCCGGACTGCGACGACCACAACCCCTGCACCGACGACCGGTGCGACGACCTCCAGGTCGGGTGCTACCACGTTCCCAACACCCGCCCCTGCAACGACGGGTCGGCCTGCACCCGGACGGACCGCTGCCAGGACGGGCAGTGCGTCGGGGCGGACCCGGTGACGTGCGACGACGGGAATCTCTGCACCGACGATGACTGCGACCCGGCGTCGGGATGCCGTTTCACCCCCAACGCCGCTTCCTGCGACGACGGCAATGAATGCACCCTGGGCGATACCTGCTTCCTGGGTCGGTGCCTGGGGGGATCGCCCCGGACCTGCGACGACGGGAATCCCTGCACCCAGGACCTCTGTCTGCCGGACCAGGGATGCACGGTGCTGTTCCTGGCCACCCCGTGCAACGACGGGGATCCCTGCACCTACTCGGACCGCTGCAGGGAGGGGGCCTGCGAGGGGACCCCCTACGCCTGCGACGACGGGCTTGCCTGCACCGCCGACGCCTGCGATGGCCAGGGGGGGTGCAGCCACCTGATCCAGGCCGATTCCTGCCTGATCCTGGGCGCCTGCATCGACGGGGGATCGCTGCACCCCGAAAATCCCTGCCGCTTCTGCGACCCCTCCCGTTCGTGGACCTCCTGGTCGGATCGCGACGGAGCGGCCTGCGAGGACGGGTTGCCCTGCACCTTCGGCGACCGGTGCCAGGGAGGACGGTGCCAGGGCACGGGGTACGGGTGCAACGACGGCCTCGCCTGCACGGCGGACTCCTGCGACGGGACGGGGGGATGCCGCTTCGAGGTGGCCCCGGGCTGGTGCGCCATCGACGGGCAGTGCTGGCAGGCGGGCCAGGTGCAGCCGGGCAATCCGTGCCGGTGGTGCGCGGCGGGCGATCCGGCGGCCTGGTCCGACCGGGACGGGGCGGCCTGCGACGACGGGGACCCCTGCACCGTGATGGATTCCTGCCGGGGCGGTTCCTGCGCCCCGGGGTTGCCGAGGCAGTGCGACGACGGCAACGTGTGCACCGACGACACCTGCGATCCCCAGGGCGGAGGCTGCCTCTACACGGCGAACCAGGCCGTCTGCCAGCCGGCCTCCTGCGCGGGGCTCGTGTACCACCCGGCCCGGGTCTGCGGGGACAAGATCTGCCAGCCGTCCACCCTCGTCAGTTGCGACGACGGGGATCCCTGCACCGAGGACTCCTGCGCTCCGGACGGCTGCCACCACCTGCCCGTCACCGGGGCCTGCGACGACGGCAATCCCTGCACCTACGGCGACACCTGCGCCACGGGCACCTGCCAGGGGACCGCCTACGTCTGCCCGGTCACCGAGTGCCTCTCCCGGAACGTCTGCGACGGCCAGGGGGGCTGTACCCCGACGCCTCGGCCCGACGGGTCCGCGTGCTCGCCGGACACCAACCCCTGCACCAACGACATCTGCCAGGGGGGCGCCTGCGGACATCCCCCGAAGGCGGACGGGACGGCCTGCAATGACGGGAACGCGTGCACCCGGAACGACTCCTGTCAGGCGGGGACCTGTACCGGCGGGTCCGCGGTCACCTGTCCGGCCCCGGACTCGTGCCACCTGGACGGGACCTGCGATCCGGCGACGGGGTTGTGCGTGCCTCCGCCGAAGGGGGACGGGAGCCCCTGCGACGACGGCAACCTCTGCACCACGACCGACCAGTGCCTCGGCGGGACGTGCGTGGGGTCGAATCCCAGGACCTGCGAGGCCGTCGACGACTGCCACCTGGCGGGGGTCTGCTACCCGGCGACCGGGGAGTGCACCCGGCCCGTGAAGCCCAACGGGGCTCCCTGCGACGACGGGAACCCTTGCACCCGGGTGGACTCCTGCCAGGCGGGAGTCTGCACCGGCTCCAGTCCCCTGCCGTGTCCTGCCACCGACGCCTGCCACCTCCCGGGCGTCTGCAATCCGGCGACGGGCACCTGTTCCGATCCGGTCGCCCCCGAGGGAACCCCCTGCAACGACCGGAATCCCTGCACCACCGAGGATGCCTGCCAGGAGGGGGTCTGCCAGGGACAGCCGGTGGTCTGCCCGCCTCCCACGCCCTGCCACGACCAGGGGATCTGCGACGTGGTTTCGGGCCTTTGCACGGCGGTGCCGAAGACCGACGGGGCCTCCTGCAACGACGGCAACGCCTGCACGTCCGGGGACACCTGCCAGGCCGGCGTCTGCTCGGGGACGGCCTACGGATGCGCCGACGGCCTGCTGTGCACGGCCGATGCCTGCCTGGGAGACGGGTCCTGCGCCTATGGCCTGCTTCCGGGCTGGTGCCTGATCGACGGGGTCTGCCGTCCCGACCGCATGGGGCATCCCGACAACCAGTGCCTGGCCTGCCTGGCCGACGTGGCCACGGAGGCCTGGTCCTCGAGGGAAGGGGTGCCCTGCCAGGACAACGACCCCAGCACCTGGGGCGACACGTGCCACCAGGGTGCCTGCATCGGGACCCCGGTGGCCTGCGACGACGGGATTCCATGCACCGAGGACTCCTGGGACGGCCAGGGGGGATGCCGCCATTTCCTGCGCCCCGGCTTCTGCCTGATCGACGGGACCTGCCACGGCGAGGGGGCGGTGGACCCGTCCCAGCCGTGCCAACGGTGCCGCACCCTGTACTCCAACACGGCCTGGACCCCCACCCTGGAAGGCGGGGAATGCGACGATGGCCAGTCCTGCACCCGGGACGACCGGTGCCTCGAGGGCGTCTGTGTCGGCATTCCCTATTCCTGCGACGACGGCCGGTCCTGCACGGTGGATGCCTGCCTGGGCACCGGCGAGTGCCAGCACGTGCTGGAACCGGGCTGGTGCCTGGTCTGGGGACAGTGCTTCGCCGCCAACGCCCCGGATCCCACGGAGGGTTGTCGCGTCTGCGACCCCGGCACCACCGCCGAGGACTTCACGCCCCGGGAGGACGGTTGGTCCTGCGACGACGGCAACGCCTGCACCGACGGGGACCAGTGTATCGACGGGGTCTGCACCGGAGTCGGCCAGGACTGCAATGACGGGCTGCCCTGCACGGCGGACTCCTGTGACGGCCAGGGGCAGTGCCTCCATGCCCTGCGGGAGGGCTGGTGCCTGATCGAGGGCCAGTGCTGGGCCGTGGGAATGGTCCGGCCTCAGAATGCCTGCCTCTGGTGCCAGCCGGAGGTGTCGGATTCCCAGTGGACTCCCCGCAACGGCGCCCTGTGCGACGACGGGGACCTCTGCACCGCCGGGGAGACCTGCCAGGACGGGGTCTGCGGCGGGGGGATTTCCCGGGACTGCACCGACGACCTGCCCTGCACCGAGGACTACTGCCTCGGGGGGACCTGCCGTCACGGCGTGGCCCAGGGCTGGTGCGCGATCCAGGGAACCTGCTTCCTCCAGGGAGCCCTGGATCCCGGAAATCCCTGCAACCTCTGCGCCCCGGACCAGGATGCCCTCCGGTGGACCTACCAGGACCAGGCCCCCTGCGACGACGGGTTCGCCTGCACCTTGGGGGATCGGTGCACCGCCGGGTCCTGCCAGGGGGAACCCTACTCCTGCGATGATGCCCTGACCTGCACCGCCGACACCTGCGACGGCCAGGGAGGGTGCCTCCACGAGGTCCAGCCGGGCTTCTGCCGGATCGGGAACCGCTGCCTGGTGGACCAGGAGGCCTCTCCCGACACGCCGTGTCTCGTCTGCGATTCCGGGGTGCACCGGGAGGCATGGACCCCGCGGAACGGAATCCCCTGCGACGATCGGAACCCCTGCACCACCGGGGACGTCTGCCAGGACGGGCAGTGCGTCGGAGCCTCCACCGGGTGCGACGACGGGCTGGCCTGCACCGAGGACTTCTGCGATCCCCAGGGCGTCTGCCGCCACCTGGTGCGGTCCGGGTGGTGCCTCGTGTCGGGGACCTGCGTGGCCGAGGGGACTCCGGATCCCGGGAATCCCTGCCGGGGATGCGTTCCCGGGGAAGACCAGGGCGCGTACAGCCCCCTGGACGGGCGTCCCTGCGACGACGGCGACACCTGCACGTTCGGGGACCTCTGCCAGGGAGGCCTGTGCGGTGGGATTCCCTACTCTTGCGATGACGGCCGGTCCTGCACGGCGGACTCCTGCAACGGGGACGGATCCTGTCGTTTCGACCTCCTTCCGGGGGCCTGCCTGGCCGACGGGGCGTGCTGGACCGAGGGTCAGCGCAACCCCGCCAACGGGTGCCAGGAGTGCCGGCCCGAGGTCCGCCCGGGCGACTGGAGCCCCCTGTCTGGCGTTGCCTGCGATGACGGGAATGCGTGCTCCTCGGGGGACCTTTGCACGGACGGCATCTGCGCCGGGAGCCCCTACTCCTGCAGCGACGGCCTGTCCTGCACCTACGACGTCTGCGACGGGCAGGGAGGCTGCGCGAACCCCCTGGCGGAGACCTGGTGCCTGATCGGCGGGCGCTGCTACTTCCACGGGGCCTACGATCCGGAACATGCCTGCCGGGCCTGCGACGTGACCCGGGACCGCTACGGCTGGTCGGTGATCGGGGGCGGACAGCCCGAGGTCTGCAACGGGGTGGACGACGACTGCGACGGGGTGGCCGATCCCCCGGGGACTCCCGGATGCCAGACCTGGTACCGGGACGACGACGGCGACGGGTCCGGCCGGGACAGCGACTCGGCCTGCCTGTGCGGGCCCGACGGGGTCTACCGGGCCTCGGTGCCCGGGGACTGCAACGACGGGGACCCGGCCATGCGGCCCGGCGGGGTCGAGGTCTGCGATGGCAAGGACAACGACTGCGACGGGTTCGCGGATCCGGCCGGGACGATGGGGTGCCTGGTCCGCTACTACGACTTCGACGGCGACGGCTTCGGGAAGGATGCCTGGAAGCAGTGCCTGTGCGGTCCGGCCGGCTACTACCGGGCCCTGAATCCCGGGGATTGCGACGATGCGGATCCGGCGGTGTACCCGGCGGCGTCGGAGATCTGCGACGGCAAGGACAACGACTGCGACGGGGCCGTCGATCCGCCCGGCTCGTCCGGGTGCGCTCCCTGGTACCAGGACCGGGACGGGGATGGCTACGGCGGGCCGACGACCCTCTGCCGGTGCGGTCCCGGCGACGGCTACACGGCCTCCCAGGGAGGCGACTGCGACGAGGACCGGGCCTCGGTCCACCCGGGGGCCCCGGAACGGTGCAACGCCCGGGACGACGACTGCAACGGGGCGGTGGACGAGGGATCTCTGTCGGCGCTGTGCCCCCTGGACCCCGGAGCGGTTCCCCACGGGACGCTCGTGGCCTGCACCGCCGCGGGCCGCTGCCTCTACCAGTGCGACCCCCGGACCGGCAACCAGCCCGCCTGGTACGACCTGAACGAAAGCGGCGCCGACGGTTGCGAGTGCCAGGGGGATGCCTGGGAGCACCTGGGCGGCGAGGACTGCGCCCATGCCCTGGACCTGGGGACCCTGGGTGATTCGGGGCAGTCGCTGGAAATCGTGGGCAACCTGGTCTCCTACGGGGACGAGGACTGGTTCCGGGTGACCGTCGCGGACCTGGATCCCCTGGGACTGCTGGACGGTTGCGACCGGTTCCATGCCCGGTTCGCCCTGGCCTCGAACCCCCAGGATACCTTCCGGCTGGAGGTTCTCACCGCCGCCTGCGATGACCAGTCGCCATGCCGGGGGGTGACCGCATGGGAGAAGAGGGTGGACTTCTACACCGACACCCTGGGCGAGTGCCCCTGCGACCGGTCGTATCTGCCTTCCTGCGACAAGCCCGCCAGCCTGGCGGCCTGCCTGGCCCGGCACGGGACGATGGACCGGTGCGGGACCTGTCCCGGGGAGGCCTCGCCGGGAACCCACCGGTGCATCGACAACGGCAACACGTTCCTGATCCGCGTGTATCGCAGGCCGGAGGCACCGGCGACCTGCCAGCCCTACCGGCTGGTGCTAAGCAACGGAATTCCGTGATCGCGACGGGAAAGGAGCGGCGATGAGACGGGTTCACGGGGGCTTCCTGGTGCTGGCGCTGGCATGTTCCAGTCCCGCGCCGATGGGGCGGGACGACTCCTCGGGGCCTGCCTGGGATGTCCGGGTGCCTCCCGCCGACGACGGGGGAGACCTGCCCGGGAGCGACGGAAGGGACCCGGACGTCGGGGATCCGGGGGGAACGGACCCGGCCGGGGAGGCCGGCGAGGTGCTTCCCGGGGAGGACCGGGGGCCTCTCGAGGACACTCCCGAGACCCCGGAGGATCCGGGTCCGGGACCCGGGGACGTCCTGCCGGAGGTCCTGGGAAGCCCGATCCCCAGGACCTGCGAGGCGATCCTGACCTGGAAGGGACAGGCGTCGTCGGTCACCGTCCCGGGGGACTGGAACGGCTGGGACACGAAGGCCCACCCCATGACCCGGCAGGGGACCGGGGATGACTGGGAGGTCCGCATCGACCTGTCGTCGCTGACGCCCGGGACCCACCAGTACAAGATCCTCCGGGACGGGACCGGCTGGATGACGGACCCGGCGAATCCCCTGACCGCGTGGGATGCTTCCCGGACGAACCTGAACTCCAAGATGGTGGTGCCGGACTGCCGGCTGCCGGAACTGCGCCTGGTGGCGGCCCGGACCGACTGGAGCCGCCGGTCCGTCGAGGCCGACGTGGAGGTCCGGACCGGGATCGGGGGCGAGTCCCTGGTCCTGGAATCGATTCGGGTCGATCGCCAGGGAACGCCGGTCCCATTCCAGTGGGACGCGGAGGGGCAGCGGATCCTGGTGCGCCTGGCGGACCAGGCCCCCGGGAAGCACTCCCTGACCTTCCGGGTTTCCACGTCCAGGGGTGCCGCCGAGCCCCTGTTCGTCCCGATCTGGCTGGAGCAGAAGCCCTTCGACTGGCGGGATGCGGTGCTCTACTTCGCCATGACGGACCGCTTCGCGAACGGGGACCCGGCCAACGACGGAGGGGAATCCTGCGTGCCCCGGGACCAGGCCTGCCGGGAGACCGGATGGGTGGGCGGGGACTGGAAGGGGATCCGGCAGCGGATCGAGGAGGGGTGGTTCGACCGCATCGGCGTGTCGGCCATCTGGATCAGCGCCGCCAACGACAACCCCGACGGCTGCATGGAAGGCGACCTGTCGGGGGTCCGCTACACCGCGTACCACGGCTATTTCCCCCTGTCCCTGGACGCGACCGAGAACCATTTCGGCACGATGGAGGACCTCCAGCGGATGGTCCAGGCGGCCCACGCCCGGGGGATCCGGGTCCTGATGGACCTGGACGCGAACCACGTCCACGAGGACTCGCCACTGTGGAAGGAGCGTCCCGAGTGGTTCCACCGGACGCCCCGGATCTGCGGCCAGGATGACAACTGGAACCAGCACCCGGTGGACTGCTGGTTCCAGGCCTACCTGCCGGATCTGGACTACCGGGTGGACGAGGCCGTCGAGGCGGTCACCGAGTCGGCGATCCAGTGGGCGATCCGGGCGGACCTGGACGGTTTCCGGGTGGATGCCGTGAAGCACATGGACCACTCCTTCGGTCTGCACCTCCGGGCGAAGGTGCGCCAGCGCCTGGAGCACGGGATCACTCCCTTCTGGCTGGTGGGAGAGACCTTCGTCGGGGACTGGGCCGGGGGCGCCGAGGGGTCCGGGGAGGCGAAGATCCGGGAGTACGTGTCGGACCGGGAACTGACCGGTCAGTTCCACTTCCCGCTCTACTGGGCCATCGTCTCGGCCCTGGCCCGGGGCGAATCGTCGGTGCGGCGGATGGTGGAGATCGCCCGGGACTCCCAGGCCTACTGGAGGGCCGGGTGGGAGGGGTCGGTGATGTCCAACTTCCTGGGCAACCACGACATCCCTCGATTCGTGACCCATGCGGATCCCGGGCGCATCGCGGACCAGTGGGGCAACGGGTCGAAGGAACTCTGTCGCAACCCGCCGCCCCAGCCGGCGTCGCCGGACCCCTACCTGCGGATGCGCCAGGCCTTCGCGTTCCTGATGACCATTCCCGGGGTGCCCCTGATCTACTACGGGGACGAGATCGGCCTGGCGGGCGGCGGCGACCCGGACAACCGGCGGCCGATGGTGTTCGAGGGGTTCTCGGCGGACCAGGCGGCCGTGCGGGACGCAGTGGGGGCCCTGGCGACCTTCCGGGCCCTCCATCCGTCCACCCGCCGGGGGACCTTGACGGTGCTGGCCGGCGAGACCGACTGGGTGGCCTACGGGGTGTCCATCGGGACAGACGACCCGGTGCTGGTAGTGCTGAATCGCGGAGAGAGCCGGACGGTCCAGGTCCCCCTGGGCGAATGGGCCGGGCTTCCCGCTTCGGGGACCTGGGTGGATGGCCTTGGCGGCGGGCAGGTGGCCTGGTCCGGTGGCAGCGTGTCCGTCGAGGTCCCGC
>Ga0302250_1001231_pt1 | contig 20144 bp, 22 predicted proteins | sample AAG_RA_Asp_MG_FD_193536 | JGI IMG/M metagenome (GOLD analysis project Ga0302250, IMG submission 193536) | Enriched activated sludge microbial communities from anaerobic digester in WTTP, New Holstein, Wisconsin, United States - AAG_RA_Asp | ecosystem: Engineered > Bioreactor > Anaerobic >... | reverse complement strand
CGTTATGTTGTGCCGGCGCTGTCGATCTGCATCCCCTTCGTGGTGATCGGCTGCATGGCCGCGTGGAAGCAGTTGCGGTTGCCTGGCGCGGGAAAAATTGCAGCGACCGTGGAAGCGGTGACGGCGATGTCCTGGCGCGAGTTCTCGGCGGTTCTGGAAAGTGCGTTTCAGCGCGACGGCTTTGCGGTGACGCGTCTTGCCGGCGAGGCGGATTTTCGCCTGGAGAAGGCGGGGCGCGTCACGCTGGTGTCCGGCAAGCGCTGGAAGGCGGCGAATCACGGCGTCGAGCCCTTGCGCGAACTGCTGCAGCAACGCCAGAAGCACGAGGCGCACGAGGCCGTTTATATTGCCGTCGGCATCGTCTCGGAGAACGCCCGGCGTTTTGCCCGCGAAAACAACCTGCGGATTATCGGCGGCATGGAACTGAGCAGCCTGCTGCGCTTGCCGAAGGCGGCGAAGACCGGTTCCTGAAGAAGGCCTTACGCGGATTCGCTGCGCGTCGTCGGGGAGTGCCGTTCTCCCCCGTGTTTGACCGCGATCGAGTTGTAGCGGATGTGCGCGTTGATGACGCGCTTGTCACGTGGCAGCAGGGTGAAGGCGTCGATCAGTTTTTCCCGCGCCTTGGCGGCGGCGGTGTCCGACCAGTTTTCGGCGAGCTGCTCGATGGTCTCGATCATTGACAGCACGATCTGCTCGCCAAGCACGGCCTTGCGCGAGACGCCCGGTGTGGCGGATTCCACATTGCCGTCCTTCGCTCCGGCTTCCGGTTCCAGCCAGGTGTTCAGCCGGGCCTTGATCTTGCCGGGCAACGACGCCTTTACGGATACCTTGGCGATGAGTTCCGTCGCACGCTCGACGTTGCCCTGCTGGACGGCTTCCTCGGCGATTTCCATGGTGAGGTTGTCGGAGGCCTCGGCCGGATTGGCATCGAGCATGTCGAAGACGCGTTCCATGCAGGTCTTCGCCGCGTCCATCTGGCCCTTGCCGCGATGGACCATGGCCGAGGCGACTTCCGTTCCCATCTTTCCGGACTGGATTTCCTTGGCCTCGGTGCGCATCTCCTCGGCAACCCGGGATGCTTCGTCGACCCGCTCTTCTTCGAGAAGCGAGCGGGTCAGCGTCAGGTAATCGTCTACTTTCAGCAGTGCGGAACGCTTGGTGCGTTCGACCACGCGTTTCAGCGTGCTGATGACCTTTTCCCGGTCGCCGGCGACTTCGGCGATGTCGGCGATCTTCCGCAGCCGGTCGGTGCTGCTCGACGAGGTGATCGCCGATGCACGTTCGAGACAGTCGATCGCCTTGGAAAACTCGCCGGTTTCCTCGTGCATCTTCGCCAGCATGTCATAGACGGAGATGAACTCCGGATGCTCCTCGTTCAGCCGGTGCGCCTCATCCTTCGCCTCGTCGAGGCGATGCTGCTTTTGCAGCGTCATCGCGTAGCCCATCCGTGCCCATGGAATGGCCCGGGTGGCGATGATCGACTCGTAGATCGTTGCGGCTTCCTCGGGCCGGCCAAGCGCAACCAGCGATTCCGCCTTCAGGCGCAGGGCGTCGAGAACGTAGCGCGGCGATTTCTTCATCGCCTTGTCACAGGCAGCGATGGCGGCCTCATGCTCGTCGACTTCAAGATGGTCGAGAACATGCCTGAGCGCCTTCTTCTTCTGCAGGGAACGATCAAGTCGGGTGTACAACTGATCGGGCGTGTAGGGCTTGATCAGATAGTCGTCCGGCGCGAACTCGGCGGCGGCCGCGACGTGGTTGTACTTGCGCTCGGCGGTGGCGATGATGAACACGCTGCGCAACGGCAGGATGTGCTGGTAGCGCAACTCCTCCAGCAGCTGCTGGCCGTCGCGTTTTTCGTCGAGATGGTGATCGCAGATGACGATATCGTACGGAAGCGCGCGCACCATGCGCATCAGTTCGGAGGCGTTGGCCGCCATCGCGATCGATGTCGCGCCGATGACCGACATCTGCTCGCGCATCCAGGTGCGGACGGTGAAATGCTGATCGGCGATCAGAACGCGCAGGCCGGCGAGCGGTCCGCCCTTGCGGGCGGGGGCCTCCGAAAGAAAGGGCTTCGGTCCTGAATCGTTCTGGAAGAAGGACATGCCGGCTTTTGTGATGGGCGGGAGTGCCGCTGCATTCTACGCCAGGATTCTTGGTGCTGAAGCATTCCCGTTTCGTGAGGTCTTCCTGGCAGGGATCGCTTGCGACGATGTTGCTGAACAATGCGACGGCGCTTTCAACCGGGGGCGCCTGGCGCAGTCCTTCGAAGTGAGCCTCAGTCGCGTGGATGATGCGACCACGCCTGTGCCCAGGTGCAGATTGTCAGCGGCGATGCGGTAGGCCAATCGATAAGCTTCCCCCACGCATCGACTGAACACAAGTTGCTCAATCCCTGCTCGATCGTGTCGATTCGCAGACAGGCACTTTGCAGTCGTGAGCGATGGCCTGCGCAAGCGTGCTCTTCCCGTGTCCGGGAAGGCCCGAGAACAGGTAAAGGGTCGGTCCATCGAGGATCATCACAGTCTCCTGTCCGGCGCGGCGGCACCTTCGCGCGACAGACGGCGGATGCGGGCGATGTGTTCGGCGTCCAGCCCAAGCGACTCGAGAAAGCGCTGGTGCGCGGCCGGGTCGGTCTTTTCGAACTGCGCATGCAGCCGATCCATCCCCTCGTCATCCAGCCCGGCAGTGCGGAAAATCCCCACCATCGCCTCGCGTGTGAGCAGGCGCGGTGTTTCGGAAAGCCCGTCGAAGCCCAGCAGCGCGATGACTCGCTGCTGTTGTGCCTGCAGTTCGGCGATCCGCTGAGCCAGTTCCTCAAGGTGATCGCGCAGGACCGCGCGCGTTGCCGATTCGGGTTCATCGAGCAAGGCGCGGATGCCGGCCAGCGGCACGCCGGCCTGGCGGAAGGCCTGGATGGCATGCAGGCGCTCGGCGTCGGCCTCGCTGTAGCAGCGGTAGCCCGCCGCCGTGCGCCCGCCGGGCGTGAGCAGGCCGATACGGTCGTAGTGCAACAGCGCGCTACGACTCAGATTGAAGCGGCGGGCGAGTGCGGAAATGGTTAGCGGCTGGCTCATCGTTCGTCGGTGGCAGGCGATGAGCGATTATCGCGGAGCATTGTCCCCGTGGCTAGAAAGTGCGCGAGCTTGGCGCCGAGCACGTCGATCTTCTGCGCAAAGTCGGACGCATCAACCGCCGCGACCCACGCATCGCCTTCGGCGCCGAGGCCGGTCAGCGTCTGCGTCCAACGCCAGCGACTGCGCCCGCCTTCTTCGCTTTCCAGATCGATCGCGTAGTGGATGGCACGCCACGAATTGACGCGCACGAACTCGATCACGCGCGGAGGCTCGTAACGGCTGATGACCCAGACGTCGGGCGGGCCATCCTGCGGAAAGCTGGTACGGAACACGGCGCCGGCCTCGGCAACGCCGGAAGCGGAATGGATCATTTCGCACTGCCAGCCCTCGATCCACTCGTACTCGCGTACCGGGCACAGCAGCGGAAAAACCGCGCCGGGCGCGGCGGCGAGTTGAATGACGTGGCTGACGACTTTTCGCGAATGGTTCAATTGGCTCATCACTGGCTCCTTGGCAGCGGAAAAAACCGAAGCGTGAACCGTGAAGCCGTGATCGGGTCAAGCGTTCCGAAGCACCTCTCTCCGTAACACCAACGGCAGGCGCATCGCCAGTGTATCGAGTGGTCTGGCGTGTTTCGGCTTGCCAGGCTATTCAGCCTATGGAGCGCTGTAAGTCGCCCGTATGACGGCGAGGACGGACGCTGTCGGGTCGAGTCGGGCGTTGTCGACTCGACGGTGCCGGGTCAGAGAATCATTCCTGCGCCGACCGTGTTGTTGGTCGATTCGTCGATGACGATGAAGGCGCCGGTGCTGCGGTTGCGGGCGTAGACGTCGGCGAAGATCGGTTGCGCGAGCTTGAAGCTGACGCTGGCGATGTCGTTCATGTTCAGCTTGTCCGCCGGTTGCCGTTCCATCGTGTTGACGTCCATGCGGTACTCGATGCCGGCGATCATTGCCTTGGCGTCGCGCGTGGTGTGGCGGATCAGGTACTTGCGGCGCGAATCCAGCGGCGTCTCCGAGAGCCAGCAGAGCATGGCGTCGATCTGCTTGGCGACCTCGGGCTGTTCGCCGCTCTTGACGATCATGTCGCCGCGCGAGATGTCGATCTCGTCTTCGAGGAGGATCGTGATCGACTGCTCGGCTATGGCTGATGCCAGCGACTGATCGAGGATGCGGATGTCCTTGACGCGCGTTTCGCGGCCGGACGGCAGCACGGTGACGGCGTCGCCGACGCTGATGCTGCCCGATTCGACACGGCCCATGAAGCCGCGGTAGTCGTGCAACTCCGGGTTGGCCGAATCCTGCGGGCGGCAGACGTACTGCACGGGGAAGCGGAAAGGCTCTTCGTGCTCGATGTGCGAGGCGGTGGCGGTCTCCAGCAGGTCGATCAGCGTCGGGCCAGTGTACCAGTCGAGCCGGTCGCCGCGTTCGACGACCATGTCGCCGTTCAGCGCCGACATCGGGATGAAGCGCACGTCGCTGATGCCGAGCTTGGCGGCGAAGTCGAGGTAATCGGCCATGATCTTGTTGAAGACATCCTGCGAGTAATCGACGAGGTCCATCTTGTTGATGGCGACGACGAGGTGCGGGATGTTCACGAGATGTGTGAGGTACGAGTGCCGGCGTGTCTGCGTCAGTACGCCCTTGCGCGCGTCGATCAGGATGATGGCCAGATCGGCGGTCGAGGCGGCGGTGACCATGTTGCGCGTGTACTGCTCGTGCCCCGGCGCGTCGGCGATGATGTACTTGCGCGTGCCGGTGGTGAAGTAGCGGTAGGCCACGTCGATGGTGATCCCCTGTTCGCGCTCGGCCTGCAGGCCGTCGGTGAGCAGGGAGAGGTCGATGGCTTCCATGCCGCGCTTCTTCGAGGTGCGCTCGATGGCCGAGAGCGTGTCCACGAGGATCGCCTTGGTGTCGTAGAGCAGGCGGCCGATCAGCGTGCTCTTGCCGTCGTCGACGCTGCCGCAGGTCAGGAAGCGCAGCAGGCCGTGGTCGGTGAGGGGCGGGAGTTTTTCGGGGGCGTTCATTTGTTGCAGCTCCATTCTCAGAAATAGCCTTCCTTCTTGCGCTGTTCCATCGACGCTTCCGATGTCTGGTCGTCGAGGCGAGTCGCGCCGCGTTCGGTGATCGTCGTTTCGGCGGTCTCGGCGATGATCTTGCTGATCGTGTCGGCGTCGGACTCGACCGGCGCGGTGCAGGTAATGTCGCCGACCGTGCGGAAGCGCACCTGCAGGTGTTCCACCTTGTCTTCCGGCCTGGCTGGCGTGATCTCGGTCACCGGCAGCAGGCCGCCGGCCTTGCGCACCACCGGGCGGGTGTGCGCGTAGTAGATCGACGGCAGTTCGAGGTTCTCGCGCTCGATGTACTGCCACACGTCGAACTCCGTCCAGTTCGAGATCGGGAAGACGCGGATGTTCTCGCCTTTGAAGGCGCGGGCGTTGTACAAGTCCCACAACTCGGGGCGCTGGTTCTTCGGGTCCCATTGGCCGAATTCGTCGCGGAACGAGAAGATGCGTTCCTTTGCGCGGGCCTTTTCCTCGTCGCGTCGGGCGCCGCCGATACAGGCGTCGAAGCCGAATTCCTCGATCGCTTCGAGCAGCGTCACCGACTGGTGCTTGTTACGCGATTCGTCTGCTGATTTGAGAACGACGGTGCCGCGTTTCATCGAGTCCTCCACCGAACGCACGATCAGCCGCTCGCCGAGTTCGGCGGCGCGCTTGTCGCGGTAGTCGGTCACTTCCTTGTAGTTGTGGCCGGTGTCGATGTGCATCAGCGGAAAGGGGAAACGGCCGGGGCGGAAGGCTTTCTCGGCGATGCGCAGCATGCAGATCGAATCCTTGCCGCCGGAGAAGAGCAGCACGGGATTGGCGCACTGGCCGGCGACCTCGCGCATGATGTGGATGGCCTCGGATTCGAGCCAGTCGAGGTGGGTCAGAGTTTGTTTCGTCAGTGTGGTCATGATTCGGCTCTTGGCGCTCAGGGTTTTTTTACATGCAATCCGCATTCTTTGCTTTCAGGCTGTTCCCACCACCACCGCCCGGCGCGGATGTCCTCGCCGACGGTGATGGCGCGGGTACAGGGGGCGCAGCCGATGCTCGGGTAGTGCTTGTCGTGCAGCGCGTTGTATGGAACGTCGTTGAGCTTGATGTAGGCCCAGATTTCCTTCTCGGTCCAGTCGGCGAGCGGGTTGAATTTCTCCAGGCCGTTGGCTTCGTCGAACACCTGCACCGGCAGACCCTGGCGCGTGGCCGATTGCTGGGCGCGCATGCCGGTGATCCAAGCCTTCTTTCCGGCCAGCGCGCGCTGCAGCGGTTCGACCTTGCGCACGTAGCAGCAGCCCTTGCGCAGCTCGACCGATTCGTAGAAGGCGTTGATGCCGTGTTCGCGCACGTAGGCTTCGACGAGTTCGTGGCGCGGGTAATACACGGTGAGGTTTACGCCGTAGTGTTCCCTGACCCGGGCGATCAAGTCACAGGTTTCGGGCGGCAGGCGGCCGGTGTCGAGCGAGAAGTTCTCGATGGCGAGCTTTTCCGTGCAGATCAGGTCGGTAAGCACCATGTCTTCGGCGCCCAGGCTGTTGGCCAGCGCGGCCGGCGAATACTCGGCAGCGATTTTTTTCAACAGTGCGACAGCTTGCTCCGTCTTGCGCGAGACAGAGTCGAGCAGTGCGGTGTCGTCGAGATTGAGGGTCCGGATCGGCGGCATCTGGCAATTCCTCACGCAGTCCGGCGGCGGAACAACGGCTGCGGCTGGTCGACCGCGGCCTGGTAAGACTCGGAAAAATCCTTGAGGCCGGCGAGTGCCGCCTCGATGTCCTTGTCGGCGCGCACGGCATAGGCGTCGAAGCCGCAGCGCTTCATGAAATGGAGCTGGTCCTGCAGCACATCGCCGATGGCGCGCAATTCGCCCGTGTAGCCGTAGCGTTCGCGCAGCAGGCGGGCGGTCGAGAAGCCGCGTCCGTCGGCGAACTTCGGGAAGTTGACGGCGATGAGCGTGAAATGCTTCAGATCGGCGGCGATGGCTTCCGGCCCTTCGTGGCTGTCGAGCCAGACGCCGACCGGCTGGCCGCGGCTGACAAGTTCGTCCTTGCGCGCCTGCCAGACGGGCAACGGAACAATCGCGTTCTGTTCGGGAAGCGCGGCCGATTCCGGCGTTTCGCCTTCGGCGAGCTTGAGAATTGTCCAGGCATCGTCGACGATGCTTCCGTTCTTGATGATCCTAGTCATGGGCGGCTCCTTCTTCGCTTGCTGCGGGTTTTCTGCGGTCGCGCCCGCGGTAGGCGCGCTCCTTGAACGGTTCGATGCCGAGGCGCTGGAACGTGTCGATGAAGCGTTCCTCCGGCGTGCGCTGCTCGAGATACACGGAGACCAGCGCCTCGACCACGTCCGGCACTTCCTCTGCCGAGAACGACGGGCCGATCACCTTGCCGATCGTCGCGGCATTGCCCTGCTGGCCGCCGACGGTGATCTGGTACCACTCCTCATTGTTCTTGTCGACGCCGAGGACACCGATGTTGGCAACGTGGTGGTGGCCGCAGGAGTTCATGCAGCCGGAAATGTTCAGCGAGATTTCGCCAAGGTCGTGCAGGTAGTCGAGGTTGTCGAACTTCTCCTGTACTGCCAGCGCGATCGGCACCGAGCGGGCGTTGGCCAGCGCGCAGAGGTCGCCGCCCGGGCAGCAGATCATGTCGGTCAGGAGGCCGATGTTGGCGGTGGCGAGGCCGTGCGCGCGGGCGATGCTCCACACCTCGAACAGGTCGCGCTGGCGCACGTCGGCGAGTACCACGTTTTGCTCGTGCGTCACGCGCAGTTCGCCGAAGCTGAAGCGGTCGGCGAGGTCGGCGACAGCCTCCATCTGTGTATCGGAAATGTCGCCGGGCGGACTGCCGGGCGCTTTTAGCGAGAGCGTCACGGCGGCGTAGCCCGGGATGCGGTGGGGATGCACACTGCGCTTTGCCCACGCGGCGAAGGCTTTGTTCTCCGCTTGGGCGGTTGCGAACGATGCATCGTTATCCGGCAACGGCTCGTAGGGGGGCGGCGCAAAATGTGCGGCGACGCGCGCGAACTCCGCGTCGGTCAGCGTCGCCGGGCCGTCCTTTAGGAAGGTCCATTCTTCCTCGACCTGGCGGGCGAATTCCTCGACGCCGAGCGCGTTGACCAGGATCTTGATGCGTGCCTTGTACAGGTTGTCGCGGCGGCCGTAGCGGTTGTAAACACGGATCAGTGCGTCAAGGTAGGTAAGCAGGTGCTTGCGCGGCAGGAAGTCGCGCACGACCTTGCCGATCACCGGCGTGCGCCCCATGCCGCCGCCGGCGAAGACGCGAACGCCGATCTCCCCCGATTCTCCGTGGACAACCTCCAGCCCGACGTCGTGCGTGCGGATCACCGCGCGGTCCTCGGTGGCGGCATTCACGGCGATCTTGAACTTGCGCGGCAGGAAGGCGAACTCCGGATGGAAGGTCGACCACTGGCGCAGAATCTCGCAGTACGGACGCGGATCGGTCAATTCGTCGGGCGCAACGCCGGCGAACTTGTCGGTGGTGATGTTGCGGATGCAGTTGCCGGAGGTCTGGATCGCGTGCATTTCGACGGTCGCCAGTTCGCCGAGGATTTCCGGCGTTTCCTCGAACTTTGGCCAGTTGAGCTGCATGTTCTGGCGCGTCGTGAAGTGGCCGTAGCTTTTGTCGTAGCGGCGCGAGATGTCGGCGAGCTTGCGCAGTTGCCCGGCCGACAGCAGTCCGTAGGGAATCGCGATGCGTAGCATCGGGCCGTGTCGCTGGATGTAAAGCCCGTTCTGCAGGCGCAGGGGTTTCAGTTCGTCGTCGGAAAGTGTGCCGTTCAGGTTGCGGAGAATCTGGCTGCGATACTGTGCGACGCGTTCATTGACGATCTGTCGGTCGATGCTGTCATAACGGTACATGGTGCGTGGTCCTTCCGGCTGGGCCGCGAATGCGTGATCGATGCGGCATGGTAGTACGACCGGGTTGATCAAAAAAGAATATTAAGTTAGATTATTAGAACCAAATGTTATTAAACGGCTGCAATGAAACTCCAGCAATTGCGTTATCTCGTCGAAGTCGCCCGTTGCGGACTCAATGTCTCGGAAGCGGCGGAGGTGCTCTATACCTCGCAGCCCGGAGTGTCCAAGCAGATCAAACTGCTGGAGGATGAACTCGGGGTCATTGTTTTCGAGCGCAGCGGCAAGCGCCTGACGGCGATCACCGAGCCGGGCAAGCGGGTACTCGACATCGCCGGGCGGATTCTGCGCGAGGTGTCCAACATCAAGCGGGTCAGCGAAGAGTACGCGGGCGGGGAAACCGGCAGCCTGGTCATTGCCACGACCCACACGCAGGCGCGTTATGCGTTGCCGACGGTGGTCAAGAAATTTGTCGAACGGCACCCGGAGGTGCGGCTGTCGATGCATCAGGGCAGCCCGACGCAGATCGCCGAGTGGACGTTGAACGGCGAGGCGGACATCGCGATCGCCACCGAGGCGCTTGACCAGTATCCGCAACTTGTCATGCTGCCCTGCTACCAGTGGGGGCATAGCGTTGTCGCGCCGGACGGGCATCCGATCCTTGCGGAAAGCACGATCACGCTGGCGGCGCTGGCACGCTGGCCGCTGATCACGTACGATCCGGCTTTCGCCGGACGCTCGCGGATCAACAAGGCGTTCGAGCGGGCGCAATTGACGGCGAACATCGTGCTGGCGGCGATCGATGCCGACGTGATCAAGACCTACGTCAGCCTGGGGCTGGGGTTGGGGATCATCGCCAGCATGGCCTACGACACAGCGCGCGATCAAGGGCTGCAGGCCCGCGACGTGTCGCAGCTTTTTGGCCTGAACACCACGCGTATCGGGTTGCGACGCGGCACCTACCTGCGGCGCTTCGAATACGACTTCATCGAATTGTTTGCCTCGCATCTGTCGAAGAAAGCCGTCGACATGGCGATGGAAGGATCAGGAATCAATGACGAATATCAGCTTTGACCCCTCCGGCGGACCGCAGCAAGGCCTGCTGGCCCGGATTGTCGGTGGCGTGATCGGGGTGATCGCGCTGATCGGTGCGTTCATGTTTTCAGCGGTGGTTTTCGTTGCCGTGGCGATTGTCGCCCTGGCGTTCTGGGGCTGGTTCTGGTGGAAGACCCGCGCTCTACGCCGCAAGATGCAGGAACAAATGCACGAGCAGATGCGCGAACCGACGCGGGAGTCGCCGTATCGCTCGCCCGCAGATGAGCCCAACGTCATCGATGGCGAGGCGGTTCGCGTCGATGACGAGCGCAACCGGCTCGGCCAGTGAGTTATTTCGCCGCGTCGGCCGCCACGCGGTTCCGCCCGGATTGCTTGGCCTGATATAGCGCCGCGTCGGCGGCGCGGATCAGCGCCTCGCCGTCGGCCTCCTTGCCGCCGGCGACCGCGACGCCGATGCTCAAGGTGACCGGGATTTTCCGGCCTTCCCACTGGAATGACGAGGCTTCGACCTGGGTGCGGATCCGCTCGGCGATCTGCAGCGCGATCTTCAGCGGGGCGTTGGTCAGGATGGCGGCGAATTCCTCGCCGCCGTAGCGGAAGACCATGTCCTCGGCGCGGGAGGCGTGTCGGAGAATCTCGGCCAGTTGCCGCAAAATGGCGTCGCCGGCTGCGTGGCCGTGCTCGTCGTTAATTTTCTTGAAGTGATCGATGTCCAGCATCAGGCACGCCAGCGGCGCGCCGCTCGATTGCGCGAAGACCAGCTCGGAAGCGAGGAAATCCAGGCCGTTGCGCCGATTCGGCAGTTGCGTCAGCGGGTCCGTCAGCGCGTCCTGCAGCAGACGTTTCTGGGCGGTGGCGAATGCGTCCGTCGAACGCATGATGCCCTGGCGTTCCCGGTGAATCTGCTCACGCAGGATCAGCATCCGCACCGCTGTCGTCAGATGTACACGCAGCGCCTGCTCATTGACCGGCTTCACCAGCACGTCGTCGGCGCCGGCGGCAATCAGGTCCAGGGCTCTGTGCTCCTGGTCCGGCGTGGCCAGGAAAAGCGCGTAGCTGTCCTCGCCGTCGACACTCTGGCGGAGCGTGCGGCAGAATCGCGACGGATCGAGCCCCGGCATCGACATGTCGGCGATGATGATCGGTGCGGGCCGTCGCAAGGCTTTCGCCAGTCCGGCGGACGTTTCCTCGACGAGTACCGGTTGATGCCCCATCGATTCGACCAGGTGCATCAGCGGTTTGAGTTCGTCCAGCGGTATGCCGATCAGTTGTGCGTTGAGCGACGGCGTACGGGAACGGCGGTCCTCGCCGGCGGCGACCGTCCCCATGCGGCGGACCGGCGGCGTCGCCGCGAGGATTTCGGCGAACGGCGGGATGTCTCGCGTGCGCACCTGCAACTTCGCTCCCCATTCCCGCCAGCCGGCGACGACACGGTCGACCAGTTCGTTCAGCGTCTCGCCGCCGATACCCAGTCGTGCTGCGCGTGCCAGCAGGCCGGGGAGCAGGCTCCAGCGCGACTCCTCGTCGACCATGCAGATCTGCGCCAGCGCGCTGGCAAAACTCAGCGACTGGGTCAGGATATGCGCGCGGGAGCCGTCTGCGAAACCCGCAGCGTCGGGGTTTTCAAAGTGGAAGGCCGCCTGGATCAGGACTTCCGGCAGGCCCCATTCGCAGAGGAGGCTGGCGCCGAGTTCGTGGTGGTCCATGGCGAAGCACCGCTGTTCGAGGTCGGCGATTGGCAGATCCTTTTCACGTGCCTTGATCAGAATTCCCGAATAGTCATCGGGGAAAAGGGTTGCCAGCGCCAGTTCGCCGACGCGGGAAAGCAGTCCGATGGTGAAAATCTCCTCGCTGGCGATCTGGGCGAAGTGCGCCAGTTCCTGGCAGGCAATGCCGGTGGCCAGCGAATGGCCCCAGAACTTCTCGTAATCGAACTCGGTACACAGTCCTCCGCGGTGGTTGTGCATGACCGACAAGCCGATTACGAGATCGCGCACCCGGAACGAGCCGAGTGCGACGATGGCCCGCTGGAGCGATATGATCGGGCGGGAGCGGCCGAATGCCGCTGCATTGGCGAAGTACAGGATGCGCCCGGCGATCGCCGGGTCCGACTGGACCAGTTGCACGAGATCCTGAATGCGGTAATCCTCCCGTTGCAGCAGGCGGATGATCGACAAAGCCACACCCTTGGGCGACGGCAGTTTGCCGGTGGCCTTGAGCTCTGCGAATCGTTCTGGGGCGACAAAACGCATCCGGGATATCTCCAGTTTCGGCGACATCATAACCCCGTGTTTCGCGGGGGTCACGCTACGCTATCAGGCCTGCAGCAGGAAGACGGTGGGTTGCTTTTCTATATCCGGAAACGCGGCGGTTTTCCAGTCGCGCGTCGTCCGCGTGAGGATGCGTTCGGTCGGCAGCGTGAGGTTGGAGGCGATGCAGACGCGGGTGCCAGGGGCACAGATGTCGATCAGCGCTTGCAGCATTTGCCGGTTCCGGTAGGGGGTCTCGATGAACAGCTGGGTTCGCCGCTCCTTGCGAGATTCTCTTTCCAGTTCCTGAATCTTGCGCCGGCGCGGCTCGTCCTTGGCCGGAAGGTACCCGTGAAAGGAGAAATTCTGTCCGGACAGGCCTGAACCCATCAGTGCCAGAAGAATCGAGGACGGTCCCACGAACGGAACCACCGGGATGTCCGCTTCGTGTGCAAGCGCGACTAGCGCCGCGCCGGGGTCGGCGATGGCCGGGCAGCCGGCTTCCGAGATCAACCCGACGTCGTGGCCGGAGAGCAGGGGGGCGAGCAAGTCGGGTAACGCCTTCCCCGGCGTGTGCTCGTTCAGTTCCTGGATGGCGATTTGCTGTAGCGGGGTTTCCGTGGGCAAGGACTTCAGGAAGGCGCGTGCCGATTTGGCGTTCTCGGCGACGAAGCAGGTGAGCCGGCGGGCGTTCTCGATCACCGATGCCGGGAGGACTGCGTCAACCGGAGCAGGGCCCAGCGGCACCGGAATCAGATACAACGTCCCCGTTGTCATTGATTTGACCCGAGTACCTGCAGGCCGGCGTCGGCAAGCAGGTCGCAGAGGGCGATCAGTGGCAGTCCGATCAGCGCATTGGGGTCGTCCCCCTGCATCCGGGCGATGATGGCGATCCCCAGTCCCTCCGATTTTGCGCTGCCCGCGCAGTTGTAGGGGCGCTCCCGAAGCAGGTAATTCTCGATTGCGTCATCGCTCAGGTCGCGAAACGTCACCAGTGTCGGTATTCCACGCACGCGGGCATCACCTGTCCTGCTATCAAATACACAGAGGCCGGTAAAAAAATTCACGGTTCTGCCCCGCATGGCACGCAATTGACTGACGGCCTTCTCGTGGTTTCCGGGTTTGCCATAGACGACGCCGTCCAGCACGGCGACCTGGTCGCTGCCAATGATCAAGGCGTCGGGATGAAGGTGCGCGACGGCGCGGGCCTTTGCCTCGGAAAGCCGCAGGGCAGTTGCCTCCGGCGTTTCGTTGGGAAACGGCGATTCGTCTGTCTGCGGGTTGGTCGTTTCGAAGGGAATTCCGAGGCGCGAAAGCAGCTCGCGACGGAAGGGAGAGGTGGATGCGAGAACCAGTTGTCTGCAAGTCATCGGAAGTTAGGCGAAAATGGCGGCATTTTCGCAGCAAAATCGGAAAAAAAGAGAAAATCCAGATAGTTGCGTGGATTGCTTTGACTTCGGGGGGCGAAAATAATATCATGCGCGCCTTATGTCGCAGCGAGTCGTCATTGACAGTCTGGTTTTTGCGCGGGAAGGTCGTTCGCTGCAAGGTGAATTGCCCGTCGCGGGGCTGGCGCGGGTGCTCGATTTGCTCACCGATCCGGCAGGAAAAATCAGCTACCGGCTTGATGGGCAGTTGGGGTCACGGAACGAGGCGCAACTCGTGTTGCGAATTGACGGCACGCTGTCGCTTCGTTGCCAGCGTTGTCTCGAGGGAATTGACTATCCGGTGAAGGTTCGCAGTTTGCTGGAGTTGGTCAAGGACGAAGAGGAGTTGACGCAGGAGGAAATCGAGGATGATTCCAGGGATTTTCTTGTTGCGCAAAAGGAACTCGATGTCGTGGAGTTGATTGAAGACGAGATCATTCTCGATCTTCCGCCGGCGCCACGTCACGAAAGTTGTGCGTTGCCTGGAGGGGTTCTAGATGTGGAGAAGGTTTCCCCCTTTTCCGTATTGAAGAGCCTGAAGGGTAAAGCGCAGTGAATTTGAATATGGAGTAATCATGGCCGTTCAACAGAACAAGAAGTCCCCGTCCAAGCGTGGCATGCATCGCGCTCACGATTTTCTGACCAACCCGCCGCTGGCCGTCGAGCCGACCACGGGCGAGGTCCATTTGCGTCACCACGTCAGCCCGTCTGGCTACTATCGTGGCAAGAAGGTTGCCAAAGGCTCGGCTGAATAAGACTCTCGAATTAGGCAGGTCGATTCCCGTGGGTGGGTAGCCTGCCTTTTCTTTTGCCTTATTGGATGACTGTCACTGTCGCCATCGACTGCATGGGCGGGGACCATGGTCCTGACGTTACCGTGCGGGCAGCGCTGGACTTCGTGCGCAAGCACGAGGATGTCCGCGCCATTCTGGTGGGGGTCGAAGACCGAATTCGCCCGTTGCTTGGCGGCGAGGAGTTGTCACGCTTGGTCATTCGCCACGCCAGCGAGGTGGTGGCGATGGATGAATCGCCCGCCTTGGCGATTCGCACCAAGAAGGACTCTTCGATGCGTGTGGCGCTCGATCTCGTCAAGAGCGGCGAGGCCGATGCCTGCGTGTCGGCGGGCAATACCGGCGCTCTGATGGCCATTTCCCGCTTCGTCCTGAAGATGCTGCCAGGGATCGACCGGCCTGCGATCTGCGCCATACTGCCGACAATGTCAGGCCACGTGCATGTTCTTGACCTCGGGGCAAACGTAGATTGTTCGCCGGAGCACCTGCTGCAATTCGCCATCATGGGTACGTCGCTGGTCGGGGCCATCGAGCACAAGGACCGTCCTACCGTCGGTATTCTCAATATCGGCGAGGAAGACATCAAGGGTAACGAGGTCGTCAAGCGTGCCGCGGAGTTGTTGAAGGACTCCGGTTTGAATTTCGTGGGCAATGTCGAGGGCGACGGGCTCTACAAAGGCGAAGCCGAAGTCGTCGTCTGCGATGGCTTCGTCGGGAATGTCGCGCTCAAGGCGTCCGAAGGGTTGGCGCAGATGTTGGCGACCTTCCTGCGCCAGGAGTTCGGCCGCAGCGTGTTTACCAAAATGGCTGCGCTGGTGGCCCTGCCTGTCCTCAAGCATTTCAAGCGGCGAGTCGATCATCGCCGCTACAACGGGGCGAGTCTGCTCGGACTCAAGGGGATCGTGGTCAAGAGTCATGGTTCGGCCGATGCCTTTTCGTTCGGTAATGCGCTCGATCGGGCTGCGGATACGGTCCGTAACGGCGTTCTTGAGCGCATCTGTCAGCGCGTAGCCCTCCAGGCGCAGCAACAACCGATTCAGGAGATTGCATAGCATGTTTGCCCGTATCGCTGGCGTCGGCAGCTATTTGCCGGGATTGCCCGTAAGCAATGATGAACTCGCCCGGAGGGGCGTGGATACCACCGACGAGTGGATCGTCACCCGGACAGGGATTCGCACCCGCCATCTTGCCGAAGCGGGCACAACCTCCAGTGAAATGGCGTTCGAAGCCAGCTGTCGCGCGCTCGAATCGGCTGGTGTCAAGGCGGATGAACTCGATCTGATCATTGTCGCGACCTCGACGCCGGACTATATCTTTCCGAGTACTGCCTGCCTGCTGCAGGGGAAACTCGGCAACGTCGGCGCGATGGCCTTCGACGTGCAGGCCGTTTGCAGCGGCTTTGTTTACGCACTGAATATTGCGGACAAATACATTCGTTCCGGCAGCCACAAGAAGGCTCTTGTCGTTGGCGCGGAGGTTTTTTCGCGGATTCTTGACTGGAAGGACCGGACGACCTGCGTGTTGTTCGGTGACGGGGCCGGTGCTGTCGTCCTTGAAGCGTCCGAAACTCCGGGAGTTCTCGCCACGGCGGCACATGCCGACGGTTCGCAGAACGGGATTCTTTCGGTCCCCGGGCAGGTTTGTGGCGGCCAGGTGACCGGTGACCCGTTCCTGCGCATGGATGGCCAGGCGGTCTTCAAATTCGCCGTCCGGGTGCTTTTCGATGTCGCCAAGGAGTGCTGCGACAACGCCGGGTTGGCTACTTCGGATGTCGACTGGCTGATTCCCCATCAGGCCAACATCCGCATCATTGAATCGACAGCCAAGAAACTGGGAATCCCGATGAGCAACGTGGTTGTGACGGTGGACCAGCACGGCAATACGTCGGCAGCGTCCGTTCCGCTGGCGCTTGATGCGGCAATCCGGGACGGTCGCATCCAGCGCGGTCAGAAGATCATGCTTGAAGGTGTCGGTGGCGGCTTTACCTGGGGTGCGGTACTGCTCCAGTTCTAATTTGGGAAGGGAATATCCTATGGCATTCGCTTTCGTTTTTCCGGGTCAGGGATCGCAGTCCGTCGGAATGATGAACGCCTATGGCGATGCCGCCATCGTGCGTTCCACGTTCGACGAGGCGTCCGCGACATTGGGGCAGGACCTGTGGCAACTCGTTGCCGAGGGGCCGGCTGAACTGCTGGCGCAGACCGTCAATACGCAGCCGTTGATGCTGACCGCAGCGATCGCGGCATACCGCTTGTGGCTGGAGAAGGGCGGGCGTTTGCCGTCCGTCGTGGCCGGCCATAGTCTGGGTGAATATTCAGCCCTCGTTGCGGCGGGCGTGATCGAATTCAAGGATGCGGTGCCGCTGGTGCGGCTGCGCGCGTCGGCCATGCAGGAAGCCGTGCCGGTCGGTGCAGGCGCGATGGCGGCGATCCTGAATCTGGACGATGACAAGATTCGCGAGGCCTGCGCGGAGGCAATGGCCGAGCTTGGCGAAGGGCTGGTTGTGGAACCGGTCAATTTCAACGGCCCGGGTCAGACCGTGATCGCCGGCAGCAAGGCGGCGGTCGAACGCGCGTGCGACGGATGCAAATCGCGTGGCGCCAAGCGGGCGGTCATCCTGCCGGTGTCTGCGCCGTTCCATTCGTCGCTGATTCGACCGGCGGCCGACAAGCTTGGTGCACGTTTGGCCGAGCTTGAATTCAATGCGCCAAGTATTCCCGTGATCAATAACGTCGATGTTGCTGTTGAGAGCGACCCCGAAAAGATCAAGGATGCGCTGATTCGTCAGGCTTATTCGCCGGTGCGCTGGGTGGAGACCATCCAGAAGATTGCCACCCTGGATGTGACGAACGTCGCCGAGTGCGGGCCGGGCAAGGTGCTTGCCGGACTCGTCAAGCGCTGCGCAGAAGGACTCAATGGAATCGCCCTGTGCGATGTTGCTTCGATCGAAGCCAACCTCAACCTGGAGTAATTCATGTACCTGAAAGACAAAGTTGCACTCGTCACCGGCGCCGCTCAAGGCATCGGTGCGGCGATTGTCCGCGAGTTGGGCCGTCACGGCGCAACGATCATCGGCACCGGCATCAACGACAAGGATGCCGAGCGCATCAATGCCGCGCTGGCCGAGGCCGGAATTCCCGGGCGCGGCATCGTCATGGACGTGCGCGATCCCGCGCAGATCGAGGCCGGTATCGAGGCGATCGAGAAGGAGTTCGGCGGAATTTTTGTCCTGGTCAACAACGCCGGGATTACGCGCGACAACCTGACGATGCGCATGAAGGACGAAGAGTGGGATGCGGTGATCGACACCAACCTGAAGGCCGTCTTCCGTCTTTGCCGCACCGTCATGCGCGGCATGATGAAGGCGCGTGACGGGCGCATCATCAACATCTCGTCTGTCGTCGGTTATGCCGGCAATGCCGGTCAGGCCAACTACTGCGCCTCGAAGGCAGGTGTCGCAGGAATGTCCCGTGCGCTGGCCCGTGAATTGGGTAGCCGCAACATTACCGTCAATTGCGTGGCGCCGGGCTTCATCGATACCGACATGACCAAGGTGCTCGAAGAAAAACAGCGTGCGGCGCTGGTGGCGAACGTTCCGCTCGGACGCCTCGGACAGCCCGAGGATATTGCCGCTGCCGTGGGCTTTTTGGCTTCGCCCGGCGGTGCCTACATCTCCGGCACGACGATCCACGTCAATGGCGGCATGTACATGAGTTAACGCCCGCAAGGGCAGTGGGCGACAGACCGGTTCGCCCGCTGAGTTGTTTGGTAAGAGCCGGTCGGTTTGTTAGAATCCAACGGTTTTTGTTCTATACATGAACCTATTTTAAAAGGAGTCCTTTAATGGAAAACATCGAACAACGCGTCAAGAAGATTGTTGCTGAACAACTTGGCGTTAATGAAGCCGACATCAAGAACGAATCGTCTTTCGTTGACGATCTGGGTGCCGACTCGCTGGACACCGTCGAATTGGTCATGGCGCTTGAAGAAGAATTCGAATGCGAAATCCCCGATGACGAAGCTGAGAAGATCACCAGTGTTCAGCAAGCGATCGACTACGTCGTCAGCCACAAGAAGTAACTTTCTGACAGCGAGAAGCGTCTGTGTCCGGCCAAAGCCGTCCACAGACGTTTTTTCTTGTCTCCCTTCTTTCTTCCTGTTTCCCCGGAGAGCAAATTGACACGTCGCAGAGTCGTCATTACCGGCCTTGGAATCATTTCCCCCGTTGGCAACACCGTCGAACAAGCCTGGCAGAACATCTTGGCGGGGCGTTCGGGGATTGACCGAATCACACGTTTCGATGCGTCCTCGTTCCCGGTGCAGATCGCCGGCGAAGTGAAGGACTTCGACGTTACCCAGTATATTCCCGCGCGGGACGCGCGCCGCATGGATACCTTCATCCATTACGGCATGGCAGCAGGGATTCAGGCGATCAAGGACGCCGGTCTGGAAGCCAATCCGGCCAATGCCGAGCGCATCGGCGTATCCATCGGCTCGGGCATCGGCGGCCTGCCGATGATCGAAACGACGCGCGATGAATTCGTCGCCTCGGGTGTGCGCAAGATTTCGCCGTTTTTCGTCCCCGGTTCGATCATCAACATGATTTCCGGCAACCTGTCGATCATGTACGGCTACAAGGGGCCGAACATTGCGCTGGTCAGCGCCTGCTCGACCGGTACGCACAGCATCGGCGATGCCGCACGGCTGATCGAGTATGGCGATGCAGACATCATGATTGCCGGCGGTGCCGAGTGTACGGTGTCGCAACTTGGCTTGGGCGGCTTCTGCGCAGCGCGTGCATTGTCTACGCGCAACGATGATCCGAAAACGGCCAGCCGTCCATGGGATAAGGATCGTGACGGCTTCGTTCTCAGCGAAGGGGCGGGTGTGATGGTGCTCGAAGAGTACGAGCATGCCAAGGCCCGTGGTGCCCGAATCTATGCCGAAGTCGCCGGTTTCGGCATGAGCGCCGATGCCAATCACATGACCGCGCCGTGCGAGGATGGGGAAGGCGCCGCGCGTTGCATGACCACTGCCTTGCGCAACTCTAGGGTTAATGTTGATGAGGTCAACTACCTTAATGCGCACGGGACGTCCACACCGCTTGGCGACGTTGCCGAAACCGTGGCGGTCAAACGCGCTTTTGGCGATCAGGCGAAGAAGCTGGTGGTCAACTCGACCAAGTCGATGACCGGCCATCTCCTCGGGGCTGCGGGCGGTATCGAGGCCGTATTCTCGGCGCTGGCTATTCACAACCAGGTGTCGCCTCCGACCATCAACATCTTCAACCAGGACGAAGCGTGCGATCTCGACTATTGCGCCAATGAGGCGCGGCAGATGAAGATCGACGTTGCCATTTCCAATTCCTTCGGCTTCGGCGGAACCAACGCTACCGTGGTTCTCCGGCGGGTGTAGCGCCTGGCCGCAGGTGAACGGTGCAGTTTCCTGTTTTTATCGAACTGCGCCGTTCTTTGCTTCTTCAAGTGCTGCTGGCAGCGATGCATGCTGCGGCAGCACTTTGCGTTTGGATATTGCCGGCTGATTGGCTTGTGCGTGTGCTGCTGTCCGTGCCGGTGCTTGTTTCTGCCGGGATGATGCTCCGTGCCTCGTGGATCGTGGCACTAAG
>Ga0302250_1001229_pt1 | contig 20152 bp, 25 predicted proteins | sample AAG_RA_Asp_MG_FD_193536 | JGI IMG/M metagenome (GOLD analysis project Ga0302250, IMG submission 193536) | Enriched activated sludge microbial communities from anaerobic digester in WTTP, New Holstein, Wisconsin, United States - AAG_RA_Asp | ecosystem: Engineered > Bioreactor > Anaerobic >... | reverse complement strand
TGCGTGTGGAGGATGGCCACCTGGCGGATTACGGCATCGTGCCCGTGCGGGACTGGCGGGAAAATACCCTGGGCGTGCTGGCCTGGGACGGCCCGGCCGGGACCATCACGGGAAAACCTGGCCCCACCAGCGGCCGATTCTCGGTGGCGGACCCGCGCGCCCTGGACCCCATGCGCGGGGACTGTCTGGGCGTGATGGACTGGAAACAGTCTTCGGGCACCGTGACCAGCCGCGGCTACCCCATGAACGGCCGTTTCAGCGTGGCCGATCCCCGCTTGCAGGGCGACCACGAGTACGGCCAGTACGGCGTGCGTGGCTGGGGAGAAACTATGGGGGCCGTGAGCGCGCAGTCCGCTCCGGGCGGCGGCCGGTATTCGGTGGCCGATCCCCGGCCTGGCGGGCCGATCCACGGAAAGTACGCCGTGGTTCCGTTCGACCGCGCCGCCGGGACCGTCATCGCCGGAAGCACCACCGGGCAGGGGGCCTACGCCGTTGCCGATCCTCGCACGCCCTGGAACATCAACGGGAAGGGCTCCTACAGCACCCAGGCCAATTTCGGCGTGGTGCCCTGGGACGGCCAGTGCGGGGCCGTGACCGGGTTCGGCCAGGCCGACAACGGCCGCTGGTCCGTGGCCGATCCGCGCCTGCCCGAGCCTGGGGAGAAGGTTGTGGCCGTGATCCGAGCCCTCGACGGCACGTGGCATCGCCCGTTCACCACCCTGGAATTGGCTGCGTTGCAGGGCCTCGTGGATCCCGAGGAGCAGATCGAGCTCGACGGCCTCTCCGACTCGGCCTGGCGCGAGCGTATCGGCAACGCCGTACCGCCTCCGGCTGCCCAGGCCATCGCCGGAGTGATGGGCACAACGCTGCTCCTGGCCATGTCCGGCGAGACGTTCACGATGAGCGCCATGCCCGTGTGGGTGCGTCCGGTGGTGGCCGGTATGATGGCCGCCCATGGCTGGGAGGTGGCCCCGTGAGCACCCCCTACAAACCCATGCCCGATCACCCGGGCTACCGGATCAACCGCAACGGCTGGGTCAAGAACGCCAACGGCTACGTGGTGGCCAGCGGCACCGGCGCACGCCTCCACGTTGGCGGGGCGGGCGTCTACGTGTCGCGCAAGAAGCTCATGGCCATCGCGGAGGAGCTCTTCGGCCCTGGCCAGGAGGCCGAAAGGCCAACTTGCGAAATTCCGCAAACTGACCCGTCGTGCTTGACCCCCTCTTCCGCAGTCCAGCCCGCTCCGGTCCAGTCGGCTCCGGTCCGGTCCAGGCCCGCACGCGAACGCACGCCCGAGCGCACCAACCCCACGCGCGCCCTGGGCCTCAGCTGCCCCTGGTCGGAGGGCACCATCGAGCAGCGCTCCCCGTGGGACTGGCAGGGCATGCTGTGATGGCCTCCCCCTCGCGCCGGATGACCTTCGCGGACGAGTCCATGCAGGACGAGAAGGACTTGCCCACGGTGGCCTACATGATGGCCAACCACGCCTCGGACTGCGACCGGGCCTGCGTGCTCTGGCGCGGCGGCAGGTGCCAGCAGGTCGCCGTGTCCGAGGTGCTCGGGCGTCCGTCTGTCCGGTGCGTCAGGACGCTCCGCGAGACTCTGGCGCTTTCGGCAGCGAGGGCGAGGTCATGATCCAGGTCAAGCCTGAGCGCCTGCCCGGTCCCGAGCTGGACGAGGTGGTCCATCCGGCCGTGTCGGGCATTTTCGAGTCCGCCGTGGTGGCGGACTACGCGCAGCGCGTCCCCAGCTGCTCGCGCCCGAGGGGATGGCGCAGCGCCGTGCGCAGGGCGGCCAGGCTCATGCCCTCGCGTCTGGCGGTGATGGACCAGTCTCCGGTGCTCCCCGGCGTGTACCCGTACGGACCGGGCGACACCGTCGTGGTGGTCTGCTCCTGGGCCGGTGCTCCGGCGCGCGTGCGCGGGGTGGTGCTTTGGGGTCCGGCGGTGCTTTTCAGGCGCGTGTGGGTGCGCGTGGCCGGGTTCGGAATGGTCCCGGCGTCGAGGGTTTGCAAGGAGGGTTCGTCGTGACTGTTTTCAAGACCCAGACCGCTGCCCGAGATTTCCTTGAATCTCGCGGTTTCAAGATCAGCATCCAGGGTTTCAACAAGCATTTCAAGGATGGCAAGGTCTCGCGCGGCCAGGATGGCTTCGAGGAGGGCGCTCTCCTGGCGTACGCAGCGGCATACCTGACCACGACGGCCAGGGAGGCGAGCCAGAGGGCCGCCCTGGCGAACGAGGGCAGGCTCACGGCGGACCAGGAGCTCAAGCAGGTCCAGGCCGCGCGCCTCAAGGTGAAGCTGGCGCGCGAGACGGGCGAGGTCATCCCCATGGCCAGGCACAAGGAGGAGCTGGCCATGCGCGCGGCCTTCTTCCGTGGCGAGCTGGAGCAGTTCGCCCGCCGCGTGGCCCCGGTCGCGCTCATCCTCGTGGGCGGCGACGAGTCGCGCCTCAAGGAGCTCACGGCCACGTTGGAGAAGGAGCTTTGCGCGGCCATGGACCTCTGGTCGGCGGACCGCGATTTCACGGTCCTGCTGGAGTCCGCCGGTGCTTGAGGCCGTGGCCCTCTCCGGGGAGGAGCCGTCCTTTCGCGAGTGCGTGCTCGTGTTCACGGACGGCGAGCGCGACGTCTTCCGCGCCGTGCCCTACCTGCCGCCTTCGGAGTGGGCGGAGATGCATTACGTGGTCATGGACGGACCCTACGCCGGTTCGCGCTGGCGCAACTCCATCACGCCGTACCTGCGGGGCATCATGGACGCCGTGATGGAGGACGGCGTGGAGATGGTCTCCGTGGCCGGGTCTCCCCAGACCGGCAAGACTGCCGCTCTGCACATCGTCCTGGCCTACGCGGCGGACAGGATCGCCGGGCCCAGGATGCTGGCCATGGACAACGAGACGAACATGGACAAGGTGGTCCAGAACAAGCTGTTGCCCAACTACCGCGCGTCCTCGCTCATCCGCGCGAAGATGCTCTCCAGCAAGTCCACCCAGATTTCCTGGCGCGACGGCTCGGTCACGTACCTGGCCTGCGCCAGCTCCGATTCCCAGCGCGCCTCGGTGTCCGTGCGGGTGCTGGCCATGGATGAGGAAGACCTCTACCAGGTCCAGGCGGAGAAGGCCCACCCGGTTGACGAGTTCCTGGAGCGCACCACGTCCTACGAGGACAGGCGCAAGATCCTGCGCATCTCCAAGCCGCTCGGGGTGCAGGGCCAGAGCTCCATCGAGATCGCCGTGGGCGCGAGCGACGAGGTGCGCGACTACCACGCGCGCTGCCCGGTCTGCCAGCACATGCAGGTCATGCAGGGCAGCGGCCTGGCCGCCCTGGGCGGGGAGACCGATCCGGCCGTGATCCGCCGGGAGCGCCTCGGTCGCTACCGCTGCGAGAGCTGCGAGAACCTCTGGAGCGACAACTACCGCAACTTCGCCGTGCGCAACGGCGTCTGGATGGCCCGGCGCGCCGTGTCCAGGCCGGTCACGGTGGGGTTCCACCTCCCGGCGTTCATCTCGCCCTTCGTGTCGCTCTCGGAGATACTCGCGGACAAGCTCCTGGCCGAGGCGGACGGCACCCCCCAGAAGCTGATCCACTACCACAACTCCCGCGAGGCCAGGGCGTGGCGGCCCGTCGTGAACGAATCCTCTTCGGACGACGTGCTGGCCTGCGTGGACAGGGAGATGCCAGCGAGGATCGTCCCGGCCTCGGCCGCGTACCTCACTGCGGGCGTCGACATGCAGGCATCGGGATTCTACTTCTCGGTGTACGCCTGGGCGGTCACGGGCGAGCACTGGGTCATCGACCACGGCTACCTTCCGGACTTCGAGAGCGTGCGCTCCCTGGTCTACGACACGCGCTACGAGCGCGACGGCGGCGGAGAGTCCCCCATCCACCGGGCGGCCATGGACACGGGCGGCGGCGAGGCGCGCGAGGGCAACGCCTCCATGACGGAGCAGGCCTACAAGTTCATCCTGTCCTGTCCGCGCGGCAAGCTCTACGCGGTCAAGGGCGCGCCCAAATCCTTCGACCGGCGCGTCATGCCCAAGGTCATCGGCAAGCTGCCCTCCAGCAAGATGCCCATCGCTGGCGGCCTGGCGCTCTATTTCCTCGACACCGGCTATTACAAGGAGCTCGTGCACGCCTCGCTGCGCGTGGACTCCCCCCACCCCCTGCATCTGCACCAGGACACCGGCCGCGACTTCGCGGACCAGATCACGGCGGAACGCCAGGTGCTGGTCAAGGGGAAGCTGCGCTGGGAGAAGGTCCGCAGGGACAACCACTACCTGGACTGCGCGGTCTACGCGCGCGCGGCCGCAGGCGTGGAGTGGGCACCGAGCCTGCGCGGGCTCTGGGAGCACCACAGGAAGATGGAGGACGCGGCGAGGCGCGCCGAGGAGCGCGCCGTGCGCGAGTCCGAGGCGCACAATCCGTACACTCGCGGCAAGAGCTTATTCGGGAGGAGGTGATCATGGGTGTTTCGCGCGCTGCCGTGGCCGTGGCTATCGAGATCGTCTCCCATGGGGTGGACTGGTCTCCGGTGCATGGCGGGGTCTGCCCGTGCTGCGGGCGGAAGAAGTGCCGCGTGGTCACGGTGCGGCCATGGCAGGATGGCTTGCGGCTGCGGTACCACGCGTGCAAGTGCGGGCACCGGTTCAAGAGCTTGCAGGAGGATGAGTAATTATTTGCGTCAGGCGACACTTTTTTAGTTGACAAAAAAGACGTCAGACGTAAGTATTTATTCAACGGCAGGCGGGAATCACCCCGGAGCCACCAGGCAAGGAGCACACCATGAACGCCAGCCGCAAGTACATCGTCCGCAAGTTCCACTTCTCCGCCAACGGCGGAGGCGGTGACCCCATCGTCGAGATCGTCGAGGCGGGGTCCGCCTCGGCCGCACTGCGCCCATGGGTGGGGCCGAGCGTGACCATCGACTCGCCGGAGCCAGGCCGCGCCTATGCCATGACGGACCTCACCGGCCTGGCAGACTCCAGCGAGGGGCGCGAACGCTACGAGTGGGAGGCCATCGGCGAGCAGCACATGCGCGACAACGTGGCCGCAGCTGGAGCCGACGACATGATGGCCATGACCTACAGCGAGGACCTGGGGGCGCATTTCGATGCCTAGCCGACTCATACCGCTTTCGGCCTGGGCAGAAGCCAACGGCCTCCCGCTGCGGTCCGCCCAGCGCCTCGCACCGCGCATTCCTGGCGCGGAGAACCTGGCCGGCCGGGCCTGGATCGTCCCCGAGGGGGCTCCGGTGCCTCCTCCGTTCAAGCGCGGCCGGAAGCCGAAGGCTGAGTCTGACGTCCAGACGTCCGAATCAGCGTCCTGAAATTTCCCTCCCCAGCCAAGGTAGTCCGGCGCTCCCATGCGAGCGCCGGATTTTTTTTGCTCGGCCCCCTTCCGGCCGCGCCGCCGCTCGCTCCCGTCGGACTTGGCCCGCCGGTCCGGCATAGTACGCCGTACTATCGCTAGTATTGACCCTCTATTTTTCGCCCGAAATTATAGGGTAGCCCCCCTTGCATGGCTACTCTCGAAGAACTCCAGGACGATCTGGCCCTCCACAAGGCCGCACGCAGGCGCATCCTCGAGGGCGCGCAGGAGGTGCGCGCGGGCCAGGAGTCCTACCGCTTCGCGGACCTGGCCCAGCTGGAGCAGGCCATCGAGGGGCTTGAGCGCCGCGTCGCCATGCTCCGCGCCCACCAGTCCGGCGGAGGAGTCAACTACTCCACACCGGTCTTCAGGGGGCGGCGGTGATGGCCGCCAGGCCCTTCGAGCGCACGCTCGCGGCGCGCGCGCACCGCGCGGTCAGCGACGTCGTGGGCAACGCCATCGGCCTGGTCTCCCCGTCTGCCGCCTGCCGCTACTTCCGCTCCCGCGCCTCCCTCTACGAGATCAAGCGCCGTGGCTACGAGGCTGGCAAGCCAGGCGGACCGAACGCCAACTGGCGGCCGGTCAACGGCACGGCCGACGCCCACATCGCCCGCGACGGGGACCGCCTGCGCGCCCGCGCCCGCGACCTGGTGCGCAACGATCCGCGCATCAAGGGCGCTGTCGCCATACTGGTGAACAACTGCGTGCGCACGGGCATCTGGCCCCAGGCCGCTTTCAAGACCCGCACCGGCGAGCCTGACAAGGCCCTGCGCGCCGCCGTCGAGTCGCTCTGGCACTCGTGGGCCCCGCGCGCCCAGGTTGTCGGCGGATCGATCTACGCGGCCGAGCGCCTCGGCCTGCGCCACTGCATCAAGGACGGTGAATACCTCGTCCATGCCCTGTGGAGCCGCCGTTATCCGGTGCTCCCCCTGCGCTTCGAGCTCATCGAGGCCGACCAGCTGGACAGCTCCATGGACGGGCCGCTCAAGGGCGGCAACGTGATCCGGCGCGGCGTCGAATACGGCCAGGACGGCTCGCCCGTGGCCTACTGGGTGCTGCCGTACCACCCGGGAGAGGGCGGGCTCTGGTCGCTCAAGGGCCTTGGCCGGTCCTCGCGCATCCCCGCCGAGGACTGCAAGCTGATTTTCCACCGCGAGCGCATCTCCCAGACGCGCGGGGTGTCCTGGCTGGACGCCTCAGCCCTGCGCGCCTTCGACCTGACCGAGTACGACACCTACGAGATGATCGGGGCCAAGCTGGCCGCCGCCTTCGGCGTCTTCTTCACGCAGGGCCAGGGCGAGGGGCTGGACACGTTCTCTCCCTCGTCCCCCTCGGACAGGATGCCGGAGTTCATCGAGCCGGGCATGATGCGCACCCTGCCCCCCGGCAGCGACGTGAAGATCGCCGAGCACAACCGCCCGGGCAACAACTACGACGCCTTCGTGGCCTCCAACGCGCGCGCCGTGGCCTCGGGCATGGGCATGTCCTACGAGACGTTCTCCAAGGACTACTCCCGCTCCACGTTCAGTTCCGCGCGCCAGGCCATCCTGGAGGAGCGCACCGGGTATCGCTGCATGCAGGACTTCCTCTGTGAGGAGTTCATGGCCTGGATCTGGGAGCGCTTCCTCTTCGCCTGCGCGCTCTCGGGCAAGGTTTCCCTGCCCGGTTTCGAGCGCGAGCCCTGGACCTACACGGACGCCGTGGTCTGGCAGGTGCCCGGCTGGAGCTGGATCGACCCCGTCAAGGACTCCAAGGCCAGCGAGCAGCGCATCAACCTGGGCATCAGCTCCCGCACGCGCGAGGCGCGCGAGCAGGGCGCGGACTTCGAGGAGTCCGTGGCCGAGCAGCTGCGCGAGGAGGAGTTGCTGGTCAAGCTGGCCGAGGCCAGGGCCAAGCGGCTCGAAATCGAATCCAAGATCAGCCAGGCGGGCAGGCCCGCCAAAAAGGGGACCGGCAATGCGAGCGCCTGACGCCATTCTCCACGAAGGACGCCGTTCCGCTCCGCAGAACGGCCCTCTCTCCACCCGCACGGCCATCGTCCGCGCTCCCGCCTCGCTGGACGAGGGCGCGCGGTCCATCCGCGTGGTCATGAGCACCGAGCAGCCGGTCATGACCTTCGACTGGGAGCGCTATGAGTACGTGCCCGAGGTGCTCCTCGCCGCTGGCATGCAGGCCCCGTCCTCGGGGCAGGTGCCGTTCCTGGACAGCCACTCCCGCCACTCGGTGGAGAATGTGCTGGGCTCCGCCCGCGACTTCAAGCCCGTGGAGGCTGGCGGCTACCAGGGCGTGGACGCGGAGGTGACGTTCTCTTCCACGTCCGAGGGCGAGTCCGCCCTGCGCAAGTACATGGAGGGGCACCTCACCGACGTGTCCGTGGGCTACGGCGTGGCCTCGCGGGTGTTCGTGGAGGCGAACACCACGGCCACCGTTAACGGCCGCACCTACACCGGACCGATCTCCGTGGTCACGGAGTGGAGATTGAAGGAGCTTTCCGCCGCGCCCATCGGCGCGGATGACCTGGCCAAGGCCAGGTCGCAATACCAGCGCCAAGGAGGCGACACCATGAACAAGAAACTGAGGAAGCTGCTGGAGGCGCGCGGCCTGGCCCCCGCCGCCAGCGACGCCCAGGCCCAGGCCTTCCTGGACATGCTGGGCGAGGACGTCCGCAAGGAGCTCGTCGCCCAGTCCGAGCGCGCGGATGGCCCGGCCACGGACCCGGCCCCCGCGCCCCAGGCGCAGCCGCCCGCCGATCCCGCCCGCGCCCCCGCGCCCCAGGCGCAGCCGCCCGCCGATCCCGCCCGCGCCTACGTGCCCCAGGCTCAGGGCCAGCCCATCCCCGTGGACTCGGACCTGCGCGCCGAGGGGGCGCGCGCCGAGCGCGAGCGCATCGCGGTCATCGACGAGTCCTGCCGCAAGGCCGGTCTGCCCCCCGAGTTCGCGCGCAAGCTGGTGGACTCCGGCCAGCCCCTGGACAAGTGCCGCGAGCTGATCCTGGACGAGATGGGCGCGCGCTCCCAGGTGCTGGGCGGCCACGTGGAGTTGGGCCAGACGGACGGAGAGAAGTTCCGCTCCGCCGCAGCCGACTCCCTCGCCCTGCGCTCCGGGGTGCGCCTGGAGAAGCCCGCCGATGGCGCGGCGGACCTGCGCGGCCGCAGCCTCTCCCAGCTGGCCGAGGAGTGCCTGGATCGCTCCGGAGTGCCCACGCGCAGGCTCTCGCGCGTGGACATCGCCATGCGCGCCTTCACCTCCTCCAGCGATTTCCCGCTCATCCTGGGCTCGTCGGTCAACCGCGTGCTGCGCGCCTCTTTCGACGTGGCCCCCAGCACCTACGAGGCCTGGACGCGCATCACCGACGCGCCCGACTTCAAGGCCATGGACCGCCTTCAGCTTTCCGAGGCCCCGGACATGCTCCCGGTCGGCGAGTCCGGCGAGTACAAGCACGGCGGCTTCATCGAGGGCAAGGAGAGCTACAAGGTTGGCAAGTTCGGCCGCCGCTTCGCAGTGACCTACGAGGCCATCGTCAACGACGACCTGGGCGCGCTCACCCGCATCCCCACGCTCTTCGGCAACGCCGCGCGGCGCAAGCCCAACGAGCTCGTGTACTCCATCCTCTCGGGCAATCCGAACATGGGCGACGGCAAGGCCCTGTTCCACGCCGACCACAAGAACCTCGCGGGGTCCGGCGCAGCCATCTCGGTGGACACCCTCTCCGCCGGGCGCAAGGCCATGCGCAAGCAGCGCGACATCGCGGGCGTGCAGCGGCTCAACCTCTCGCCCAGGTACCTGCTCGTGCCCTCGGACCTGGAGACGGCCACAGACGTGCTGCTGCGCTCCCTCTCCGACCCGTCCGCCACCAACCCCAACACCGTGAACCCGTTCCAGAACCGCTTGACCCCCATCGTGGACGCCTGCCTGGACGTGGACTCCGGAGCGATCCCCTACTTCCTGGCCTGCGACCCCGGCCAGATGGACACCATCGAGGTGGCCTTCCTCCAGGGCATGCGCGAGCCGACCGTGGAGAGCCGCACCGCCTTCGAGGTGGACGGCATGGAGTTCAAGATCCGCATCGTCTTCGGGGCCAAGGCCATCGACTGGCGCGGTCTCTACAAGAACCCCGGCGTGAGCGCCTAAAGGAGGTCCGTCATGTCCAAGAATCAGATCCAGGACGGCAAGTACATGGCCTACGTGGCCAGCGCGGCCATCTCCTCGGGCGCGCCCGTGGCCGTGGGCGGCCGGGTGGGCGTCGCAGTGGCGGATATCGCCAACGGCGAGTCCGGCACGCTCTGCATGGAGGGCGTGTTCAACCTGTCCAAGGAGGCGGAGGCCATCGCCCAGGGCGTGGCCGTCTACCTGAAGTCGAACGGGAAGGTGACGGCCACGGCCTCGGGCAACACCGCCTGCGGCTACGCCTTCGAGGGGGCCGGTTCCTCCGACGCCACCATGGCCGTGAAGCTGAACGGCTAGGGCTCAAGCACAAGGAGCGAGCATGCAGCCTATCCTGGAATACCTCGCCGGTTTCGTTCGTGACCTGTTCGGCGACGCGGCCGTGAAGTTCGTGGCCGCGCTCACCGGCGGGGTGTTCCTCGGTTCGCTGGATTGGCTCTGGGTGGCCACCAAGGCGCTCTTCGTGCTCATGTGCCTGGATTTCGGCCTGGGCCTCTGGCGGGCCTGGCTGGACAGCAACGTGAGCACGGCCAAGCTGCGCGGCGGGTTCGGCAAGTTCCTGCTCTACCTGTTGGCCATCCTGGCCGCCCACCACGTGGACCAGGCCGCCGAGCCGCTGGTGCACGTGAACTTCCGGGCGTTTCTGATCCTCTACCTGGCCATCTGCGAGTCGCTCTCCATCTTCCGGCATCTCTGCCGCTTCGGCGTGCCGATCCCGAAAACGCTCATCAACCGGCTTGAGACCCTGCGGGACTGCGAGATCGTCCCGGGCAAGCCGAAGGAGACCAAATAATGCCCCCTGACGAGATCAAGCCCGGCGTCGAGCCGGAAACCCCGTGGGAGCGACCGGGCACCATCGGGCGCGCGCAGGTCGAATCCGTGGTGCGCGAGGTTCTCGCGGGCGCGGCCGGAGGCAAGTCCGAGCCCAGGCCCTCCCGCTACGTCCCGCGCCTGCTGCCCGTGCTGCTCCTGGCCGTGGTGCTGCTCGCGGGCGTGGCCGTGGTCTCGCCGCAGCAGCTGCCCGTGCTGCTCTACAAGCTGGCCATGGTCACGGTGGGCGCGTACGTGGGCTACCTGCTGGACCGTACGCTGTTCCCGTACGCGCGCCCGGACGGCTACCTCGCGCGCGACTGGCGCGAGCATGGCGCCGACTACCCCGACAACGAGCCGGACCACGCCGTGGTCTCCGGCTACGAGTCGGTGTTCGCGGCCGCGCTGCTGCGCCGGGCGCTGGTCATCTTGGCCGTTGTCCTGGCCGTGGGGATGGCCCTGTGATCGCCGTCCGGCGGGCACTCCTGGCGCTCGCCGCCTCCCTCCTGCTGGCCGGGTGCTGGCAGGAGGACATTTCTCCAGCCGAGCCCAAGGCCTCCGCGCCTCCCTCCGTGCAGCGGCCCGCGCCCACGGATGCCCCGCAGCCCTCCCCCAGGGCCTCGCGTGAGGTCCCCACGGCGGCGCTGCGCCACCGTGCGGACCTCACGCGCAACGCCCGGGCGGTCTGGGGCCTGGACGCCCCCGTGGCCGTGCTCGCGGCCCAGGTGCACCAGGAGTCGGGCTGGCGCGAGGCCGTCCGCTCCCCTGCCGGGGCCCTGGGCATGGCCCAGTTCATGCCCGCCACCGCCAAGTGGATCGCGCAGGCCTACCCCTCGCTTGCCGCGCCCGATCCCATGAACCCATCCTGGGCGCTGCGGGCCATGGTCACCTATGACCGCCACCTCTGGGAGCGGGTCTCGGCAGCAGACGACTGCCACCGCTGGGCCATGGCGCTCTCCGCCTACAACGGCGGCCTCGGCTGGATTTCCCGGGACAAGGCTGTGGCCGCGTCCCAGGGGCTCGATCCCTCCCGCTGGTGGGAGCACGTGGAGACCGTCAACGCCGGGCGCAGCGCCTCCAACTGGCGCGAGAACCGGGGCTACCCCGTCCGCATCCTCCGGCAGCTGGCTCCGCTCTACGCCTCCTGGGGGCAGGGGGTGTGCCCGTGATGCTGCGCGCCGGTGCCGTGGTCCTGGCCGTGCTGCTCCTGGCGCTCGGCGCGCAGTCCTGGCGGCTCACTGCCGCCCAGCGCGACCTGGCCGAGGCCCTGAGCGAGCGCGACGCCGCCGTGACGCGGCTGGGCCTGGTGGAGCAGAGCGAGCGCAATCTGGCGCGCACGCGCGACGGCCTGACCGCCCAGGTGGCCGAGTGCCAGCGGGCCAACTCCCGCGCGGACGCGGCGGCGCGAGACCGCGCGGCCCTGATCCGCGCCGCGAAAACCCAGACCGCCCGCCCGGGCGAGGTGGTGGATGATGAGACGAGCCGTCGCGCTGCTGATCATCTCAACGCTGCTCGCTAGCGGCTGCGCGGCCTCCAAGGCCGTGACCGTGCGCGGCGAGTACTCGCGCTGCCCGCGCCCCGAGGCTCCGGAGCTGCCCGCGATCGACACGGGCGAGCACGTCTGCTCCCCGGCCAACCTGGCCAGGGTGCTGGAGCTGGTGGACGCCCTGCGCTGGTACGCCAGCCAGCAGGACGCCGCCCTGGACTGCTACGAGGCCCAGGCCTCGGGGGTCTCCCGGTGAGCCGCCTGCGCGCCATGCTCCAGCACGTCTGCAACGAGCTGCACATCTGCTGCCGCCTGCGCGATCTGGGCCTGAGCCCGGGACTTTCGGCGCGCATCGGGCGTCGCATCGGCGGGTGGCTCAAGCCCATCGTCTACAGGAGGACCAGGTAATGGACATCGCCGACGAAGCCCAGGCCATGGAGGCCGCGCACCTCGCGTCCGCTCTCGCCGCCCGCCCGGGCCTGAGCGTCGAGGCCCAGGAGCGCGACCGGCACGGCCGCGTGGTCTGCCTCGACTGCGGGGAGCTTATTCCGGCCGCGCGTCTGGCCGCCATCCCGGACGCCTGCCGCTGCGTGGAGTGCGCGCAGTGAGCCTTGGTCTCGATCCTTCCGTCTTCCGCGCCTCCGGGCTGGGGCAGGACGGCGTCTACACCGTCCTGTCGTCCGGGTTCTCGTTCGAGTGCTGGGCGCACCTCTCCGAGGGCTCCCGTCTCGGCCACGCCGGGAGCGGCTTCGACCGCGAGTTCGCGTCCGGCCTGGCCAGGTACGCGGAGGCGCGCCTTGACGCCTCGGAGTTCGAGGCGCTTGGCGTCGAGGCCCCGGCGCGCGGCGACACGCTTCTCCACGGCGGCGTGACCTGGCGCGTGGAGCAGCCTCCGCGCCGGTCCGGTGGCATGTGGCTGGCGCTGGTGAGCGCGGACAAGCGCGGGGGCGGGCGGTGAACATACGCGCCCGCATCCTCAAGGAGGCCAGCGACAAGGCGCGCTGGCAGGCTGCCGAGGCAGACGGGCGCGGTTTCGTGCCCATGTCCGGAGGCGGCACGGTGGCCGTGATCGACGAGTCGCGCCAGGCGCTGCTGGCCCTCTCCAGGAATTTCCCCGGCCAGTTCAAGCGCACCATGGGCAAGATCGGCTCGCTCCTGCGCCAGCGCCTGCGCGCGTCCATCGAGGCTGGCGGTCCTGCGGGCACGTCCTGGCCGGCCAAGGCGCAGCTGCGCCAAGCAGCAGCCGGGAGGGCCTCCTACGCGGGGCGTCGCAAGGGCAGCCGCAGGAGCTACACCAAGGGGGATTGGGGCAAGATGACGCGCTCCCTCTTCGGGTACGCGTCCGGCGATCCCAGGCTCTCCTCCATGCCCTACGGCCGCCTGCACAAGGCCGGGCGCTACCGCCTGGCCGAGGACGGCCATTCGGTCCAGATCGGCTGGATCGGCTGGTCCGCATCCCAGACGTTCAGGGCGGTCCAGTCCGGCAGGCGCGGCGGCAAGGGCGAGTTCGAGTTCGACGAGTCGCAGCCCATCACCCGGGCCATGCGCAGGATGTTCGCGGCCGCTGGCATCAAGTTCGCCAAGGGCAGGCGCTCCATCCGCCAGGGCCAGCGCCCGCTGGTGCGCAAGGTCTTCCAGCAGTTCGAGCCGGAGCTCGAGGGCGTCGTCACGAAATCCATGGCCCGCTATATCGCGGAGGGGAAGAGCTCATGATCCTGCTCACCCAGTTGGCCGGTAGTATCGTCGATCTCCTGCGCGCGGACGAGGCCCTCTCGTCCTGGTGCTCCTCTGTCTGCGGCCGCCCTCTCACGGTGCTTGAGGGCACCTCCCCGGCGGACCCCCCGCGCGAATCCGAGGCTCCGTTCGTGGTGGTGGACGCCCTCTCGTCCACGCGCGGCCGCCTGAGCGACATCCCGTTCGTGCTCTGCGTGGACCTGGGCCTCTTGCGCCGCCCTGGCCAGAGCGTCCTGGCCTGCAAGACCGAGCTGGAGCAGGGCCTGGGGGCGCACGTCGAACGCGTGCTCTCGCAGGTGTCCGGCAACATCTCGTTCGAGGAACTGGCCGACGAGTTCGACGCCGATGGAGACCCCCTCGTCATATTGGAGAAAACCATAACCGTGTCCGTCCCGAACCTGATCGGCGCGGACGTCGACCTGTAAGGAGGCTCGCCATGTCCCACGCCAAGGGATCGAATTTCAAGCTGGTGTGCGGGTTCGAGACCGTGTTCAACACGGTGCCGGACCCGGCCACGGGCCTGGTCCTGCCCGTCAACTCCGTCAGCCTGCGCGCGGACCAGCCGCTCAAGACCTCGGGCACTATCTTCAGAGGCCGCAATCCGTCCGAACCCAACGCCGGTTTCGTGTCCGTGTCGGGTGACGTGGCGGTCCCCATGGAGGCCTCGGGCCTGGGCTTCTGGCTCACGTGCCTGCTTGGCCAGCCGGTCACCACCCAGGCGGCGGCCAAGAACATCGCGGCGGGTCCGGCCGTGAACAAGGGCGGCGGCAAGGTGGGCATCCCGGTCACGGCCCACGGCATCGCCGCTGGCGTGACCGTCACCGTGGCCGGAACCACCAGCTACAACGGCGAGTACGTGGTGGACAAGACCAGCACGGTCAACGAGATCGTCATCACCCACGCCTACACGGCCGAGACCTTCTCCTCGGGCACGGTGCGCCCGAAGATCTACACCCACGTCTACGGCGTGCCGGACGAGGCCCCCAGCTTCTTCTCGGAGAAGCAGTTCACGGACATCGTCCAGCACGAGATGATCACCGGCTGCAAGGTGCAGCGTTTCGGCACCCGCGTGGGCGGAGACGGCGAGCTCGTGGCCACGGTCGGCGTGGAGGGCTGCAACGCCATGGCGCTCTCGTCCACCTCCCTGGTGGACACCGAGGTGGAACTCTCCCTCGCCCGCTTCCTCTTCGACGGCGTGACCATCCACGAGGCCGGGAGCGCCTACGGCAAGGCCAAGGAGTTCTCCCTGGACATCGGCGCGGACCTGGACACGGACAGCTACTTCGTCGGCGGCGGCGGCATGCGCGGCTCCCTGGCCGAGGGCGTCATGAGCCTGGGCGGCACCATGAAGGCCGTGTTCGACGGCCCGGCGCTGCTGGAGAAGGGCAGGGCCCACACGGACACGTCCATCGTCCTGTCCTACTCGCGCGCCGTGGAGAGCCTGTCCTTCGAGTTCCAGGAGGTCCAGATTTCGCGCACCAGCCCGCCCATGGACACGCCCAGGGGGCTCTACTGCGACGTGAACTGGCAGGCGTTCCTGCGCGGCTCGTCCGGCTCCGCCGTGACGGCCACCCTCGTCAACCAGGTCTCCGGCTACTAGCCGGTGGCCGCAACATCCGTGGAGGAGATCATGAGCGAGAAGTACAAGAACTGGCTGGAGTCCGAGGGCATCGAGGTTCTCAGCCCCACGCGCGAGACGTGGCAGGCCTACCGCTCGCAGGAGCGCAGGCTTGTGCGCGAGATCAGCTCGGGGGGCGACTCGCCCGCCGCCGACGACGCCCAGGATGAGCTCCTGCGCATCCAGAACGAACTGGTGGCCTCGTGCTGCCCGGGCCGCGACGTGGTGAAATTCCCGGCGGACATGTTCCGCGACGTGCTCAATGACGTCGTGGGCCGTGGCTTCGGGTCCAGTCAGGGAAACTGAAATCGTACTGGGAATGGACTCAGGATGCCACGCGAGCTGAAGCCTGCGCCGCCTGCCGAGCGCAGGGCGGGGATGACGATCCCCCGCCCTGCGCCGGATGCAGGCTCGCGCCCCCGGAGCTGTGGGAGGAACACCGCCCGGGGTGGGCTCTGTACTCGTTCTGCCGGACTCAGCTCCGGTCAGGCCCGTCCGGCGTCATCGGGTTCGACTATCCGGCCGTGCTTACCCTCGCCGACCGTTTCGGCCTCCAGTCCGACGAGGACGCGTTCGGCGTCCTGCGCCAGATCGAGGGCTGGATGCTCGAGCGGCAGGCGAGTCAGCTGCGCGAGTTGGAGAGCAATGCCCGCTCCAGAGCCCGCTGACCGTTCCCGGTCGAGAATGCATGCGCTCCTCCACGCATGGGCCGTCCGCCCGGAGGGGGCTTGGCCGCCCCACTCCATGCCCGCCTCCGGGCGGCGCGGCCACGTGAACACCAGCACATGGAGGTCCGGCCGTGTCCGGTGATCTCAACACGCGCATCATCATCACGGCTCGTGACGACGCCTCCCGGGTGTTCCTGGAGACGGCGAACAACCTGTCCGTGGTAAGCGACGCCGCGCGCAAGACCTCTGACGCTTTGGGCGGCTCCATGTCCACCGAGGTGGTGGCGCGCAAGACGGCGGAGTTGGCGGGCAACCTCTCCACGATCTCGCGGCTCTCGCAGGCCGCAGGCAAGGACATCGGCGCTCTCGGCGCGCAGTTCGAGTCGCTGGCCTCGCAGGCCGGGCTTACCGGCAAGGAGTACGCGAGCCTCCAGGAGCGGATGCTGCGCACCCAGGCCTCGCGCCAGGCGTCAGAGAGCCTGCGCGCCGTGGCGGACGCGGCCGGGCTCTCCTCGCGCGAGGTGGAGGCTCTCGGGCGCAAGATGGGCATGGCCCGGGGAGAGATCGCCGCTGCGGACCGCTCCGCCCAGTCCGTCGCCACGCGCTTCACGCTGCTGGAGGGTGTGGCTGGCCGCCTGGCCGTGGTCCTGGGCGCGGTCGGCCTCGCCGCTCTCGGCAAGGAGGCGGCCCTCGCAGCCGCCCGTTACGACACGCTGGGCGTGGTAATGGAGGTGGTCGGCCGCAACGCTGGCATATCCAGGCAGGTGATGGACGAGACGTCCAAGAGCCTCCAGCGCCAGGGCATCGCCATGGTGGAGAGCCGCGACGCCACCGTGAGGCTCACCCAGGCGGGCATCGACCTGGCGCAGACCAACCGGCTCGGTCGCATCGCCCAGGACGCGGCTGTCATCGGCCAGATGAACTCCTCCCAGGCGTTCATGACCATGATCTCCGCCATCCAGACGGCCCAGCCCGAGATGCTCCGGACCATCGGGATAGTGGTCAACTTCGAGGACGCCTATCGCCAGTACGCCGCGCAGGTGAACAAGAGCGCGGATTCGCTCTCCGAGCAGGAGAAGATGCAGGCGCGCGTCAACGCCGTGCTGCTGGCTGGTGGCAAGATCACCGGAACCTACGAAGCGGCGATGGCCACTGCTGGCAAGCAGATTGGCAGCCTTGCTTCACGCCTGGACGACCTCAAGACGGTGGGCGGCGAGGCCTTGCAGGAGGGGCTGGCCGCCTCCGTGGCCCTGGCCACGGAGAAGGTGAAGGAGTTCACGGCCTACCTGAAGACCGACGAGGCCCGTGCCCAGATCGCGGCCATCGGCAAGACCGGCGAGGAGTCTTTCGCCACCCTGGTCTCCGCAGCGGAGAAGGCAGGTTCGTTCCTTTCGGTGGTGTCCACGGGCTGGAACTCCCTGCCGGATATCGTCAAGGAGGCCGGGCTTGTTGTCGCCGTGGTGGGCGGTCCGAGGGCTGTGGCCGCCCTGGGGGTGCTCTCCGCCGCTGTCGGAGAGACCAGGAAGCTCATGTCGGAGATCGGCGACATCTGGGGTGACGCTCTCGGAGACGGGGATGACGCCAGGCTCAGGGTCTTGGAGAGGAACAAGAAGGGCATCTCCTCCTCCTGGCTGCTCTCGGACAGCGGGAAGGCCTACCAGATCCACCAGGTCGACAAGCAGATACAGGAGATCAAGGGCCGCCGCCGGTCCCTCGAAGCCGAGCGGGCCATGCTCAACGACTCCGTGGCCGCTCCCCCGGCCAAGCCCTACAACCCCAACACCAAGCCGGTGGTGGAGGAGACCTGGGGCGACCTCGTCTCGCAGCGCTCGCGCCTCTTCTCGGGCGGCGGCGAGTCCTCCCTCTCGGACCAGACCCGGCGTGACAAGGCCCTTGCCGACTTCAAGGGCCGCTACGAGCTTTCCCTGCGCATGTACGCCCTGGCCGGGGGCGACTCAAAGAAGATGGCGGACGCCGTGGCCGTGGAGCGCGACGCACACCACGCCCTCGGGGCGGAGCTGGACTCCATAGACGCCAAGCGCAAGCGCGCCGGAGACTCCGCCCGCAAGGCCGCCTACGAGATTTCCGAGTCCATGAACTCCGCCCTGGCCGCCTCAGAGGGCTGGCTGGGCACCAAGTGGGACACCAAGTTCCGCCAACTGCTCGTGGACCAGGACAAAGCCCTCAAGTCGGCCAAGACCCCCGTGGAGGAATACTGGGCCAAATGGGAATACGGGGCCAAGCGCGCCCAGGCCGAATTCGACCGCTGGATCGACTCCATCAAGCGCAGCGGCGACGTCATGTCCGAACTCGGCTCCCTCTCCATGGACCCATCGATGCAGTTCGAGGGCGAGCGGCGCAAGCTCGCCGCCTCCTGGGAGCAGGCCGTCAAGGAGGCAGCCGGAAACCAGGAGGAGATCGACCGCATCAACAAGGTCTATTCCCTCAAGGAGGTGGACCTGCGCGAGCGGACCATGGGCGACATGTCCAAGCTCGACGCGTCCTATTGGGCGCGCCGCCGCGAGGGCCTGGAGAACATGGACCGCTACCTCGCCCAGCAGGGCGCGGACGAGCACGCCCGGGCCGTCTACCTCTCGCAGGAGCGCGCCAAGCTGGGCAAGCAGGAGCTTGAGGCGCGCCTCGGATACGAGGCCACGTTCTCCGCCTACCTGGAAGACCGCCTCGCCCTGCACTACGAGCTGTACAAGGACGCGGCAGCGCGCCAGCTGGAGCTCTGGGAGGGCTTCGCGGATGCGGTGATCGGCGCGCTGGACGGCATCACGGACGCGGTGTCGAACGGCGTGGGCAGCGCCTTGGGGGACGCGGTCCAGGGCAGCATGAAGAGCGCCCAGTATTACCTGGAGCAGGGTCTCAAGTCCTTCGGCCAGACGCTGGCCTCGTCGCTTTCCGAAGTCTCGCGCATGGCACTGCGCCACTACATCGTGGTGCCGATCTTCGGCCAGATCGTTGGCACGGGCGGCAGTTTCGGGGGCCTGGCCTCGTCCTCGGGCCTGAACGTGCAGGGCGGTGACGGCGCGTTCGGGCTTGAGAGCCTCATGAAGTACGCCGGTCTCGGCAAGGACGCGGCCGGTCTCTTCGGTAGCGCCGGGGGGATGAGCCTTGAGGCGCTCTCCGCCGCGTCCACCAACGCGTTCACGTCCACGCTCAGCTCCAGCGGCTCGGTCCAGATGGCGAACGTGGCAGCCAGCAACGCCACGAGCGCGGCCGGTGGCGGCCTGACCGCTGCTCTCGGGCCTGCCGCCCTGGCCGGGGGGCTCGGGTATCTCGCTGGCGGCATGGTCCGGAGCGACACGCGGGTTCCGTCCTACACCGGGGCCGGAGCCGGGATCATCGCTGGCGGGGCTGCGGCGCTCGCTGGCTTAAGCACGCTCGCGGCAACCGGCGTCGGCGCGCTCGTGGCCATTCCTGCGGCCATCGCCACCGGCCTGGCCATGGGCGAGACCAAGAAAAGCACTTGGACCGTGCCCGCAGGCTCGCGCCCGGCCATCTACATCGCCGGGGGCGACGTGGTGCCCGCCTCCTACGGCATCCTGAAGACCACGGCCACGGGCGCGTTCGGCTCCACCAGGTCGAGCAGCAACATCGTCTACACGCCCTCGTCGGGGGCCATGCTTGAGCAGCAGCAGGCGGCGTGGACCAGCGCCACCACGGCCGTCGCCCGCTTCGCGCGGATCGCGGACGTGTCCGGCGAGAGCCTCAAGGCCGCGCAGAGCCAGTTCTTCACCGGCCAGGCCATTCCCGTGCCGGAGGGCATGGACGCCGAGGTCTACAAGAACATCGCCAACGCGTTCGCCATCACCACGGCCAACGGCCTCGGGCTGTACGACGCGCTCATGGAGGTGGCGGACTCCAGCGAGACCACCATCGACGTGATGACGCGCCTCTCCGACGCCTGGAGCGTGGCAGCCCAGGTGGCCATGGTCACGGGCACGGACCTGCGCGACCTCTACGCCTCCATCGACTCCGTCAAGCGCGCGGACAAGATTTCGCAGCTGGAGGCGGCTGTCGGCGGGGCGGACGCGTTCTCCCAGGCCTTCGCCATGGCCAACACGGGCAGGCTGAACACCGAGATCGCGACCGGGCAGGTCGCGGCCGCCCGGCGCAACCTCGATGAGACGCTCGCCCGGTTGGACCCGGAAGGCGGCGACGCCCAGAACGTCGCCAGCGGATACTGGTGGACCCACTACCGAAACTCCCTGGCCATGCCGGATATCTCTCCCGAGCGTTTTTCCGCCATGACCCAGATCGCGGCGGCGGTGCAGGCCTGGGAAGCGTCCGTCAAGGCGG
>Ga0302250_1001227_pt1 | contig 20170 bp, 24 predicted proteins | sample AAG_RA_Asp_MG_FD_193536 | JGI IMG/M metagenome (GOLD analysis project Ga0302250, IMG submission 193536) | Enriched activated sludge microbial communities from anaerobic digester in WTTP, New Holstein, Wisconsin, United States - AAG_RA_Asp | ecosystem: Engineered > Bioreactor > Anaerobic >... | reverse complement strand
AATGCACTTTTCGCGCTTTTCCCGCCTTCAACCACACCCATTTTTAGGCGATTATGTACGCTTCTGCCAATAGGAGCTTCTACTTCGCATGAATCTTTTAACGGATAATCTATCAAAGCTATATAATATCTCCCCATGCTCTTATCTTCAAGCTGTCGGCTCAGAGCTTCATGGGCTTCATTGCTCTTGGCAATTACCAATGCCCCTGTGGTCTCTTTGTCTATACGATGAACTATACCGTGTCTCTCTTCGCCTGAAATAGTTGAAAGAGATACTCCTCTTTGGACAAGCCAATCAACAAGGGTCGGCTCTTTTACGCTAGGGGCTGGATGAACGACAAGCCCGCTTGGTTTGTTTACTACCATTAGATATTCGTCTTCATATAGTACTTCTACATTAAAATCGACATTCATCGCAACTTTATGTTCGGCTTGTGGCAATGTATACGAAATAATATCGCCTATATGCACTTTGTGGCTTGTTTTTGTTACATCTTTGTCATTGACCTTCACAAAGCCTTTTTCTATAAGTTTTTCTATCTGATTTCTGCTGGCATTTAGATGAGATGCCAGTATCTTATCGATTCTACCGGGCTCGTTTGTTATAAACCGATTCTTGCTTGCTTCTTCCTTCATCCTTCTACCTTGCTTATATCATCTCTTTTCCATCTGGCAGGATCCAAAAAAGTATCATCATGTATATGTGATAATGATGCTTGCATCATCTTAAATAGGTTTTTATTCTCTTTTTCCATGGCCGAAAGCCACTCTTTTGTCTTGGCCCTGGCAAACGGCATCTTGACATTTTTAAGCATAGCAGGACATGCCTCATCACCGATTGCAACAAGCGCGTTATCTTCCACAAAGGCTCTGGTTTGAGATTCTCTCACTTGTATTAAAGGGCGGATGAGATGAAATCCTCTTTCAGTCTTATAGATCGGAGCCAAACTTCTCATAGTGCCGTTATAAAACATGTTCATAAAAAAACTCTCCACCGCATCATCCAAATGGTGTCCAAGTGCTACTTTGTTAAACCCGCCCTCTTGTGCATATGTATACAAAGCACCTCTTCGCATACGCGAAAAATAACTGCAAAAAGAGCTATTTGGACGGATGGTATCTTGTGAAATATCGAATATATTGGTTTCAAAAACCTTATGCGGTATGCCGTGTTCTTTGCAATGAGCCGACAAGGCTTCATACTGTTCATTTGGCATACCGTAATTTATAGTACATGCTTCATATTCAAACTTAAAAGGTGCATGTCTTTGGATATGCTTGATGATATGCACAAGTGCCAAAGAGTCTTTGCCTCCGCTAAGCCCGATCAGTACCTTATCACCTTCATTTATGAGCTTAAATGCCGCATTTGTTTTGCCGACTATGCGCAAGAGTTTTTTGCTTACGCTTGGAGTTTTGATCTGGTTGTTTATATCTTTTGATTCTGTCAATTTGGTATGCCGTATAAGTAATTTCTTTTATTATACCATTTTGTCGTTTAGTAGCTAATTATTGTGGATTTATTTTGCTTATACATATCTCTAGCAGCTCATTGCAATTGTACAAAATAAGCATATAAACTAAAAATAATATAACAAAATAGAGACTCGCATGTTTTCGCATGCGAGCCGGAATTTAACGCATCAATTAAGCGTAGATCTCATCTACCATATCTAGTATAAAATCTGCACTGATCTTAGCAGAACTTTCTAAAAACGTATCAAAATCTACACCGGCTTCATCATTGGCTGTATCGCTTATGGCTCTAAGTATAAAAAATGGGACATTAAGAGCATTGCACACTACAGCGACACTAGCCCCCTCCATCTCCAAAGCAGACGCCTTAAAGGTTTCAGCAACCCAGCTCTTTTTTTCACCGCATGCAACGAATTGATCTCCTGTAGCTATAATACCTTCTTTTAAAACGATCCCCTTGTTTGCGGCTATTTTTTTGGCGATCTCTCTTAGTTTCGCATCGGTTGGTATGCACACTTCGCCTTCTGGAACATATCCATAAGGATGCCCAAAAGCTGTGATATCCAGATCGTGCTGACACAATCCGTCAGCTATGATCAGGTCTCCGATCTTAAGCTCGCTGCTGATAGCTCCGGCAACACCTGAAAACAAAACTGTTTGGCATCCAAATTTTTCTATCAATATCGTTGCAGTAAGCGCTGAAAATACTTTTCCTATTTTGGAGTATGCAATAACAAGCTTTTTGCCGTTATAGACCGTTTCATAGTATGTATTATTGGCATACTGTGTCTCTATCACGCTATCCATTTTAGACAAAAGCGGATCTATCTCCTCTCTCATTGCTCCGATTATTGCTATTTTCATTGTATATCTTTAAGTGCAACTATGGTCGCTTCAAGGCTTGCCATATCGCTTACATTGAAATGCGGTTTAGATGTTGAGCTTTTATTGAGCCCTTTGAGCACATTGCCGTGCCCGAACTCTATATAACAATCGACTTCATTGTCTATATTGGCAATAGATTGTTTGTAAAGCACAGGCATAACAAGCTGTTTTGGCAGCAATTCCAAAGCTTCTGTTTTTGTATTATAAGCTTTTGCAGTAACATTGGAAATGACCGGAGCAATGAAACTCTCTTTTAACATCTCTTGCAATTTTGCTTCCAATGGTGCAACTGCGCTATCTAGTAACGGGCAGTGAGAAGCAACCGACATGTTAAGAAGCATTGCTCTTTTTGCTTTTGCCTCTTTTAGGGTATCTACTAATTCTTCCAGATCTTTTTTAATACCTGCAATTACTATCTGGCCGTCTGAATTATAATTAACCGCCCAAACTTGTTTTCCTTCTGCTCTGGCATTTTCGCAAATACTCTCTACTGTGGCATCATCTAGTCCCAGTGAAACCAGCATACCTACCTCTTGTTTTGAGCATGCTTCAGCCATCAGTTGACCTCGAAGATTTACAAGCTCAACTGCATCAATAGCATCTAGGGCACCTGAAGCCACAAGAGCAGAAAACTCACCCAATGAATGTCCAAGAGTAAGTACCGGCACAATTCCCGTTCTATCTACAAAAAGCCTATTTGCTATAGCACTAACTAGCAATATAGCAGGCTGAGTAAATGCTGTTTGAGCCAGATTTTCATTTTCTGTAAATAAAAGAGTTTCAAAATCTATACCCGTTCTTGCTTTTGCGTCAGCAAACATCTCTTTTGCTATTGGAGAATTTTCAAAGAAATCCTTTCCCATACCTACTGCTTGAGACCCTTGGCCGGGAAATACAAACGCACACTTTAATGACATATCTTTTCCTTTGAATACATAATTATAAATAATAATATATTATACCATGTCATCGTTTAGGATTAAGAATTCGCATTCAAACTAGGCGTTGGATATTTTTGATTTTTCAATCTATATTTATGATACAATATTTAAAATACAATGAGGAGTTTTATATGTTCGCTATTTTATGGTGGCATTGGATTGTGTTTGGATTATTGTTATTAATAATCGAATTGGCTATCGGCACTTTTTTTATATTGGGTTTTGCTATTGCGGCTATAATTGTTGGCATAATGACATTTTTTATAGTTTTCTCATTTAATGCACAATTAATGTTATGGTTGTTGTTTTGCATTATTTTTATAGCTATTTGGTATAAAAAATTTTCTGATACAACAATAACAAAAAGCGGTCAATCAAATTATTCTCTTGATACTTTAGGTACAGTTACACAAGAGATACCAAAACATGCGAGAGGCAAAGTGGTTTTCGATACCCCTGTACTTGGGAATACTGAGTGGCATGCAACAGCTTCAATATATATACCGGCAAACACACGCATTAAAATTGTTAGAGTCAACGGACAGCTTATAGAGGTTGAGCCTCTTTCAATCAAATAAAGGAGAAAAACCATGGAAATTATGATCATTTTAGTCGCAGTTGTTCTATTCACTTTATATAAAGGCATTAACATAGTACCGCAAGGCGAAGAATGGGTGGTCGAGAGGCTCGGAAAATTTTCACGCACACTAAATCCGGGGCTCAATATTATAATCCCATACATAGAAGACATAAGACAAAGAGTTTCCACTAGAGATATTATACTCGATATTCCGGGACAAGAGGTAATCACTAAAGACAATGCCGTAATTCATACTAATGCTATCACATTTATTCGTGTCACCAACCCTGCTGATGCGATATACGGTGTAGAGAATTTCAAGCTTGCTATCCAACAGCTTGTTATGACAACTCTTCGTTCTATACTTGGAGAGATGAATCTAGACGAAGCCCTATCAAGTAGAGAACATATCAAAACTAAATTAAAAGATCAAATCATAGATGATGTGGCAGGCTGGGGAGTCACTGTCAAATCTGTAGAGATCCAAGACATTGCCCCAAGCCCATCCATGCAAGCATCGATGGAACGTCAAGCAGCAGCAGAGAGAGAACGGAGAGCCATTGAAACCACGGCCGAAGGAACAAAAAATGCAATGATCCTTGAAGCAGACGGCAAGCTTGCAGCTGCCCAAAGAGAAGCACAAGCGCAAATAACTCTAGCCAAAGCCTCAGCAGAAGCCATTCGTGCAATTGGTGAAAACACACAAGATCAAGAATTACCTGCAATGTTTTTACTCGGTGATAGATATATAGCTACCCTTGAAAAAATGAGTCAAAGCCAAAATGCAAAATTTGTAGTTTATCCTGCTGATCTGCAAGAAGCCATAAAAGGCATGCTGGGAAGTGTATTTAAGAAATAATCTTTTGTGTGTTGCCGCATCGTACAAAGCTGATACGGTTTTTGATGGATGAGCAGGCAAAGTGACAAGAGTTGAGCTTAACCTCTTTCTGTTTTTCCTCTAAAAGAGACTATGCCGTATGCTAAATTTGCTACTTTATTGTAACCCATTTTTTTCATGATCTGCTGACAATATGCACTTCTGCTTCCGCTAAAACAGTAAACTATGATATTTTCATCTTTTTTCTCATCTATTTGCGAAAGAGCTTGATAAAAAGAGGTTGTAGGCACCAAAAAGTCTGTGCCGGCTATACGTTCCCCCTTATACTCCATCCATTCGCGTACATCAACAAGAATAAAATCCACAAGCCCTATTTCTCTAGCTTCCATAAGTGATTCAAGTTCATCTGAATCTAGATCTTTTTGATCCAAAAGAGCCAAACATTCTTCTTTTGATAACCCTCTTGAATGGGTATGAGAAACTTGCGCAGCACTCTTTTCTATAGCATGCTTTGCTGCATATTCAGGAGTGCAAAATATACCGCAGTGACAGTGCCCGTCATTTGGGATCTCTGCTTCAAGAGCCGGCTTGCATGGGCATATTCTGTTATTTGCTGCTTTTCTTTCTTCTTCGGTTTGTCCTTCTACCATAAAACATGGGCAATATCTTTTCCCGTAGATAAGTTTATTTCTTGTTAGTCCGATTTTAACCGATTCGTTTATCTCTTCTTCCGGATTATATACAAATCCGAATTGATTACAGACTTTTTCTGCAAACGAGAGTGTTCTTGCATATTCTTGTTGAAATTCTTCCGATTCTGTATCGATTTTGATTAGCATATAATTTCCTATGTGATTATAAATATTTTTTGAAATTATAGTAAAAAAATTTGAGAATTTTGTTATAAAATAGAACAAAAAAAGTTAGTTAAGCTAGCATTATAAATATAATAATTTACAAGAAAGATTCTAAGCAATCCTCCCATTTAAAAGTGGGAGTTTGCATCGATTATTAATGGCAGTGACCGCCGCCGCAACAACCGCCGCTGCTATGGCTATGTCCGTGATCATGATGACCGCCGCCACAACAACCGCCGTTGTCATCGCATGCTAATTGTCCTGTCATAGCTTCATCTGCAGTTGCTTCTCTAGCATCAATTATCTCTACAGAAAAAAGCAAGTCTTTGCCGGCCAAAGGATGGTTAAAATCGATTGTCACTTCGTTATCATTAAATGATTTTACAGTAACTTGTACGCTTTGCCCATGTTCTCCTTGTCCATAAAGCACCATACCTTCTCTAAGGTCGATTCCTTCGAACTGATCTCTAGGCAAAACTTGCATAGCTTCAGGATTGGTCTCGCCGTAAGCCTCTGATGCTTTGACCAAAATCTCACCTTTTTCTCCTGCTTTCATACCGACAAGTGCATTTTCAAGTCCGATTATGATATGGCCTTTGCCTGTGATAAACTCCAAAGGAGCTCCGCCTATATTGCTATCGATAATATCGCTTTTTCCAGCTTCGGTTAAACTGTATCCCAATGATACAACACTATTGTCTTTTGTAATAATCATAATTTTCTCCATTTAATATTTTTTGTCATTGTAGCCAAGCAAACTTTACAAACCCTTAGCTATTTTTTTGAATAGCAAATTTAAAGCTTACTTCATGCCGTCTAATTTATTTTTTGCTATTTTCGCACTTTCTTTGGCAGGATATTTTTTTATAATAGTTTCATAAAAAAGTTTTGCCTGAACCTTATCGTTCGTGTTTTCCAAAGAGATCGCAGTATGCAACAAAAGCGTATCTATATAACTTGCCCTATCATCAAGTTTGGCACTGCTCTTATAATAAAAAATTGCATCTTTATATCTTTTTTGATAATAAGCTATTTCTCCCAAATAATAATTTGTAGATGCCGCCTTGTACCCTTGTTGTTGGGCATCTAAAAACTGCTCTTGAGCTTTATCGTATTGTTTGGCTCTAAATAAAGTAATACCATTAGCATATGTCAGCTCTTTGGTTGAGGATCTTACAGGCGGTATCGCATTTTCTGTTTTGCTATTTGTTTTTAAGATTTTATATAATTCGTCTTTTTTGACACATGATGCATTAAGGTCATCTATCATCCTGCCTAGTTCTTGAATTAATTTCATATCATTTTTGGAATCTTGATTTCTATTTGTCTCTTCAAGTTCCATTATTTTGACATTTAAACCTTCTACTAGACTTGTAAGTCCGTCTATGCGTTCGTTTTGTTCTTGTATCTTTTGCTCAAGCATAATTATATTAGAGCTTGGAACTTCTTGTGCAAAAGAGACAAGATTGGCAATGCTGAATATGGCTAAATAAATTTTTGCATTCATCTTTATTGCTTATGCAGGTCTACTCTTCTATTTTGAGCATAACATTCATCCGCGGTACTATTGGTACATACTGGCGCGCTTTCACCCAATGAGACTATAGTAAATCTTTCACTTGCAATTCCTTGTGCGACCAAAGCATCTTTTACGGCTTTTGCTCTTTTTAACCCTAGGGCATAATTGAACTCATCTGTACCAAATTCATCACAATTGCCCTCTATTTTTATATTGCCGCTATAGCTTTTTAGGGTCTGTATATTTTTGTCAATAGCTTTTTGCATATCATTTACTATACTAAAATCTCCAAATCCAAAATACACACTTTGAAAACCGCCGCTACTGTTATTATAAGTACCGTCATTTGGCAATCCGCCGCTCGGACTCATTTTGCCCCTAAGTGCATCGGCATTTGTCATCTCGCCATGTTCACCCACATTCACACCTGCATTGCTCATTGAAGGCACATCGGATATATTAGCACTTGTATTTAATTCCGGTGCTTTTTGACTGCATCCTGTCCAAAAAAATGCAACTAAGATTGTTGTTGCAATTAAAAATAATTTTTTCATATAAATCCTTTCAAAAATTAATACAATACGATATTACCACAAAATTACCAATCAATAGATTGGACTTTGCTTCCGACATTGAAAATATTACTCTCTTTTGTCTGTATGTTAATATACCCGACTAAGCTTTTACCGCCTTGTTGCTTGACATACAAAACTACATTTCCGTCACTTGAAAACCTAGGAAATTGATTATCTCCGCTGCTAGTCAATGGCATTGTTCCAAAGGCCGAATTGAGATATATATTAAAGGTATTGCCACTGAAGCGTTCACCGCTTTCTCTGGATGAATATACTATTTTATTCTCAAATGCATCACAGCTATTATTATTTCTACCTCTTGATACTACAGGGGACACAGAAGGGCTTGTTAAATATTTTTTAAAAATATTTGGATACCCAAGCCTATTTGATACAAACACGATCTGTTTTTCTCCAGATATGTATTGCCCTCCGACATCAATACCGCTAAAATCCGTCAGACGCGTTGCGGCTTTTGTGGCTGCATCAAATTCATAAATGTCAGGCTGTCCGTTTGGCGCCATAGTAAGAAGGAGTTTTGATCCATCCCGGCTCACATCGGAACATACAAGCATGCCGTCTGATGATGTGATAAAATCTTTTGTACCGTTATTTAAATGATATCTATACAAAGCAGGTTTGGCCCCATTCATTGCAGTATAATAAAAGCTGCTTTGAGATCTGTCCGACCATTTTGGAAAAAGATTAAGTCCGTTTCTGATTATTGGCTGCTTGTATGTAAAAGTATAATCAGAAAGTATTATTTCACTCTGCTTAGAAGCTGTATATCTAGTAAATAAAACCAAACGATTCATCCAATCTATACTTCTATATCCCAATATACGATTGATATCGCTCACTGCCTTATGTATCAAAAACGGATATTTGTTAAAGGCTGAAATAGAATAGCTTTTTTGAAATAAATTAATTCCATTGCTGTTTTTGATAAGTATAATTGATAAATTTACACCGTTTATATTGTCTAATCGGTATTTTAATGTATACTCATTGGATTTTAATTCGCTCGGCAATATCGCAGAATCATAAGCTGCGTTGTAATGATTGTTATCGGTACTAAAATTTCCGCTCAATTTCAAATCATTCAAAAAAAGCAAAAAAACTTTTTTTGCCGTGCCGTTGTCAATCAAAGTACTTCCGTCAGCAATTGCTATTTTGCTGCGGTTATCTACCTTTTTTTTGATCGTTAGTTCTGCATCGCTGTCCCCCATCAAAACAGTTAGGAGCATAATTATAGAAAATATAAAACGCATCATTACCTCTCCGCAATAAAATTTACATCAAACAGATAAGCCCTTGAACCTGCATGCGGTCCAAAACCTACCTTTTGTAGCTGCTTGAGGTATTGTACCAATCCTTGATTAAATTCCTCATTAGCTGAGGGTTGTGTGATTTTAAAATCAAAATCACCATTTGGCTGTATAACAAACGAGATCTTTGCTCTCTCTCCTGCATAACTGCTTTGTGCAGGCCAACCTTGCAAAATAGATCTTACTTTTGACTTATACGCATCTTCAACCCCGGCATCGCCTTTTTTGCTAAATTCCTTATTGATCAGTTCAGATGCCGCACTTGATGAAGATTGCGGCAGTTTGGCCGCTGCCGGCATCGACTGCTTAGATGACGTTTTGGTTTTTGGTGTTGGGTGTATTGGTTTGTCTGATTTTATATTTGCAAACAGATCGGTTGTATTTGCTGGTTGATTTTTAAATTTTTGTATGGGTTTTGTTTTTTCTATTTTTTTAGTCTCTTGTTTTTTTATTACAGGAGATGTTTCTTTAGGTTTATCAGCAGGAATTTGTTTTTTTTCGATCAATTCTTGTTTTTTTTCAATTGGCTCTTGTTGTTTTGCAACAATTTCTTTTTGAGGCTGCTCTATTGGTTTTTTAATTTGTGGTTTTTCTTCTTGCGGCTCATTTATTGATTGAAGGATATCATTAGATTCTGTTTGAACCGGTTTAGACGGTAACAGATCTTTGGAAGTATCTAATGTGGACAAATCGACTGCAATGATCTGTTCTGTTTGTGTACCGATATCTTTTTCTTCTGATTTATATCCAAAATGCCAAAAAAGCAACCCTACAATGACAATATAAATACCAACAGCAATAATACCGCTTTTAAATGTATATTCTTTTTCCATAAATTATTGTGTCACCAAAGATACATTCTCAAATCCGGCATTTTTTACGCTTTTAAGTAGAAACATAATATCTTTATATGCCAAGTCCTCATCGGCACGGATATATATATTTGTTTTTGGGTCCATATCTGATTTGTTTGCAAATTGGCTTGGAAATGTATCTAAAGAATAGACATCATTATTTATATATATTTTTTGATTTTTATCCATACGAATGGTAAGTGAATCGCTCTTTTTTGCTTGGCTTTGTTTTGAGCCTTGAGGAAGTGTGATCTGTTCTTGGTATGTTATAGTTGGAGCAGCTATCATCAAAACCGCCATAAGAACAAGCATAACATCCATGAGCGGAGTAATATTCAAATCCGGATCGTCATCCCAATGAAACATTTATACTCCTATTTGTCATCAATTTGAGCCAGCATCATTTTTGACTGAGATGCCAAAAGCGAGCTAAGCTCATAAGCCTTGCGTTTTAATATTAAATGAAAACTATATGCAAAAATTGCCACCAAAATACCTGCAGCAGTTGCAACCAATGCTTCTGATATTGCCGGAGCGACAATATTCAATGCGGCACTTGACTGATCGCCAAGCTTGCTAAATGTTTCCAATATCCCAACTACAGTTCCAAAAAGGCCGATAAAAGGTGATGTGGATGCTATTATAGATAAAAGTGTTAAATTACGGGTAGCTATTCGTACGGCATCGGAAGCAGCAGCTTCTAATATCACAGAATTTGGATTATTAACTTTGCTAAGATATGCATTTAATAGTGATGATTTGCTTACAGCTCTAGACGCACCCATATAAAGAGCTTTTAGCGAATCGGTTTCAATCTCGATACGTTTATGCAAGAGCTTGAAACGATCCATAAATACCCAAAAGGTAATTATAAAATAAAAAGAAAGAATCAATAAAACCAAAATAGTGATAACACTACTTTGGGATAAATATTGAGAAAATGAATTAAACAATTATATAGATTTCCCTATGTGCTCTACTTTGCTTACCGCAGTAGCAATTGCCACGCTTGAAGCTTCAGTGCTTTTAAGAAGTGTTTTTGCATCTTCGATTGCTTTTGCCAATTCATTATCTTCGCCGGAAAGCGACACTGCGCCATCAACGATACATATAGTTTTAGCTTCATCTACCTTGACATATCCAGAATTGATAGCTACTGCAATTTCTTTATTTTGAGCTGTTTCAATGACAATAACACCGGTTGCAAGCATAGAAACCAAAGTTGCGTGTTTTGGAAGAACTCCAAACTCTCCTTCAGCTCCAGGCAGAGTAACCTGTTTAACATCATTGTCGAAAATTACACCGTCAGGTGTAACTATTTCAAGCTTCATTAGTTCCATAGTATTCCTTTAAGGATTAAGCTTTTGCTTTCATTTTTTCAAATTTAGCAACGGCTTCGTTCATATCTCCAACCATATAGAAGGCAGCTTCAGGCATTTCGTCATATTTACCTTCTAAAAGTCCTTTAAATCCGGCAATTGTCTCTTCAAGAGTAACATATACACCAGGGCTCCCTGTAAATACTTCCGCAACGTGGAATGGTTGAGATAGGAATTTTTCAATTTTTCTAGCTCTCTCAACAACAAGTTTATCATCTTCGCTAAGCTCATCCATACCAAGAATTGCGATAATGTCTTGCAAATCTTTATATTTTTGTAAAATTTGTTGTACACCGCGAGCTACTTTATAATGATCTTCACCGATAATTTGCGGATCAAGCATTCTAGAAGTTGAATCTAGCGGGTCAACTGCCGGATAAATACCTTTTTCTGCAATTGAACGGTTAAGAACTGTTGTTGCATCAAGGTGAGCAAAAACTGAAGCAGGAGCCGGGTCAGTCAAGTCATCCGCAGGTACATAAACAGCCTGAACTGATGTGATAGAACCTTTTTTAGTAGAAGTAATTCTCTCTTGCAATGCACCCATTTCTCTGCTTAGTGTAGGTTGATAACCAACTGCTGACGGGATACGGCCCAAAAGTGCTGACATTTCAGAACCTGATTGTGCAAATCTGAAAATGTTATCGATGAACATCAATACATCTAGACCCATTTCATCACGGAAATACTCAGCCATTGTAAGACCTGTAAGAGCGATTCTGTTTCTTGCTCCCGGTGGTTCACTCATTTGTCCATAGCACAGTGCAACTTTGTCAAGTACGTTTGACTCTTTCATTTCATGGTAAAGGTCATTTCCTTCACGAGTTCTTTCACCAACACCGGCAAATACAGAATAACCGCTATGTTTCATAGCAACGTTATTGATAAGCTCCATGATGATAACTGTTTTACCAACACCTGCTCCGCCGAATAGTCCGACTTTACCGCCCTTTGAATAAGGAGCAAGAAGGTCAACAACTTTGATACCTGTTTCAAAAACTTCTGTTTTTGTGCTTTGCTCTTCAAAAGGAGGAGGATCTCTATGGATTGACCAGTATTGTTTTGCTTCAACAGGCGCGCCCTCATCAACAACATCACCGATTACATTGAATATTCTACCCAATACTTCTTGTCCAACAGGAACTTTTATTGAATCTCCTGTTGCTCTAACTTCTTGGCCTCTAGATACACCTTCACTCATATCCATAGCGATCGTTCTTACACGTTTGTCACCAAGCTGTGCAGCAACCTCTAATACCAATTTTTGCTCTTTACCGTCAACTGTAAATACAGTTTCAAGTGCTTCATTGATCTCTGGCAGGTAATCTGTAAAATCAACATCGATTACCGGGCCAAGTACTTGTACTACTTTTCCTATCATTATCTTTCCTCTCCTCTAATTATTTCATTGATTCCATACCACTGATGATCTCGATGAGTTCAGTAGTAATCGCTTCTTGTCTGGCTTTGTTATATTTAACTGAAAGAGTTTTTACCATCTCTTTTGCATTGTTTGTTGCTGCATCCATTGCTTGCATTCTAGCGCTATGCTCAGCTGCAAGTGAATCGATCAGTGCATAATACATAGTATATTCTATATATCTCTTGATCAATCCTTCCAATAGTGTATTATCTTCATCCGGTTCAACTTCCAATTCTGAAGTAGAAACAGTATCCAAGCTTAATGCACTATGATCAACCGGCAATACTTGTGATTGTCTAACTTCTTGTGTTATCATATTGACATAACCATTATGAACCAAGATAATTTTTTCACTTTTGCCGTCGATATAATCTTGTGCAATTTGACTGATCAATTCTGATGATCTTTCAAAATCAGGTGAAGAACTAAGACCAACAACTTCATTGCTTAAAGCCACACTATTAAAACGGAAATAGTCGATACCTTTTCTGCCGACTGCTCTAAGTCTAACTTCAGTACCATTAGCTGCAAACTCTTTTCTAAGAGAATTTACTCTTTTGATGGTTTGAGCATTAAAGCCACCGCAAAGACCTTTGTCAGCAGTAACGAAAACTATATCCACGCTTTTTGGATTTTGAACTTCTCTAAAGTAAGGCAAGTCCAAACCATTTGCATTTTCACCAGCCATCTTTCTTGCAATTTCATTCAAAAGTTCAGTAAGCTTGTTTGCATAAACTTTTGATTTTTTCGCAAGCTCCTCTGTTCTTTTTAATTTTGCAGAAGAGACAAGCTTCATGGCCCGCGTAGTCTTTTGCGTGTTTTTAACACTTTTGATCTTACGCTGAATATCTTTTAAACTTGCCATGATATGCCCTTATGCGTTAAATGATTCTTTGAAATCTTCAATTGCTTTTCGTAATTGTGCTTCAGTCTCATCATCAATTTTTTGACTAGTTCTAATGTTATCCAAAACTTTAGAATATTTTGTATCCAAAAAGTTCAATAACTCCGCTTCAAATGTTGTTACTTTAGATGCTGGAATGCTGTCCAAATAACCTTTTGCACCTGCATAAATAACAGCAACTTGTTTTTCAATAGCAACAGGAGAATAAGGAGGTTGTTTAAGAACCTCTACCATTCTTTGTCCGCGCTCTAATTGTTGTCTGCTGTGCTCATCAAGATCTGATGCAAACTGAGCAAATGCTTGAAGCTCTCTATATGATGCGAGGTCAAGTCTAAGTGTACCTGCAACTTGTTTAGTAGCTTTAATTTGAGCTGCACCGCCAACACGAGAAACAGACAAACCAACGTTAATCGCAGGTCTGATACCTGAGTTGAACAAGTCAGTTTCAAGGAATATTTGACCGTCAGTAATTGAGATTACGTTTGTTGGGATATACGCAGAAACGTCCCCTGCTTGTGTCTCAATGATAGGGAAAGCAGTAATAGAACCTGCACCAAGCTCATCGTTGAGTTTCGCTGCTCTCTCAAGAAGTCTTGAGTGTAGATAGAATACATCACCTGGATAAGCTTCACGACCCGGAGGACGTCTAAGGATAAGAGACATTTCACGATAAGCAACAGCATGTTTAGAAAGGTCATCATAGAAAATTACAGCATGTTTGCCGTTATCTCTAAAATACTCAGCCATTGTAACACCGGCATACGGAGCAAGGAATTGCAATGCTGCTGATTCAGAAGCACCTGCATTTACAACGATCGTATAATCCATAGCGCCGTATTCTTCTAATTTTTTAACTGTAGCTGCAACGGTTGATTGTTTTTGACCAATTGCTACGTAGATACAAACAACATCTTGACCTTTTTGGTTGATGATAGTATCTATTGCTATTGTTGTTTTACCTGTTTGTCTGTCACCGATAATAAGCTCTCTTTGTCCTCTACCAACCGGTACAAGGGCATCGATCGCTTTGATACCTGTTTGAAGCGGCTCATGAACTGATTTTCTAGCCATAATCCCTGGAGCTTTTTCTTCTACAAAACGGCTTTGGGCTGATGCGATTGCACCTTTTCCGTCAATTGGCAAACCAAGTGCATTTACAACTCTGCCGATCATTGCTTCGCCAACCGGAACTTTAAGAAGATCGCCTTTTCTTTTAACGCTCATTCCCTCTTTGATACCAGCTGATGATCCAAGAACAACTACACCAACGCTTGCTTCTTCAAGGTTAAGAACCATACCTTCCATACCGTTTTCAAACTCAACGATCTCACCCGCCATAACATTATTCAAGCCATAAACAGTAGAGATACCGTCTGCGATACCTACTACTTTTCCAACTTCGTTTATGTCTAAATCAATTTGAAAATTTTCAATTCTCTCTTTTATGATAGAACTAATTTCATCTGCTTGTAATTTAACTGCCACTGCTACTCCTTTACTTAATATAATGACTTATAATGATCGATTGATATAATCGATTAATTGTTCTTTAACTCTCTGTTTAGAGAAATTAACCTCGATGCCCAAATCTTCTACCAAAACTCTTAAGCCTTCAAAATCACTTGTTTCTTGTGTTAACGAAATTTTTGATCCTGTATATTTGGCCAAAGCATCTTCAAGTTCAGTAACTTCTGATTTACCCAAACTTTTTTGACTTTTTATAACACCTTGATAACTATTTTGTTCTTTTTGAAGCTCGGCATTTACAATTTTAGCAATAGCCGGGATCAAAGCCAATCTTTTATTTTCACCTAAGATCTTAATAAAATTGATCAATTTAGCATCAGCCGCTTTGCCAAGCGCATCAAGAACACTTTGTGTTTTAGACTCATCGCTCAATAAAGGCGAATTAAGGCCATTTACTATAGAAGGTGTACTTGCAAAAGCATTTGAAAGCTCAGTAAATATTTCTGCATACTGGCTAATTAATTTAGAATCATCGATAGCAAAAATCGCTTTTGCATATCGTTGTGCTACTAACTCTTCCATTATGCTACCACCTTATTGCTTATCATAGATACTACTCTATTTTCACCTATTACAATATCATCATTTGTAATATTTTCATTTAAAACTTCATTTATAGTTTCTCTAACGCTTTTTCTTGATTCAAGTTCCATCTTTTCTTCAAGCTGCTTATCCAAAAATGACAATTCCTGTACATTGTTTTGCATAACTTTATCAGATAAAAATAGAGCCTCTTTTTTAGCATCAGCAACTATCTCTTTTGCTTTTTTTTCACTCTCTTTGACCAAGTTTTGTGCATCTTTTTGTTCTTTTTTGGCCAATTGCAATCTGTTTTCAATATCTTTGAGCTGATTTGCTATACCATCTTGACGACCAGCTAAAAAACCTTTAAGCTTATCAGCCAATAAATAATAAAGAATCCCTGCAAAAATCAAGAAGTTAAATACTCTTGGCACAAAATCTGTTTCTCTGCCGGTCATTGCTAAATATTTACTGGCTTGAGCCGAACCTTCATGGTCGCCGCTTGCCAACAAAATTGCAGGAACGATCAATAAGCCTAGTATTATAAATTTATTTTTCATCCAGCCTCCTAAAACTTACTTAACTTGGCTTTTATGCCATCTTTGAATTGAGGCATTTGTGCCAACAAAGCATCTTTGAGTTCATTTTTTTCTTTTGCAAGATTTTGCGCAAAAGAATCATATGCTGCTTCAAGTTCTTTTTGTTTAGCGTCTATTTTGCCTTGCGCTACCAATTTGGCCTCATCTATTGCTTTTTGTCTAATAGCTGCTGCTTCTGTTTTGGCATCACTTATGATCTGCATTGCTTTAGTATGCAACTCTTCGCTGTCCCCAGAAAGGTTTTTGCTGGACTCTAAATCTTTTGCTATTGACTGATTACGTTCATCCATAAAACCAATAAGAGGTTTAAATAAAGTTCGATTCAGCAAAAACAAAAGAGTCATCAAGACCACAAAGACAAACACCATCAAAGGAAGATGTATATCAAGCATGTCCACTCCTCTTATAATTTCGCATTATTCTACCATTATAGAGGTAATACTTTGGTTAATTTTTCATGCTTTTTTTAGTTTTTCGACAAAGTTTGTAAATTCTTCCTTATTGGAAAATTCTAATTCAATTATGTTGCCTTTAATTTTATGTTTAAGCGGAAGTAATTTTTTTAATAAGTCTGCATATTCATTCAATGTAAATGGTGGAGTTTTTTTATCATTAGGCTTGGTTGTCTGCTTATAACCTTTTATGATACTTTCTGTTTCCCTAACGCTCAATTTTTGTCCGATAATTGTAGATAATAGAATTTTTTGTTTTTCAGGAGGAAGTCCTACTAATATTTTGGCGTGTCCTTGTGTTATTTTGCCGTTTACCAAATTATCTTGTACTTCTGGGATCAATGATAAAAGACGCAATGTATTTGTAATCTGGGAACGGCTTTTGTGGACTATATTTGAAAGTTCATCGTGTGTAATATTGTGAACTTCGATCAGCTCAGAATATGAATGAGCCAATTCTATAGGATTTAGATCCTCTCTTTGAATATTTTCAACAAGAGCTAATTCTCTTAGCTTGACATTATCAATATCTACTTGAACTACTATGGCTTTTACGGTAGAAAAGTTTGCGAGCTTGTGAGCTCTTAGACGTCTTTCGCCGGCTACCAATAGATAGCCATTATCTTTTTTAATGACTACGATAGGCTGAAGAAGCCCGTGCTGCTTAATAGAATCACTAAGCTCCTTAAGGGCATTTTCATCAAAATATTTGCGTGGCTGGTAAGGATTTGGAACCACGAGTGTCACATCAATATCTTCAACTTTTGCTTTGACATCATCCAAAGCCAAAGAATCTATGCTGTCAAAATTTTTACTGTATGCTTCTTCTACCTCTTCTAGTATAGCTCCAAGTCCCCTGCCAAGTGCCATAATTACCTCCCTGCAATTACGCTAGCTAATTCTTCATACGCAACGCTGCCTTTAGAGCCTGATGCATATTCCCTGATCGGCTTGCCAAAACTTGGACTCTCTGCTATCTTAACGTTTCTTGGAACTACTATGCACTCTTTGTTTTTCTTGAAATAAAACAATTGATTTTTAAAATGATGGCTCAAATCCTCCAGCACTTGCTTGGAAAGATTGTTTTGAGTTGAATACATTGTAGGCAAAAATCCTTTGATAGAAAGTTTTGGATTGATCGTCTTGCGCAACATGTTTATAGTGCTTAGCAATTGAGCCAACCCTTCTAATGCAAAAAATTCACACTGTATAGGAATAATAACTGAATCTGATGCGCTCAATGCATTGATGGTTATCGGCCCCAATGCCGGTGGAGAATCTATAATTATATAATCATAAAGATCTTTAACTTCAAAAAGTCTATCTTTGAGCATCAATTCACGATTTTGTTTATTTGAATCATAAAAATCTTTTTCGATACCGACCAGCCCTATATTGGAAGGTACCAAAAAAAGATATTCTATATGTGTCTGCATGGTTACTTGTGAAATACTTTTTGAACCGTTCATTACATGCAAAATATTGAATTCATAATCATTTCTATGAAATCCCAAACTTGTCGTAGCATTTGATTGCGGATCTATATCTAAAAGCAATACTTTTTTCTTTTTTGCCGCCAAAGAAGCTGCCAAATTAACTGCAGTAGTAGTCTTTCCAACGCCGCCTTTTTGATTTGCAATACATATAATTTCTATCATCTTAAGCTAAATACCTTTTCTCCATCTAATATAAGCGATCCATCATCGCACAGCACAGCCCTTGATAAGCTCTTTTTACTATCATTGATGTGTACAAAATATTCTCGATTCTTTTCAAATTCTAACTTAACCTTACTAAAGACTTCCTTCCATTTTGGAAATTTTTCGAGTTCATTGATATATTTTTCCAAAAGAAAATACGGATCCATTTCAACACCTAGGTTTGCATACGGTTCTGGAGCTGAAAAAATATTTATTCCAATCCCGCATACTAAATTTTGATCGATTTTTTGAGTTATAACGCCGCCTATTTTTGATCCTCCAAGATAGAGATCATTTGGCCATTTGAGCCAAACATTCTCATCTATATCTTGCAGCAATCCTTGCATAATTTGTGCAAAATATATAGATGCCGAAGCCAAAGGCAGGTCTAGAGGCAATAAATCGCAAGGCAAAGCAAATGAAGCAAAGAAATTATCCTTTGAGCCTTGCCACTGATTTGATCTGCTGCCAACGCCTTCTGATTGTTCTTTTGCAATCACTGCTATTGGGGCTTGAAGTTTATTGCTCTTGAGTTCATTGATTAGATAGCGTTGCGTAGAAGAGAGCAGATCAAATGAGAGTATCTCCAATTTTCAACCCCCTTCCTACTAGATAAGCTTTGGCATTCATGGCTTTTTTGGATGGTGGCTGAAGCGATGATATCTTAATCGAACCATTTTTGCATCCTACTACGATGCTGTCGTTTTCGATAGCAAGTATCTCTCCGACTTTGTTGTTACTATTTGTATCGACGATTTTTAAACCTGATAACTTTAATCCATTGGCCAAAAACAGGCCCGGCCATCCATAAAATGCACGATATTTATTTATAATTTCCGATGCATCCAAAAAATCAACTTCACCATCACTTTTTTGAATTTTACGACAATGAGTTGCTGCTGCTCCTGTTTGCGGCAATGGAATTAAATTCTCAAAATTTCTGAGCACTTCTATGGTCAAGAGTGCCGCATCATAGCTTAATCTATCCATCAGATTAGTCACTACCATATCGTTTGGAATTTTGAAGTATCTATAAGCTAGCACCGGACCGCTATCTAGCCCCACTTCCATCAACATAGCCGTAATTCCAGTAAATTTATCTCCATTAAGCAAACTCTGCTGCACAGGACTTGCCCCGCGATATAAAGGCAATAGCGAAGCGTGAAGATTGATACACGGTGCGATATCAAGGATCGATTTTGGCAAAAGCTGCCCAAAAGCCGCTACTACAATAAGATCAGGTTTTGCCTCGGTGATAGCTTCATATATACCGTCTTCTTTTAACCTTTTGGGCTGCAATACAGGCAGATCATATTCGAGTGCCAATGATTTCACAGGCGGCGGTGTAAGCTCTTGATGCCTGCCTACAGGACGATCAGGTTGTGTAAGCACAAGAGTTACTTCAAATTCATTCTCTTTGAGTATGGCTTCTAAAATAATTTTGGCATATTCGGGTGTTCCCATATATACGATTCGCTTCATTGGCCTTCTTTGTGTGAAATATATTGTAATTATTATACCATTAATTGGATTTGAGATAAGAATTGGAAAGCTACTTACCTTTCTTTGTCTTGTGCTTGCACTCTCTGTGAGAAAAAGAAAGATAGAGAGAAGTGTTTTTTTGTTTTTTCTTTACTACTTTTTTAAAAAAAGTAGCGCGAAAAAACATGGATTCCAGCTCAAAGTGCGGAATGTTCTGTGCTTAAAGTCAAGTCTTTTTAGCAAATTGTCAACATTTTTCTTTCCTCGATATAATTTGCAGAAAATGGTCTGTTATGCTTTAAGACACCAAACGCAATTCTAAGCAATTTA
>Ga0302250_1001225_pt1 | contig 20200 bp, 9 predicted proteins | sample AAG_RA_Asp_MG_FD_193536 | JGI IMG/M metagenome (GOLD analysis project Ga0302250, IMG submission 193536) | Enriched activated sludge microbial communities from anaerobic digester in WTTP, New Holstein, Wisconsin, United States - AAG_RA_Asp | ecosystem: Engineered > Bioreactor > Anaerobic >... | reverse complement strand
GGCCGACTTTACTTGGAGCGCGGAAGTGGAGGATGCCGATTCTGATACCTGGCGGCAATACTCAAAGAACGATCTTCCCCTGGGCACAAAGTATGTGGCAATTCATTACACCACCATCGGAGGGAATTCTCTGTATCTGGACAGCCTCAGCGGCCCAGAGCTTTATATCACTGAATACCCAGAGCCCACAAATCACGTTAGCAATTTCCGCGTTAGCAATGCCACCACTCAGTCGCTGACTCTGGCTTTTACAGGCTCGGTGGGCGAGCAGCTTCCCGGCAAGTATCTTATCCAGGCCAAGCTGCCTGGAGAGGAGTTCTATTCAGTATTGGATATCCATCCCATTCTGGACGATGACGACTGGTCTGATGGCCTGGCGGCGCGTAACATCATCCATCACGACGGCGAAAACACGGTGGTTTTCGATGGTCTGCCCATGAACCGTGAAATAGTATTCACCATCTGGCCTTATACGAATTTCGACGTAGGGACGAACTACAAAACTGATCCTGCCGCCCCCTCGGTAAGCGGCTTTACCCTAAACCCCACTCCTTTTCCTTATAGCGAGGGCTTTGAGGATTTCTGGACTGGTAATCCGCCTGCTCCCAATGACTGGAGTCAGATCAGTGTGTTTGGCGATAATCCCTGGTCAATGACCGATTTCGTGGCGCACAGCGGCTCTTACTGCGCTATGGCACCTTTCATTTCCGGGGGTGGAGAGCATTTGCTGATCACCCCGCCTTTATTTCTGGAAAATCGCAGCTACAGGTTGAGATTCTGGCTGCGGGGAAGCGTGAACAGCGGTACTGATCTGAAAGTTCAGATTTCCAGCGACAACCGCTCCGCAGACGAATTCATTACAACACTGGCACACTTTGTGGCCGGCGTAAACATGCCCAGCGATTGGGAGGAACAGGTGATAGACCTCAGCCCCTACCAGGGAACCAATTACCTTGCCTTCAGGATGTTGGATGCAGATGGGTTCCGGCTCTACATCGACGATGTGCTAATCGAGGAATTTACCGTAGAGCCAACTATTCTGCCTTATCTGGAAACCTTTGAGGCAGTACAGGAACCGGATTTGCCTACAGGATGGACGGTGGAAAACACAAACTCGGATCCCAGAACCTGGCTGAGCTATGGCAGCTTTGGCTCAATGAGCGCCAGGATTCTGTATAATAGCCAGATGGAGATGAATGACTGGCTTATCTCTCCTCCTGTAATGCTGACTGCCGGAACCGAATATCAAGTAAGATTCGACTACAAAGGAAACGGAATGGTGGAGAGATTGGAACTGAAGGTGGGCAACAGCCCAGATTCTGCCGGCTTGCAAACCCAGATCTACGATAACCAGAATATCCTGAATTCTGTCTATGACACTGCAGAATGCAGCTTTACTCCAGAAAGCAGCGGCATCTATTATTTCGGCTGGCATGCTCTCAGCGAAGCCAATACATGGTTTATCCATCTGGACAATATAAAGATTCTGCTGCCCAACAGCGAAGTTGCCCAAAGCTCGGCATCCGGCGGTTTTGCTCTGATCGACCTGCCGGAGTTTGAAACAGCCGACGGCCAGATAGACGTTTCGGTTCACGTTTCTCCGGTTGTGGCTTTTACCCTGGTAACCGCATCCGCCACTTATGCCAACTCCACAATCCCAAACTCCGGCTTGATGATCGGCCTAAGCGGAACTGATTTTGGTGGTACCAGCGTGCAGATTACTCACTTTTTGGGCTATGTGCCAGATTATGTTTATCTTAGGATTGCGCCTTATGACTGGAGTTTGTACGAAAACCCGGGAATCCCGGCTGAGTGGAATGATGCGCTGATTACCGTCCATATTCCCGAAGCCAAAGCAGATGGCGATCTGGAAATCCTGTTTCCCCGTGATGAAGATACCCTGCCAGTAGAGCTTTCAGCTTTCACGGCAAGCGTAAACGCCTACAACAATGCGCAAATAACCTGGGTAACTCAAACCGAAACTGCTCTGCAGGGTTTTTATCTATACCGGGGGCAAAGTGGCCAATTGGAATCAGCAGCTCTCATCAGCCCCCAGATCCCTGCCACTAACACATCACAACAACAGGTTTACGCCTACACAGATCAGGAAATTCTGGAGCCCAACACCTACTACTACTGGCTGCAGATTTGCAATCTGGATGGCAGCCACAGTTATCACGGGCCGGTTACTCTGGCTATCGAGAATGGCAACAATCCGGGAACACCTTCCATACCTCTGAAAACCGAGTTCAAAAGCATTTTCCCCAATCCCTTCAACCCCAGTACCCAGATCTCTTACAGCCTGTGCAAGACTGAGGATGTGAAGTTCTGTGTCTATAACAAGCGCGGCCAATTGGTGCGCAGCTTTGACCTGGGAACCAGGAACGCCGGCGAGTGGCGGCAAACCTGGGACGGTAAAGATACCGATGGCCGCTCTGTCGCTTCTGGACTGTATCTAATTCGTATGCAAGCAGGTAATGATAGCTTTACCCGCAAGGCGATTCTGCAGAAATAATCCCCAAGTTCAATATCATAGGGGTTTTGACTTCTCCGGCTTCGGCAGCGGCAGGGAAGCTCAGAACCCCTTTTTTTGTTCACTTCTCAGCACCATCATACCGCTATCATACCACATGATCATGTGGTATGATAGCGGTATGATGGGGTTGGGTAAAACGGGAATGCGAGGTGAAGTTGATCTGGGAAGGGATGCGATGCACTGCTGGGAAATACCACGTCTCGTGGGAAAGATTATTCGGCGTACTGCCGGATTTTGCTCAGCCGTATAGACAAGGGTTCCACTTCACCTGCGGAGACGTAGGCATTCCCTTGCCAGGCCGTCAGTTCAGTTTCAGCGCTTTGCAAATCCCTTGCTGTTTACCGTTGTCTATCTGGAATAGATAGATCCCCGCAGCGACGTTGTTGCCATTCGTATCCTTCCCATCCCAATTCAGCTTCGTTTCTCCTGCGGGAAGTGAGCCAAAGTCCAGCTTGCGAACCAATTGCCCACGCAGGTTATAGACAGCCAGGCTGACAGAGCCATTGGCTGGCAGCCTTGTATATATAACGCCAGTTTCACTGAAGGGATTGGGGCTAACACTCAGATTCAGCCTGCTTATCGCCGGGATTGCAGGATCCTGCACCGCCACAGAGGGAATCTGCACATCGAGCGCCATATACATAATGTTGCCCCAGTCTATCACATGGGATGGGACTCCCGGCCAACCCCAATCGTTATCATCCATGAACATCAGGTAAAGCCTTTTCCAGACGTCAGTTCCACCATTATCAAAATGAAGCATGGTATCGGAAGGATAGAACCACATGGGGGTCTTGCCACTAAAAGCAGGGGTGTCAACTGCACTGAGGACAATTGGCTGATGCCAGTGTCTGCCGTTATCGGGGCTTACGGCAAGGTAAACTTCAGGGTCGTTTGCAAAGGGAGCATACTGTGGAAATTCATCTGGATGAAGATTGTAACTACGGGCTTTGTAGCTATCCTGCCAGATGCAAGCCATTCTACCGTCATTTCCACCGCCTGTTAAACGCACATAGTTGTAATGAAACATCATCGCATCGAAATTCATGCTGGTGTCCCAATGAGCGTAAGGAAAGTGATAAACCATGTCCGGCAAAGGATTAGGCCAGGGCCAGGAATCGGCATAAAGGTCGCCATCGGCATCCCAAGGCATCCACCATTGGTTATCTGAAGAGCTTTGGGCAACGGGAAAGATCTCATGGATACTCATTTCGTTGGTCAGCGGATCGAAGATAAATTCCTTTACCGTAGTGGCTTCAGAGGTGGGATAATCATAATCTCCCAGACAAAGCGACCATAAACCGGGATAATGAAGCTTGCCCTCAGAATCGAGCGTAAGGTTATTGTGGGTGCTATTTACGATGCGATAATAGATCTCCTCATCGGGGATGGCTACCGGCGGATCCTGATAGTAAAAGGCATAACTGAGCAACCAGGGACTCCAGGGATTATAAGAAGGCACTTTGCTGGAAAAACTGTAGTGCTGCCAGGTTCCCGCTCCGTAATTATCGCACACGAAAACGTCCAGATCGGGTTCCTGAACAGTGGTATCTGAGCTTTGGTCGGAGGCAAAATGGTAGCCGGCATAAAATATCTTGCCATCGTTGCCCACCGCGAAAGAGCCAAAAAACCTGCGCCAGATATCCCCGCTGTCATTTTGCCAGGCATCCAGTTGAGGTATTGAGGTGTAGCTCCAAACCAGATTCTGCGTTTCCTGCAAGGCATTGGCATCGTAATCCGCATAAGCGACCATGGCATTTGTCCCCGGATTTCCTGCTGCCGTTTCACTGGCGTTACGGGCTAAAATGTAAACCCTACGCATTCCGGGATTGGGCGAAGGCCCTGTTTTGAGGCTGGGCCAGATAAATTCGTCGTTTTCGTGGCCAGGGGGTAACAGAGGCGGATCAAACACCACAAAGCGATTGCTGTAAAGCCCGGGAAACTGGATGGGATTAGATTCGTGAACAAATACTACTTCCAGGCCGCTATCAGTGTCGTGAGTTTCGTGCCAGGCATAGAGAGTTCGGTTGATTGTTCTGTCGAAGGCAACTGAGGGAAAACCCATGCTTACGCTTTCATCTTGCCAGGGAACCACAACCGGCTGAAGCTGACCCGCACCGTCGTAATAGGCAAAATAAACCTTTCGCGCATTGCCGGCATTGCCAAACTTGGCATGGTAAGCAAACATGCCGCCTCCACCCTGGATAAGGGAAAACTGCACCATTGGCAGATCATAATAACCGCCTGGCATATAGTCATACCAGGATTGAACTACCTGGGTGGGCGGGATTCCGATGTTATATTCAGGCACCTGAGCGAACAGCAATCCCCAAAATCCCAGTAAAAAGCCAGATAATACAATCAAGTAGCGCATCTTTCCTCCTTGCTTTAAGAGGGTCATCTTATTTAATTCACTCAAAGTGCAGACTCTTACAAAGTGAAGGAAATGTCAAGAAAAAAAAACGTAAAGTTCAGGAATCAGCTTGGCACACATCCGGCATGTTGATTTATTGCCTGCAAACAGGAGGTGTTCTGACCCGGTTGTTTACCCGGGTGGAAGGCCAGCCCTTCGATTACAAGTATTTTTCAGGGCTGCTGACGGATTATCAGATACCGCCATACTGAAAACTCAGAGTAATCAAATACATCCTGTGTGGCTAAGCAGGATCTTTATCCCCATGCCGATCAGGATGATGCCGCCTAGTACTTCCATCTTTGAGCCAAGCCGGTCACCAATCCGGTTGCCGATAAATACTCCAGCCAAGCTGAGGACAAAGGTAATAACTCCGATAATAAGGGCGGGGCTTATAATGGAGATATGTAAAAAGGCGAAGGAGATACCCACTGCCAAGGCGTCGATGCTAGTGGCTATGGCGAGGCCCAGCAAAACTACCAGATTCAGGGGATCGCATTTTTTCTCAACTTCCTTGATCCAAATCGCTTCATAGATCATTTTAGTTCCGATAAAGCTTAGCAAGGCAAAGGCGATCCAGTGGTCAAAGCTTTCCACATATTGTTTCAGACCGATTCCAGCCAGCCAGCCAAGTAAAGGCATGAGAGCCTGGAATCCGCCGAAAAAAACGGCGATTTTAACCGCATGACGCAGCTTAAGGCACTGAATTGTAATGCCATTTGTGATTGAGACGGCAAAAGCATCCATAGCCAGCCCCAACGAGATCAGGATTATTGACCATAGGTGTAAAATATCGCACATGATGAACCTTTTTACAGGGTATTTTCCCAAGCAGTCTTTTGGGGGCAGGCTGATTCCGTCAAGCGGATTTCATCTCCTGGCCAGCAAGGATGCACGGATTGGGGTTATTGGAAAGCCGAATTGACTTGACAATGAAAACTATCTGAGGATAATCTGCTTCAGGGTTTTGCTTTGCCTGTCGCCGACAATACGGAGAAAATAGATGCCGCTGCTTAGCCGTAAGCCGAGATCCTGGGAGTTAAAGCTATGCAGCTTTTCCGCTTGGTAGAGCTTTTGCCCCTTCAAGTTATAGATTTCAAGGCGAAAGCTTTTTCCATTTTTGTGGCTTACGCAGAAGCCGTCCTTAGCTGGATTTGGGTAGCTAACAAACTCAGGGACGGGCAGATAGCTGTCCTGATTACTTACCCAGCCTCCTTCTGAGAAAACGCTGAGATTATCCAGGCACAGGGCCAATGCATCCACGGAAACGCATCGCCAGGCAAGTAAAACCCTTTGTCCTGCCCAGGTTGAAAGGTCGTAGCTGTATTCTGTCCAGACTCCGGGAACCTGCAGAAAGGCTTCGCTGTGCAAGGGCTTGAAGGACGTCCAGTTGCCGTCTGTATTCGAGATTAACACCTGCAAACGTTCCAGTCCAAATGAGGGATCCACACTTCTGCCCCAAAACTTTAACATTGCTTCTTCTCCCAAATGCAGCGCTGGAGATATAAGCCAATCATTGTTTGGCGGAGCGACTGCGCTTAGCGAAATAGCCATCCTGGCCCCGGAATAGGCCGCCAATTGGGCTGTGAGAGGTGGAGAAACCAGAGACGGCTCAAACACAAACCATCCCCAGGCCGCTGATTCACCCGGAAAGGAATGCTGAGGCCAATCCCAGGTGGCAGAGCCGTCCAGATCGAGATTTTGCCAGGCTGGAACTACCCCCGTAAAGGCCTGGCAGTTTTCAAACCCTTGCATAAGGAGGGGAGTTTCTCCGGTATAAGGCACGCTTACACTGATCAGATTGGAGGGGTTGCTCTCCGATCCCGAAGCAGTTACTGCGGTTACATAGTAGAAATACGTCTGTCCCTGCTGTACTTCGGTGTCCCGAAAGCTGGTAACCAGGCAATTGGCCTGGAAGCTGGAGTTTCGGTATATTTTGTAGTACGATGCAGTTCCTGTGGCGGGAATCTGCCATTGGAGATTCACAGCCGTTCCATCCGAAGAGCCGCTCAGGTTTTGGGGAGGAGAACAGGGTTCAAAGGCAGTTGTAAAGGTCCAGATTTCGGAGGGATAAAGCTGCGTATCCTGATGGGCGATCACTTGCCAGAAATATTGCTGGTTGTAGCTCAACGGGCTTTCAAATTGCCAGTGATTCGTTGTAATGCCGCTGGCCAGGCTTTGCAGGTTGTCGGGATCAGATCCCAACTTCAGGTCAAAGCTGCTGCACTGGCTTACCCAGCTCAGGTTCCCGTCTATCGGAACGCCGCTTGCGCAATTATGGGGATTGGGTTGTACCGGCGTGTAGTGCTGGGCTGCGATATCAAGCTGGATATTGCTGCGGTGGTTTTTCAGGTTAAACCCCGTAAGAGGCGGGTTTAGAGGATCGGGATTCTGAGATGCGCTCTGATACTGGATGGCGTAGGCCTGGCCAGAAAAGGAGCAGTAAAAATCGTCCTGAGTGCTAGCCCAGTCATTGCTGTTTTCGTCCACAGCCACCACCAGCTTATCAATGCCATTGTAGGGGAATGGCGTTTCCAGGCTGATCAGCAGCCAGCCGTTTCCCGGCAGGCCACCTGTGAAGTCATTAAGTTGCAAGGTGTTATCATAAACCAAAGTCAAGCTGTCCAACGGAATCCAATTGCTTAGGCTGTTCAGGCTGCTGTGTCCCAGCCAGATTTTCAATTCTTTGTTGGCATTGTAGAATAAGCTGCTGCCGACTGTGTATTGAAAACCGAGGGTGCTGATCTGCCCTGCGCTGCCAATCTCAGCAGGGCTAAAGAGCTGCTGCGAATAGCTGTAGCGGGCAACTGGCTCGAAAGGCAAGCCCTGGCTTACGATTTGTTCGCTACCGATAACAACAATTTCAGCAAAGGCCAGGGCAAGGCAAACTAAGAGCCCCAGGCACAGGCTTAATGCTTTAATCCCCATACAGATACCTGTAGCTGCCGTAAAATCCAGAGCCGGCCTGCGGTTCTTATAGGCTGAAGTACATCAAAAGGTTCGGCCAGTAGCCGAAAATAAGCCTCCAGGATATCCTGAAGAGCGTTGAAAGTCGTGTAGGGCTCACCATCTTTGCGCAGTCCTCCCAGGCGTTTCTCAGGCGGCGTGAAATTCGTATCCCAGCCGTAGGAATCGGCAATTACCAGGATTGCGCCGGGATTCAGGCGATTGGAAATTGTGCGTAAAAAGGCTTCCGGATTAGCGCTGCGTTCCAGCACGTTTTCTGCCAGAACGAAGTCGTAGCCGTTGTACTTGGAAGGCAGATTGGCACTGTCGGCCTGCAGGAATTCGCACCTGGAGACGAATTTTTCCAGTCCGAAGTCCTTTAGGGAGGCTTCCCGGGTAGTGGTCAGCTCCCCTTCCAGGTGGCTAAGCCAACGGATGTATCCCTCTTCCTTCATCTGAGTTGCCAGCCTGATGAATCTGGCAGTGGAGTCCAGCCCGACTACCTGCTCGCAGGTGGCTGCCAGCTCAAAAGCGCTGCGTCCGGTTTTGCAGCCCATCACCATGGCTTTGCCTGGTTTTGCCTGGTTCAGATAGGTTTTCAGGCGGCTAAGTAAATGGCTGTGAAAATTCTCTCCAATTGGGCTTTCGCCCCAGTTCAATTCGCACCAGGGAGTGATGTCAGGGTCGTCTTCATAGAGGTTATCGTCCACCTGCACGGGCTCTTCGCTTTCCACATAGCGGAATCCGGCATGCTGGAAAAAATGCCTGCGGAAGGCATAACGGGAATCCCGAAGCGCTTCGTTGCCGGTTGAAATAAAGGAACCGCCTTTGATCAGATTGTGCCGCGTATCAAAGGTCGGCACGGAAAAGTCGTCGTAATAGGGATGGATTTTAAAACCGGGAAAAGCAGAAATCGGCGTCTCAGTCCATTGCCAAACGTTGCCGATCACGTCGTAGAAATCCCCCTGGGGAAATTCGTCCACAGGGCAGGCGGAGGCATAATACTCCAGGTTTATATTACCAGGAGCCTTTTCCCAATAGGGCTGATCGGTGTTTATCACACGGTCGCGCAGAAGATACCATTCGGCTTCCGAAGGCAGACGAATCGGCTTTCCGGCTTGGCGGGCCTTCCAATTGCAAAAGGCCTTGGCCTCCAGGTAATTCACCTCTGCAGGATGATTCCATGGCATTGCAACAACGCTGCACATCGTGCGCAGCATCCAGTTGCCAGCCTTGTCTTTCTGCCAAAATCTGGGAAAAGCAGCCTGCTGATAGCTCCTCCAAGCCCATCCTTCCTCGGTCCACCAGGCTTGGTTTTCGTAGCCTCCGTCCAGCACAAATTCCAGATATTCCGCGTTGGAAACCAGGTGTTTGGAAGCCTTAAAGTCCTTTACCATAAAGCTTTTGCAGCCATACTCATTGTCCCATCCATAAAGCGGATCAGAATGGCTTTTCCCCAAATGCAGTTCCCCACCAGATACTGGTAAAAGTGTGTTGTCCGGAGCTGAACCGCTGTGCGGACAGATAGCCCAGAAGTCAAGCTGCCTGACCTCAGACAGAGGTAGCTGACGAATCAGGACAGACGAGGTTTCCAGGTGGATGCGCTGATGCTCGATGCCCATTATGATCGCCCACCAGGGGCTATCCCAGTGTATTCCCCTTTCGTCCAGGGGGAGATCGCTGATCAGGTCATCCACAAAGGCTCGAACCTCATTCCGGTAAGCCCTTACTTCCGGGATGGAAGGCCAGTTGTAATGCGTCATGTTCAGGTCGTCCCAGCTCATTTCGTCCACTCCCACGGCAAACATCGATTCGTAAGCTGGATTTATCCGCTTGCTTACGATCTGGGCGATATTCAGTTTATTGATATAAAACACGGCGGTATGACCAAGATAGAATACCAAAGGATGCCGCAGAGGGTCAGCCCGTAGATAAAAACCCTCGTCTCTGACGATGCTGTCGTAAAGTTTTTCATCTATGCTAAAAGTGGCATGGAAATATTCGCGCATTATCTCGCGCAAGACAGAGGGATTTGGCTGGTTTAAAACCGGTGTTTTCCTGACTTTTATATCCTGCATCGCGTCTCCTGAAACATGCATATGTCACCGCTAAGTAAAAACGGCCTTCAGCCAATTATCTTGTTTGATGATCAATCTGTCAAGCTGATTCTCTACCAACTCTGTTGCCACCTGTTTTTGCATTCTTATGATGGGAGTGTTTTCTTTTATTCTTCAGCTAAAACCTGCCTGATGCGGCTTTCAAGTTCGCTTTTGCTGAAGGGCTTCTGGATGAGCGGAATCCTGGGATCGCGTTTTCCATGTTGGGAGATAACGCGTTCGGAATAACCAGACATCAGAATTATCTTGATTCCGGGCACCAAACGTGGCAGCAAGGCAGCCAGGTCGATACCGTTCAGACCGGGCATTACGACATCCGACAACACCAAATCAGGTTTCAAGCCGCCGCTTTTTATCATGATGAGCGCTTCATTTCCATCATTGGCAGTGGATACCTGGAAATTGAGTTTACTGAGGATCTTACAGATCATATCGCAGATCGCTTCATCGTCTTCCACTACCAGAATGTGTTTGGCAGGCTCGTTTTCGGGGTTAAAAAATTTGGGACTGGCAATCTCGGCCGGGCTTCCCGAGGAACGCGGTAACAGCAGAGTGAAGGTCGTGCCCTTCCCCGGCAAGCTGCTTACCCTTATGTAGCCTCCATTTTGCTGCACCATTCCATACACGGTTGCCAGGCCCAGACCCGTCCCTTCAGTCTGTTTTTTGGTGCTGAAGAATGGCTCAAAGATGTGCTCCATAACGTCTTCCGTCATGCCAACCCCGCTGTCGGAGATATCCATGGCCACATACTGGGCGCGGATAATATCAGGATTATCGGTAAAAAACTGAGCAGGTGGCTTCAGATTATAGGTTTTTAGCAATAGCTTGCCGCCATCGGGCATTGCTTCACGGGCATTCAGGGTAATATTCGTGATGATTTGTTCCAGATGCGAGCTGTCAGCTTTCAGGTAGCCCAGTTTGGGCTCTAGCTGCAAGTCTATCTCTATCTTGCCGCCGCAAATCCGGCTCAGTAGGGGTTGCAGTTCGTTTATTGTATTATTCAGGCTGAGGACTTTCTTCACTCCGGCTTGTTTGTGGCTGAAGCTTTGTAACTGCTTTACAAGGTTATTGGCACGCTGGCAGGCATGCTCGATTTCTTTCAGGTCGTGCCGCAGGGGATCATCGGAGTCTATAGCGTCCAGGAGTTCTTCGGTGTAGCCCATGACGACGGTGAGGATATTGTTCAGGTCATGCGCCATACTTCCTGCCAAACGGCTTACGGCTTCCAGTTTGTGCACCTGGTGAAGTTGTTCCAGCATCCTGTTCTTTTCTGTCAGAGCTTTTTTCGTATCGCTGATATCCCTGATATAACCTACGATTTTTGAATCTCCCATTGCCTTACCACAAACCAGAAGGTGTTTTTGGTATTCATTGTTCAGTGTGATACTCAGTTCAAGCTCGAAGGGAGTGCCCTTTTGCACGCAGGCTCTGAAAAGGCTGTCCAGCTTCGATTTGTCAGCTTTGTTCAGTTTCCCGGCTACCTGCTCTGCGATTTTGGCTGGGGAATTATCGGCTGTTTGGGGGTTCTGATCAAAAATCCGGAAAACTTCCTGCGACCAATACATGCTTTGACTGCCAGGATCGTATTCCCAAGCACCTGTCTGAGCTATACTTTGGGCTTTTTTTACAATTTCATCGTTAAAAATCAAGCTCTTAAAACTAAACATTCTATCTCCTTTTTCCAAAAGTGGAAAGGGCTGAAACCCGGTGTGCGGCCTGGCAAGATTCCCTGGTCAGAAATGGGAAAGGCAACCAGGCGAGTCTGCGGCTAAGCCTTTACGATAAATGATAATTTTTACTACCAGGCTGTCAATCAATATCTCACACACAGGGAAACAGAATCGGAGTGCTGAAGTCGATGAGTAGGTGGAAAGGGGGGTGATTCTGGAAAACGTGTGAGGTGCTGGTGTCTTCGGGTCATGATGTGATGAAGTAAGAATGTAACAAGGGGAAATCCGTATTAATCCGTGTGATGAACTTTCTTTTGGTATACTCGGGAGCATGCCGAAATGCCAGACCTTTCATCTGAACAGCCAGATCAGCAGTGGGATATAGAACAGCGCGATAAAGATCGAGATGGAAACCAGGGTAGCGGCAAACTCCCGATCCATATTTTCCAGATTGGCAAAGATCAGCGTATTGAAACCGATTGGCAGAGCGGAATTGACGATCACCACGGTTCTGGTGATTCCTGATAGGCCAAAAACCGCAGCCAGGAGGATTCCGATTCCCAATCCCAGGCCCATCCGGATAAAGATACCGATCAGAGCTTTACCCAGGTTATTCAGGCTGGGATCAAAGTACAGCCCCAAAGCGATCATCACCAGGGGCACAGTTGGCTGGCCAATCAGTGTGAAGAAATTGAAGGCCAGTTTGGGTAGCGGAATAGCAGCGGCTTTCCAGGCAAAGGCGATCAGCATAGCCCAGAGAGGGGGCAGACGCAGGAATTTGTTCCATTGGATCTTGTCGGTGTGGCTGTTTTCACCATACTTGATGGCGTTGTAATAGGTAAAGGTAAAGATCATAAAGGTATTGCCAATGTCAAACAGCGATGCTCTGGCCAGGCCTTCGTCTCCAAAAGCGGCGGCAAAAAAGGGCAGGGAGTAGGCGGTGTTCATAATCATCGTCCCCACCAGAAAACTGCCGAAAGTAGGCCCGCTGAGCTTTAACTTCCTACCCACCAGACTCGATATGCCATACATGATAAAGACTACGACAACCGCCAGAAAAGGGATCAAGGCCATATCAGCCACCAGTACCACATTGGAAATGGCAATTATCGTAAGGGCAGGAAGCGTGATGGTAAGCACCAAACGCAGCAGAACAGGCGCATCTTCTTTGGATAGCAGCTTGAGTTTCTTGAAAGCGATACCAGTAAAGAAAGCTAGAATAAGCGGGATAATCTTTTCTACAAAAGGATTCATGGACTACTTTTCGGGTTTGTAAAGACTGCTGTAGAGCCTTTCCAGTTTGCTTTCCAGGCTTCTATTATACTGCTTGTCGGCCTCTGGGTTCAGGCCACTGCGTCTTTGCCAGGCTTGGTTTCTGGACAAAGCCGCGGCTAACTGCCAACGATGCTTGTAGGTAGTGCCTTCCAGACGTTCCAGGGCTTGCCACTGATCTTCACTGAGATGTTTGCGGAGACCTTGGGATTGCAGTCTTTGCATATCCACCTGCAGGGGATAAAGCTCGGTTAGATGGATAATCAGCAGTAGTTCACGGCGATTATAGCGCCCCGTTTTTTGCAATTCCAGATATAGAGCGCGTTCATGGTCAAAACTGCGGCCATTCACGGTGGAAAGGTACAACGTATTTATGCCGTTTTTGGTCAGTTCGGTGAGAGTATTGCGGTTGAATACGTAGCGGTTGCTATGCTGCACCTTTTGTTCGAAGACGTTCTGCACGATAAAGAGAGCGACAAAGGAAAACAGAAATGCGATCAGGGGTGCAGTAACCCAGCCTAGGGAAATGCGTCCCAAAAGGTTGTAGCGGATGTTTTTGCCGCCTTTGGCCAAGCCGATGCCCAACACCGATCCTACTATGATCTGCGAAGCCGAAACCGGCACCAGCGGTACACTTGGCAAGCCCAATCCGATTAACAGCGATTGCAGGGCTTTGGAAGAGAAAAGAAACAGCACCAGGGATTCGGCTAATACCGTGATCAACCCTGTTATCGAAGAAAGATTGTAAAGCTGCTTGCCTACGGTTTTCATGATCTTGTGAGAATAGGTATAAATGCCTACAATGATCGAAACCGAACCCAGAAGGTATAGCTGGCTTTCTCCACTGAACACGCCAAAACCCGTAATTGACACGTCTTTAAAAGGGTTTACCGGAACGAATACCCCTACGATATTGGCGATGTTGTTTGCCCCCAGCGAATATGCTCCAAAAGCGCCTATCACCAGTAGCCCGTAGCGGGTCCACATATCTAGTTCCAAAAGATGCAGCTTGGCTTTGGTAAGGTAGGCCCGGAATAGGTAAAAGAGCAGGGCGGCAAAAATCGCACCCAGGACCGGGGCTAAAAGCCAACTGAGCGCAATGGTCGCCAAACTGCTGAAATCGGTTAGCCTTCCAGCAAAATAGTTCCAGCCTATTATCGCTCCGGCCAGGGTTTGCGAAGTGGCCACGGGTATTCCAATGCGCACCATCAGAGTAATCGTGGCGGCGGCAGCCAGGGCCACAGTGAATGCCCCTCCCATTTCGTTTACGGCTCCCAACCGGGACAGGGTTTGCGAGGGTCCGCTGCCTTCAAAGATTGCTCCCAGGGTAACAAAGATAGCGGCAATCAAGGCAGCTTTTTTGAAGCTGATCATCTTGGTTTCCACCGCGGAACCGAAGATATTGGCGGTGTCCTTCGCACCGAAAGACCAGCCTAAAAAGAGGCCGCTGAGCAGATAGATAAAGACCATTTACAATTGACGCTTGATGGTGTATATGCTCAATCGGTCGCAAACCGCCTGGGCGTAATCGGAGATTTTTTCGATGTGGATGGCAAAAAAGCGAAGTTGGCTCTTTTGGGAGAGTTCGATGTCCAAACTGAAAATCAGACGACGGAGGCGCTCACCGATATGATCCGCTTCCCGTTCAAAGAAATACACTTTGTGGATATAGTTATTCACTGCCGCCAGATCGCGGAAAAATGAGCGTACGGCAAACACAAGCTGCTCCACGGCGGCTACGGAAGCTTTGGTGGTTTGCAGCCAAAGATCATCCAGAACTTCCGGGATTTGTGGCATTTCGATGGAAAACTGCAGCAGAGAATCCTTTATGTTGTCTATTACTTCGTCGGTGTTTTCCAAAATTGCCAGAACGTCGCCGCGGTTTTCCGGGATCAGGGTGCGTTCGTAGAGAAAACGTTCGATGCTAACTCTCAGGTCATCAGCGCGATGCTCATTGTCCCGGATCTGAGCCAAACGCTGCTCGAATTGCTCGTTGCGGTCATTCAGATAGTCTTCCACAGCCAGTTGAAACATCATGGCAGAATCGCTAACGATGTCCAAAAAGGCATCGATCTGACTTTCTATGAAGCGGGTAGTTTTCAGCAGCAGCGCCATTATATTAACTCCAAACTGGATTTTCTCTCTTGCAGAGTATCTTTCACAATAAATGTGTATAGGTTTTTCTGTCAAGCGAGAAAAGAACGGCGAAGCTTTTTGGCTAAGGTTTAGTCTCAAAAAGTGATTATCCAGAGTAATTAGCCACTGAAAAACCAAACCCATTTCATACGGCATACTCCGGTTTCCTGATTTCTGGTTATGCCAGACACGATGATAAAAGCTCTTAGAGGATGGACGATATCCTACTCAAACTCAAGGATGAACATGTTGCTTGGCTCGGATCTATGCGACGCTAGGGCAAGAAGTTAGCTTTGAACACGAGTTCCGAAGCTTAAACACTCCTTCGAGGAGTGACTTTATTTGCTGCTCCTTGATATCAATATCCATCTGATTATAACGATGATAACCATTAGAACAAGATTCACTGTAGCTACATCAACCAAGTACTTTGATAGGGTTTGATTAGCAGTTGCCATAGATGCTATTGTCAATAATAAGCCTATTGCTGCAAGCACTAAAGCTATGATACTTAGATATTTGTGCCGGCTCTTTTCCACTTGTTGTTCTCCTTTCATGGTCACATAAGGTATCGCATCATTAGTATCCTATGCTTATCCATTTTCAATCAATTATGATCCTGGGTGTTGATGGACACAAAGTCCAAACTATTGCTCTACCAACAGCTTTCTGTATTCTTCTGCCTTCACTGGCCTGCCAAGTTTTTCATAAACCTCAAGCAGGATTTTGATTGAAAGCTGAGTTTGTGGATTAACTGCTCCAAATGTTTTCTTACGAATTGACACAGCATTCACAAGAAAAGGTTCTGCCTCAGCATCTTTACCTTGCTCATATAACAAATGACCAAGATTATTCATGAGCTTACCTGTTTCCGGATGCTCAAAACCATAAACTCGTTCATTTGTCGCTAATGCCATTTTTAACATACTTTCAGCCTCAGTATAGTTTTTCACTGCCCTGTACATATAACCCATGTTGTTCATTACGGCTGCAGTATAGATGTGATCTTGCCCCAGGACTTTATTGTAAATGTCAAGGCATTTCTTAAATAATAATTCCGCCGAATCGAAATCCTTCTTTACACAATACAGACTTGCCGTGTCATTCAATACCAATGCTAATCTCAGGCTATCCGAACCAAGAATATTTTCCGTAATGTTCAGTGCTCTTAGGAAAAGCGGTTCTGCTTTCTCGAAGTTCCCAGTAATCCGGTATAAATCCGCAAGTGAGTTCATTGATTCCGCAGTAGTCGGATGATTATCGGATAGAATTTCACTTCTTACTGAGAGTGCTTGTTTATGGAGTGATTCTGCAGTTTCATATTTGCCCTGATTCACATACAATACCGCCATATGATGCAAAGTTTCTGCAGTACTGGCATGCCTTTGGCCATGAACACTTTGTTTGATGGTTAACGCTTGATTAAATAGCTCTTCTGATTGATTGTAGTTTCCCATATCTCTGTATAGCGCAGCAAGGTTATGCATTGAAGCAGCTGTATCAGGGTGACTGCTTCCTAAGCTACTCTCATGGATTTCTATTGCCTTGATAAAAAGGGGTTCAGCAGCTTTGAGTTTGCCTTGTATATAATACAGGCAGGCCAAGGTATCGATATACTTAGCTTTGCGCGGGTAATTCACATACGCACCATCACTGCCTACTCGTTTCATAACACTATGTAATAAATCCTCAGCCTGTTCCAAACAACCTCTTTCTGCATATAGTGTCGCCAAATTGTTGCTGGTATCCAGCGTTTCTTCAGAGTCATCCCCCAGAATTCTCTTTCTGATGTCTAATGAGAGATTGAGCAATTTATCAGCTTCGTTGTATTTGTATTGTTTACAGTAATACGTTCCTGCCATATCATAATACATCGCTGCTTCCAATTCCTCTCCGGCTTCTTCAAAATGTATGGCTATCTCTTCGGCATGCTCATTCAGTGCTTTCTCATCATCTTGGTATAGCTCAACCATCGTTTTCGCAGCCAGTAAGTGCAAGCCTTTCAGTTTATCGCTAAGCATGCGGTTATAAGCTGTATCTTTTATCAGCACATGGGTAAAGATGTAGCGCAGTTCATCCAAATCTGCCCAAACCTTCGCTTGTTTACCCTTGCCCAGGTCTTCATCCAGCTTGCGGGAAAGCATTTCACACAGCACTCTAGTATTAAACTCCAAGCCCAGCACGCAAGCATGCTGCAGAGTATTGCGCACATTCTCCGTTAGGCTGTCGATACGGCTGCCGATAATATCCGCAATTCCGAAGGAACTTAAGTAATCCAGATTCCCCACCAGCTTGTGCTCTTTATCAAAGCAGTTATTCTCCTGCAAATACGCCACCACCTGTTCCAGGAAAAGGGGGTTGCCATCCGCCTTACGGATAATCCAATCCAGGCTGTTCTGCGGGATCCTTTCCACACCCAGTATTTGCCTTACTATTAGCTCAGCAGTTTCCGGAGTCAAAACTTCCAAATCCACATGTTTGGATTCCCAGTTTGGTATCTCCAAATCTACCACACTGCCGTCATCCTGATACCGGCAAGCGGCAAACACCGTTACCCCAGCTACATTCTTCTCGCCAAGAAGCCTGAAGATTTCCAGGGTGCTATCATCAATCCACTGAGGATCATCGAGATGTATAATCAGCTTTGCATCTCGGGTTATCCGGCAGACGAAGCTTACCAAAGCATTCTTTAGCTGTTCCGGTTTTTCCTCGGGTGGCAGCACACTCCACACCGATCTTTCCCATTCGTAGCCAAGCAGTTGCCCGATAATCGATTCTATGCGGATAAGTTCCTTATCATCTTGCGCCAATTCCTGCCATTGCTGCCGGAAAAGCTCTAGCTTTCTCTGCTTGCTGAAAAGCGGATCTATGACAAAATACTGCCCCACCAATTGCTTAATGGGCTCCAGCAATCTGTGCACACTGGGATCTGAAAATAAGAAATAGCCTTTGGGAAAAGGCTTTAGGGCTTCTACTATCAGCCTCGATTTCCCCATCCCTGGCTCACCGGAAATGTATACTATCCTGCTACCCGGCTGTTCAGCTTCTTGCCTGAGAGACTCAATCTCTGCTTCTCTTCCCACAAAATCTGTATGAAAGCTTTGCGGAGGCCTGGGAAGCCTTCCTAACAGCTTGTGGGCGTGCACCTCTGCGGTAAAGCCCTTCAACTTCACCGGTTTGGCGGCAGCAAAGCTATATTTATAGTGCATTTCCTGTTGTAAATAACTATCCGTAGCTATCTCGCCCATTTCCGCCAGTTGCATCAAGCGGGATGCCAGGTTTACCGCAGAACCCAGAGAAGTGAACTCCCGCGTGTTAGCACTGCCCACATAGCCTGTATAAGCAGATCCGCAAGCAAGCCCCATACTAAGCTTGGGCTCTTCAGTTATCATTTCCAGGGCAAAACGGCACATCCTTTCCAAGGTATTGCCTATTGCCCTGGGCAAACCAAACAGCACCAACGCAACCAAGCCCTTGTCGGTGGCATCGATTTTATTCAAAAACCCGCTGTAATCCTCCAATTTGTTATGAATGGATTCCATTACTTCTTCCAGACGGCTTTCTTCAATGCGGGATAGATCGACAAAGCAATATGCAGCATCACGAATCTCGTTTTCCACTTTCAAATCCACTAGCCTCGCAATGGTAAAAAGCTGCCTCGTAGTCTCTGAGTAATCGAAGTGAAAAGGCAGGATATCCAATGTTTCTCCGGGGTCAGCAGCAAAGGCTTTCAGCACGGCCTCTGAGAGCATGCAGGGAGACTTGTGTTTGGAGAGATTATAGATCTCCTGCATAGGCTGGCCAAAAAAAACATACTCACATTGAATCCTGCTCTGCAGTATCCTCCATTTTACCTCACCCTGCGTTAGGGTTAGCCTGATTGAGATGGGGAAGTCTCCAAATTCAGGATCATGATAGACATTGTCCGTAAAATAGTCCTGTATGTTGCTTAGTGCTTGGCGTATAGCCCGGCATTCGAAACCGGGGAAAATGGCACAAAATGCATCTCCGGCAAAGTGGCTTATAAACCCCCCCTGACTTTCCACCTGCATAATGGGGTAAGTAAAAACAGCGGTGAGATAATTGCTCAATGCTTCCGCACCTTTGCTGCCTAAACGGCGAAGTCTGTCACTTGTCTCTGTAAAATCGGCAATGTCAAGAAACATTACAAAAGCGTTTATTGTCCCGGAATAACGCTTTTCTTCGCATTCCTGCAGGATAAACCCTGGAACATAGTGCTGCATGATAATCTCCCATCTAAAATGATCGTAAGTGGAATATTTTTGGAGGCAAGTATCCTGTCAAGCAGTTCATCCAGAACGAGGAAACTAAAAACCCTTGCTGAAACCTCATTCTGTCTTAGTTCATTTTGTCATAGGCCCCTCACTATCATGGTGGATAATTAGGGTAGCCATCACTTGCTACAGTAAACCAGGTGGGTGGTTTTCATAGCCAAACCCAATCCAGTTGTTCTTGCAGTGATCTACCGAACGAAATTGTCTTAGGACTCTATCCCCTAGTCTGAATTCAATGCTCTTTAAGACCGCTTAATGATATCAATCCTGGCCTCATCCTCTCGTATGCGGGCAGGATCAGATTAAATCAACATTGAGTACAATATGATACTCATTTGCTGAGAAAGCAGATAGTATTAAAGCGTGCACGGACGGAAGCCAGTTCCGCGACCGGATGAGCTGGCTGTGATAAAGCTTAGCCATAGTCCAGATTTTGCTGGAAGGTCTATGTGGAAACGATCATTCCAGCGTCATCAAAATTTCTGATATCTCCTCTTCCGTCATTCCAGGTTTGATATGCTCGTCAATCCAGTTCATATCCGCATTTCTGCGGGTAAGTTTGATAGCCTTTACCCTGTAGAACATGTGTTCTGCGCCCCAGACGACGTCAGAGTGCGTGAATTGTGTATTAAGAGAACGTCCCAGAAAGTAGAACAAACCCAGAGGGTCTGCTGAGCCATTGAAATAGATGAAATAGAAGTCTGGCATTATGGGAGTATTTGCCACAGTCTGGGTTACGTCATCCCAGGTGATGATGTAATCGAACTCATTAATGTGACTGGTCACATTATTAGGTGCCTGCGGTTCGGCATATA